>UINC01000774.1_pt2 | contig 10548 bp, 6 predicted proteins | sample 5385821 | NCBI WGS metagenome assembly UINC01 (sample SAMEA4666929, study PRJEB26691) | marine metagenome | isolation source: Pacific Ocean | place: Pacific Ocean | collected 2011-10-13
TGTATAGGTCCAGGTCGAATCCGTATTCCATTTGTAATAGTAACCTATTACTGTTCCATCCACATCCTCACCCCACCAGTTCAGGTTCTGTTTACTGGTTGTAATGGTAGTGAATGCCTGTGACAGTGTATCCCATATGATTCCAGGGCTTGGATCATCTTCAATAGCATAAACAGGGTTCCCCAAGGAATCTAATCCAGCGTATATCGTATCTGCGGCCATGAGGGACAAATATGTCTCTGGAGGCTGACGGTCCACCGGGTCTGATGGGTCCTGATATTCCCAGCGACTACAGGATAGGCCAACCAGTAAAAGACAGAATAGGTACGTATGTTTTAGATACAATACAAAATGAGGTGGATGATAGTTGTCATCCACCCCATATATTTGGTTATTATTTAACAAAGAGCATTTTTTTATCCGCCATATAGTCTCCCGCTTTTAGCAGATAGATATACATGCCAGATGAAACTGGCTGCCCAGTTTCATTGGTACCATCCCAGTTCACAACATGAAAGCCAGGAGAATACTGTTCATTCACCAGATACCTGATCTGTCGGCCTAGAATATCATAGATCAGGATCTGAACATTCTCTCGCGCTCCGATCTCAAACCGGATCTGTGTTTCTGGATTGAATGGGTTTGGGAAATTCTCATAAAGTTGATACGAATAAGGATTGATCTTAATATCATCTACAATACCAACTGTCTGACCAAGATCAGGTAGACCACGGATCTGAACCTTATAGGTCCCAAAACTGAAATTGAAAATACCTGAGATAGATTCCAATACCTGCCCTTCTTCAAGTGTACTCATATAATTATCTGCTGCCATGGTGGCCATATCATTATCGATCAATGTTTCCGAACCTGTAGCATCCGTGATAGACCAATCGTGCTGATTCACAGCTGAGATAGTAACATTATTTAGTGTAACCAGTACACCTTCGTAGCTCTCTACTTCTTCACCAGTTTGTGTAACATCACGACAGCTTACTAGAGCAGGGTCTGGTTCGGCATTTCCTGTGGACAGTACATCAATATTACTAACATTGATCAATCGTGTATTTCCATCATTTTGAAAATGCCAGGCTGCATCAAACTCATCTATGGTTCCAGTAACAGCCACTTCATCGCCACGAGATAATACCTGAAGATCGGCTCCATCAAAAAGGAGTCCGTTCCACTGACCGGCACCATCCTGGAAAGCATACGCACCATAAACGCTGTTGTATTGGGCTGTATCACCCGTCACTATCCCTGTTAATGTTAGTTCGCATCCATGGTAGAGGGATAGCCCCGATGCCCACGGTGTTTCCTGAACGATACCAATAGTTAAATCATCGGTCACAATGAATCCCAGTTGCCCATGATCAGTGTCATAGGGAAATGAATTGGATTTCGGTTCCGACTGATCAACTCCATCATCTGTGGCTACTATATAGTAATAAACCTCATTGCCTGCAGAGATAGGTATCATGCCGGTCCAGGTGGAATCACCGGCATTGTTCATATCCACTGTCAGATATTCTCCTCCATCGATCGAATAATGCACGACAGCGCTGGCAATATCTGAGTTATCAGTAATAACGCAAGATATCGTCACATCAGTATCAGAGTTCTGCGGAGCACAAGGATCACGAGATACACTACTGATGGCTGGTGGTCCGGCACCAAAAACAATATCATCCACATACAGAGGACACAATTTATAAGTGGATGAATCAGCATTAGTTCCATAATGATGGTAAAGCCAACCTTCAATTGACTGAACCAAGGATCCCACAGGGGGAGGACCCACACTTTCAAAATAGACCTGAATACTGTCCGAATCATCATCCACCAGTACCTCACCACTCCCATCATCCACAGCAAACACTTCATATTGTAGATCATTATCGGTCACAATCCCCTCTTCAACCCGTATCATGACCGTACCCCATTGCTCGGCCTCTGTCGGCCAGCGCAGGTCGCCTGTTAGTACAGTATCCACTGGGGGGAGTTCATTCCCTGGACTTATGATCTGGACAGGCTGAGTAATGAAAAGCTCTGTCATATTTGCTGCACCAGTAGAATATTCTGAGATGTACCCAGTTGCAATTACCTTAAAACCCTCAAGAAGAGTCCCGAAAGCGGAACTATCAGGGTCATAAGAAAGAATACCGCTCCAGGGACCACCATTTTCATCCTCAAAAATGAATTTGACACCGGCACCGGCATAGCTCAGTCCGGTTGGCATGGTAACAATACCTTCCAGTTCAACAGTGTCGCCAGCCATATAGGAAACATCAGATACCTCATCTTCACCAGCCTTTATGAGGTCACTATAAAGTACCTGCTGTATCCTCTGTATTCTAACTGGTTGACCGGTACCTTCCACAACATCCCGGGCCAGCCTTGGTTGAATCTTATTATGATCATAGGCGTAATCCATTACACCCACGACCTTAGCCAGTTCCTGACTATCATCCGGCCAATAATAATAGGCCCATTTATCATCAATGCGTACAGAATTCGTTCCATCTGTAGCAGACCACTCACCATAACCAAGATCTGGGTCATCCACAGATACATTATTTATTTGTACCAGACAGCCTTCATAGGCTTCCGCATCGGTGCCACCGGTCATGATCTGTCCGGGAGTTACCACATCCGGTACAATAGGATTATTTGCCGAACCATGGTTAACTGCTTCAGTTACGTCATTGATTTCAGTTAGGTTATAATATTCCTCGACCATACCAGTTATTGTTACACTATCCCCTTCAGCCATACTACCGACCTCGTTCCCCTCATCATCCACAATATCGAATGAATTCCAGCCTTCGTTCATAAAACAGACCACACCATTCCATGCTCCTGGAGCATCCTGTACATACAGATAGCGGTTCTGGTCAGACCCCCAGAATTCAGCGGTCACGATACCGCTAATTGTAACTTCCTGCCCGTTCAATGGTGAATCCCCGGATTCATCGGTCGTGTACTGGATATCATGGATGGCCGTAAAGGTATTTGCAGGAGTTTCTGATGCTCCTTCATTTATCCATTGTGCAATCAGATCTATCTCATCAGCGCTAAGATCGGGATTATTCCCAGGTGGCATTTCACCATTATGCACTCTTTGCCATAAATAGCTGTTAGCATGGTCTCCCGGTTCAATAACAGCACCACTACTACCACCTGCCATGACACCATCATAAGATTCCAAATCCAATCCAGAATTGTGGCCATAAACATGACAATTGGTACAACTGTTATTGAAAACTGCCTGAATCTGCGTACTATAGTCCACTTGACCAAATAGCAAACAGGATATCATCATAACTATTATCGTTCTTTTCATGTTTTGTTCTCCATTGTTTAGTTTATTTAATTATCAGGAATTTCCCTTCCTTGATCTTTCCAGATACCTTGTCCTCAACGGTGAAAAGATATAGCCCTGTGGCGGTTGCCTGATCATGCATTGTTATCAGGTCCCAGGCATGCTCCCCACCAGCCATGACCGGGGAATTTTGCTCATCTATGTTATCTATATCCCTTCCCATATATGTTTCATCATGTTGAATTATATCTACCAGATCGCCAGCCAGTGAAAAAATCCTGATCTCCGCCATCACCGGGATATTCCTGAACCAGACCATCTTGTTTCGACTGCCATAGCCATCCCATAGCGCTTGACCACGATACGGATTGGGATAGACCGTAGGCTCCCCCACCCACTCAATGTTATCTGTCATGGATATGCCTGGATATACATAGGTTCTGTTAGAATAAAGCGAGCTCTCTAGACTTTCCAGGTTTGCATCCGGATCACCCTGGTCAAATGCAGTGATAGCAAAATAATTTAGCCATCCGTTATTGACTCCTTCATTCGTGTAGGTGTAATTAAAAAAGGATCCATTGATCAATATGCTGTCCGGCTCTCCAGAATCATTAACAACTCTAACAGCATCAAATCCAGTGTTATAGCCGATCTCATTTTTTTGATCGAACTCAGCCAAAAGAGTGAACTCTTCAAGTGTTTCATTCATGGTCTTACGGGCACCATAGATCCTATAACCTTCAAAGTCTTTCTCCTGACTGATAGGGTCAATAAACTGCTCTGCATTTGTTTGCCAATATAAGATGATTTTCCGATCTTCTATAGTGAGTTCCATATTGGGAGATGGAGGTGGGGATGGCAAAATATAGCGATCGATTAGCCCATTTTCATTTACATCTTCTCCATCATCTAAAATATTATTCCTATTCTTATCTTCCCCATCATAGGCTTTTTGTGCCCAGTCATAGTTGACATGAAGATCCATCCTGCGTTCAGAAGACTCATTGCCCGTCCCGGGTGTCCAACGGGCACACAAAATGGTCAAGGCTATGTGACAAGAATCTCCTGGCGGTAGGGCCCAGCTGGTAGAATCTTCAGTAATTGGCGTTGACCCTACTGGGCCGCTAGACATTAAGAATAACCAACTGTTCTCAGACGATGGATATCCTTCATCCGTATAATCGGGACCGGTTCCCGTTGGCACACTGGATGACATCTTATCATAACGCTCAGCATCATCTATCGGCATGGAATAAGCTGGATAATCGCTATTGTTGGAATTTGTCCAGACCCACTGATTATAATTCGACCTTACATATTTTGATGGAATGCTTGAACCCAACATAGAAACGCCTATATATGACTCTGCCCAACCATCATCACCATCAACATCATACTGATAGGCTATGTTCCGTTTGTATCCCCTATCATCCGTCGTCTTATCAAATCCATCTAGATTATCATACCAGGTAAAGCCGCCACCTGGTGTATAATAATCAGTATAATTGAAATTTGCCACTGATGGGTCGGCCCAGATACCTGCATGGATATCTTGGATCGTATCCGGGGATGCATTGGTGATAGTATAGTTCAAGATAACAAAAGAATTGGCATAGGAATAATTCCAAGAATATGCTTCCATCCGAACATCAATCCCCAATGGAGTATGATTTGAAATACCCAGATTATCATTATACGCAATTCCATAATCCTTGAATTCTGCGATCATATCCTGATGTGATATTGCATCGGGTGAATAGTAATCAGCCATTGAATCCTGGGTAGTGGATGATATGGATGATTGTATCTTAATGGATGTTTGTGCAAAAAATTCGAACCCTTCATCTCCAGCTTCGAAAACACCATCAACAATGGCTGTTGATACTCTTCGTTGACCGTTTACTATACCACCTATCCACAATCCCGCATAAGAAAAATGTTCCACCTGCTCACGAGCGATCTCAGTGTGCTGTTTATACTGGCATGATGGATGAATACTTCCATCCTCCATCTGGTTCCATCCATTACCAATGATACCAAAATTGGTTAGCGTGAGTCCCAATTGACCTACGCTGGTATATTTATCATATTCATCATCAGCATAATAAGGGGTCGTAACACGGTGTGATCTTTCATCCTGGCCAACGAGAGTCGAGAAACATATAATAATTATGAACAAAACACATTTCATTTTAAAAATATCACTTTTTGAGTTTTTGAACGATTTTCACTGATAAGATGAATAAAATAAACACCAGAAGTATTGTTTTCAGGGGTCCAAGAAACTTGATGTAGCCCTATTGGTATTCTGCCATTAAGGGGGGATCCAATAAATTTTCCTGCCATATCATAGATCTGTAATTCAATATCTGATACATCATATATTTCAAACCGGATAATAGTATGAGGATTGAAAGGGTTTGGATAACAGGGTAATAGATGTATCGTTGAAGGTAGTTCTATTTCTGTTGATATATCCACGGTACCATCCCATCCAACGCCAGGAGTACCAAGATCCCCATCACCATAGGGAATCGAAGATGCATACCAGTTTTGTTCCTGTGAATTATCAGCATCTGGAGAGTGCATCTCCATTGAGATCCCATTTGAGAATGGCCAAGAGTTTATATAATGAACTTCGTTCACAATTCTTCCTTGGTCATCTGCCAGAATGATCTCATCATCACTGTTAGAAAGATCGTATCCGGAGTATACATAATCGATCGAGAGACCTCCATTTAATGAGGAATCGCTATTATTTGCTAATATAAAATATTCACCAGGCTGCACCAAGATCGACATAGTATCATTCGTGATCAGATGCTCATCTGAATCAGAATCCATCATCATCCAGCCTTCTATATCAATGGTTGAATCTGTTGTATTATAAATTTCGATCCATTCACCATAGGAATCAGATACAGCCGAAGGATTGGGCATGATCTCGGTAATGACAATTCCTTCATCGGAATATTCCAGATCATCGAACCATAGGTCCATGTAGACAGGCAGATGGTCTGATGCTTCTACCAATGCATTGGCAATAGTACCAGATACCGCTGTATTGCTCCCATCATTCACCGCTTCATTGAAATGGTTACCATCATTGCCATAGGATGTATAAGTATCCTGGATATAATAGCAGGTTCCTTCATTTCCAGCCAGGATGTTTGCGGAAGAAAGGATAAAATCGAAACGGTCATCCAATCCCCCATAATTTTGGCCGTTATAATATCCTCTGCTGGATTGGGTATGGATCTCATCATAAGCACTATTATTATGCCAGTTTCCAGCCTGGTTAATTGGGTCTGACAAGCGACCATCATTATCATCCTGGGATTCTGTTAGTCGTTGCCAAGCTTCTTCACCTGAGTGGTATAGATTAAAATCCCCCAAAGCAATAAAATAATCTTCAGGATCTAATCCATTCAAATGATCGCGAAGAGCACCGGCTTCTTCTGCACGCTCAGTTTCATTATCATCACCAGTGCCTGCCTTGAAATGAAGTCCATAAAATCTAATCTCAATCTGGGATGTATTGTGTAACATGATAAATTCTATCACATCCCGATTGCCCCAATTATTGGTAGTATTGATCGTGGACGTACTAATAAACGAGAATTTTTCAGGTTTATAAAAAAGAGCGATATCTATATTAGTATTATTCTGATCCGTGAATGGGGCACCCTCATAGAGTCCACTATCAATAGGATCGAGAACATCTGATAGAACATGCTCATAACCATCGTTACCATCGATCTCCTGTGCAACAATTATATCTGGAGCAATAGCATCGATGATCATTTGAAGGTCGCCCTCACGAGCATTATCATCACCAGTAAAATTCAAAAGATTATAGGTCATTATCCGAGATTCCGATGCAAAAGTAAACGAAACAAATAAAATCCCATTCGTCAGAGCACGCATTACATCTCAACAATTGCTTCAATATTACCAATCTCAATATTGCGATGGTTCCTTAGGATCTTTCTTTGGAACCTGCTCAAGCTTGTTAATTCTTTATCGGACAAGAGATCCAAATGTTTTAAAAGGGTCATAGTTGCCAAGGGCATGGCACGATGATGCCCATCGAGAACCTTGAGCGCGATCCCAATACTGTTCCCGTTCTTTTTTTTAAGGCTGATACCTCGGACAGATTCTCCGCCACCTTTTGTAATGCCTCTTCCTTGTAATGCTTCGATGAATAAAGTATCGAACTGATCCTTACCGGAAATATTGTACGGATGTGCGACCATAGCATCAAAGACACGATCCAATTCTGGGAATTTTTCCGATGATAATAACTGAAATAGTCGTGCAATTACCTCTAAAGTAAGGAAAGGGGTAGGCACCGAACAACCATCAATCCCTGTTTGGATATCATTCAAGCCGGTATACTTTTTTAGCACCCGAATAATTGTTTGCTGAACCGGGTGTTCTAATTTCGTATATCCTACTGGATCACCAACAAGATGTTTTGCCAGAGCTAACATGCCAGCATGTTTCCCGCTGCAATTATTATTGAGTGCATTCGGCTCTGATCCATTCTTGATCTGTTGATAGCGTGAAACCCTATCCGATGATGGATGAACACCACACTCATAATCATTGAGATCAAACCCTAGTTTATCGATCATACGTTTCGCGGTTTGCACATGAATATCTTCCCCCATATGCGATGCACACATTAACGCGATCTCATCATCAGTGAATCCTGCTGTATCCACGGAACCTTCCCGGATGGCAGCGGCAGCCTGGAAGGGTTTTAAGGATGAACGTACACAAGTTAGATAGTGGGGATCACCCGTTGAATAAATAATATTATCGGATCCATCCACAACAACTGCAAAGACCACATGTATGCTTTCGGTAAAATCGCCACGGGACACTTTACATAAGATCGCCATTATATTTAATTTACAAGTTTTGATACAAATTCGAATTTAAACCCTTTTTGTTGCAGTTCAGGTATATGTTTTTTTAATACAGCTAATGTTTGGGGTTTAACATGTCCTATACCTATCGCTATGCCTTTTCTTTCCGCCACATCAGTCAATTGTATCAGTTGTACATATATTTTTTCCTCATCCAATTCATTATCCAAAAATATATTGCGTCGATTTGTTGGTACATCGAACTGGCGCATTGTTTCTTCAGCTAAAGTATTCATTGTTGTGCGACTATCGATAAAAAATTTATTCTCATCCTTTAGAACACCAGCAAGTAATCTCATTAAACGAGGTGTTTCTGTGGCTCTAGACCCCTGGTGATTATTCAAACCATTTGCTTCAGGAAGATGGTCCAAAGCTTCTTTGATTCTTCTAATCAATTCATTATCCTGAAAATAGTTCATAAGTACAAATTCTTCTTCGCCGAATGTTTTACCAATATTCTCCATGGGCATATGAACAATAACCTCATAACCAGCTGATACTGCATTTTTTGAAAATGATCTGCTGTGCTCATGACCCGGTATCACAGCGAAGGTAAGCTTCGCTGGGATATCCAAGAATCCCCTTGAAACATCATCATTACGATAACCAAAATCATCAATGATGAGACCGATTATCCCGCGCAAAGGGGGTAGGGGTTCTGGTGGTATTTTTTCTACTTCTATTGGGGGCTCATCCACAATCTTCTCCGTATCAAATGCTATTTCATCCTCCAATTTATCCAAATGATCCTGTTGTCTTTTCAAAACGATCAAAAGAACAACAACAAAAAGTGTTAATAAATAGATGAGAGGACTACGGTAATCCGGATTTTTCAAGGTAGGCGGGTATTTATACTAAAAGTATGAGGCATTCCAATGTCCTGTGAACTAAAACGTATTGCATAAAAAACTTTAAAACGTCCTAACTGCAATCCTGTACCAATAGACACAGAAGATGTTTGATCCGTAAAGCTCGTACCACTTAAAATATGGAACTGATCCCAACTAAAATCATTTCCAAATGAGACTTTCCAGTTTTGTGGTAAAAATGCCCATTCACCGGTCATACAAACCAAATTTTGGAATCGGCCTCCATCCATTGACCTGGATACTCCAGTTAATAATCTCATTGGAAGCTCTGGAGTCTTGATGTTCATATTCGATAGTTTACCAATATTCAATAGAGATATACCTGCATTCCAGCCAGAGCTAAACAGTTTTGTATATCCTATATCCAGGCTGACACCAGTTGAATATTGATCATATATTGCCATATAAAGTGTTCGCACCAAAAACCCGATATGACCAGCAATAATTGGATAAGAAAATCCTGTCTCAAGTGTCAGCCCAAACGCAGCAAAGGATGAAAGGGGGTCATCCACTGGTCTATGATCCCTGAATTCCAGACCGGTCAAACCAGCATAGCGAATTGAAAATCTGCCAGTGCTTTTCCCGATCTGTTGATCCAAGCAAAAATTAGAGATCCGAATATCTCCAAGCCAATAACCATTATCAAATGATAATAGGGGTCCACCCTGAGGTGCCTGGATCAGAGCTGGGTTAATGGTGGCTGTGCCACCAAATGCCGGATGGCTACCAAGCGCTAATTCCATTGCGCCAGCAGGTAGAACAAGAAACTGGGTTCCAATGGCCAAGAGCGGATAAAAAGATATGGTACAGATGAAAAATCTTTTAAAAATTAAACGCATAGGATAGCGTGTGCCCGGTTTGAGTTGCCCAATCCAAAGAAAATGTATAATCGATCCGGGAATCATGATCAGTCAAAAGGTCATACTCCAATCCCCATCCAAAAGCTATACGACCATTCCCGAATCCACCCCTAAAATAATAAATATCTTGATAGGTATACTCAGTACCTATTCGTGGAAGAAATGAAATAAAACTCTCATGATCTGTAATAAAACCGGCATCTGCAACTATAGTAACACTCTTAATCAAAAATTTTGTTCCTGCACGATATATGGTTGGGAAATCATCCTTATACGCTCGACCTTCTGCATACAAAGCACCTGTATTCCACTGATAATTAGAGCTCAGATCCTGGACCATTAACCCAAATGTAGTTGTCTTTCCTGATTTAAAAAGAAGACCAATATCAAACCCGATACCTGTACCTTTATATTCTTCATTGACCGGAAGCTGATGTTGCAGGATCTTTATATTCGCTCCAACCGCAAGCCATGGCAATACTCTCTGGGCAAAGGTTACCATGAAGGCATCTTCGCTCGTTTGCATCATTACTGTTTTTTCTCCCGCACTGTTTCGTCCCTGG
>UINC01002506.1_pt1 | contig 10527 bp, 6 predicted proteins | sample 5385821 | NCBI WGS metagenome assembly UINC01 (sample SAMEA4666929, study PRJEB26691) | marine metagenome | isolation source: Pacific Ocean | place: Pacific Ocean | collected 2011-10-13
GAGAAACCTTTTTTGGACCAAGGGCGGTTGCCGGATGTGTTCACGAAATGTTCGCCCCAATGCTCATCGGTAAAGATCCATTAGCGATTGAGCGTCACTGGCGTGACATGTTCGATATGGCCAATGCATATGGCTACGCAGGAGCCGAAGCGAGAGCTATATCGGCCATTGACATTGCTTTATGGGACATAGCCGGGCAAGTGGCCGGACAGCCTATTTACAACATGCTAGGCGGCGCATGCCGTGACCGTATCCGGACCTACAACACCACCGGTCAATACGGAGATAATAAAGACATGGAGATGGCCATAGTCGATGCAGGAACACTTGCTAAAAGTCTGCTCGACGACGGCATCACTGCGATGAAATGGGCATTCACTGATCAATTCGCCGACATTAACCGCGGCACACATATTTCGAACGAAGACATGAAGCTTCTTTTAAAACCTGTTTCTGATATACGGGATGCCGTTGGAGATCGGATCGAGGTTGCTAACGATGGTCATGGAAGGTGGAACCTAAATTCTGCTATCAAGATTGGTAAGGCCATGGATCATCTGGACATGATGTGGCAAGAAGAATTAATCCAACCTACAAACGTTGACAGTCATCTTAGACTTGCGGATGAAATTGAAGCTCCGATTTGTGTCTCAGAGCGACTTATAAGCAAATATCAGTTTCGAGAATATCTGAAGGCAGGAGCCGCGGAAGTCGTCATGCCTGACCTTATCTGGACAGGTGGAATTACAGAAACAAAAAAGATTTGCACAATGGCAGAAGCTGAGCAACGACCTGTCGCACCGCATGACATGACTGGGCCAGTTAACGTTTTTGCCTGTGCACACATCTCTATGAACGTTCCAAATGTCTTTCTGATGGAAACGTGCCGAGCTTTCTACGGGGAAGGCGGTTGGTACGATAAAGTTGTGGAGACTAATATTAGAGTTGAAGACGGAAATTTATTAGCTCCAGAAGGTCCTGGGCTTGGAACACGATTACGACCTGATGTTTTTGGCAGGTCAGATTTAACTGTCGAAATCACTGACGAACCTCGAGATCATTTTCATTGGGGAGGTCATGAATCTCCCGCATTTGAAGTTGTCGGGGCGCATGGGGAAAGGCGAGTTAAGTACCGGGATACCTGGTCCGGTTCTGATCCTGACATGGTTGCGGATGCGATGATCTAAATAAGAAATAGATATGTGAGGGCCATTGCCTACGCTAAGAACCAGCTTTCGCTGCAGCCTCCATATCTAAAGTTCGATCTCTTGGTTGAGTCGGTGACATTACGATCTCTTCGATAACAGTCCGAACCGGTAAGGTCGCACACAGCAGTATTGCACGCGCAACATCTTCAGGCATCATCATGGTTGCACGAGCCGCAGCGTCGGGGTTAAGGGGACGATTGTTCAGTATGGGGGTATCGACCTCAGCTGGAAGGATAGTACATGCCCGGATTCCCTTCGCATTCAGTTCAGCGTTGATACCGCGCATCATGTTAAAAGACGCAGCTTTAGCGGCACTGTAAGGTGAACCACCCAAAAGCCCGGGATGAAGAGCAGCATACGAGGAAGTAGTTATTACAGTCCCATGACCTCGTTGTATCATCGATCCTACGACGGATTGGGTAAGACGATACACACCCTCTACGTTCACACGAAACACGCTTTCCCATTCTCTTGAGCCGACATACCTAATGGAGCGAACCCGAGAACTATGCCCTGCATTGTTCACAAGAACATCGACCTGACCAAATTGTTTAAGAGACCAGTTGCCCAGTTCCGCTGCTGCATCCCCATCTTCAAGGTCTACAGTACGAGCAACAGCAGTACCGCCTTTAGATCTTATTATTTCTACAACACTATTCAGCGGATCGATGCGACGACCTGCCAGCACCAGATTGGCACCTTCATCCGCAAACATTAAGGCCGCTTCACGACCAATTCCAGTTCCTGCCCCGGTGATGATTGCTAACTGACCGTCAAGGTGACCCATTTTGAAACATCTCCAATAATCAAACGTGTTATGTGCTTAGTGATTCTACTTCCAGTTTCGCCAGAGTTGTCGTTCGTCTTCCAGAATTGTTTCCACTATTCGACGTCCCATTTTTATGCTGTAGTTAGTTCCGCGGTCCTCAGGATAAACCTGTGTGGTGTTCGCCAAATACAAACGTTCTATTGGGGTTCGGTGATCGGGTATCACTTTCGAATAGTTAGTACCGATAATCGGTTGAGCAGCACTTAAAGCGTTGTAATGGGTGGCCTTAATCCAAGAACGTTCAAACTTCGGATTGAATTTGTTGAGATGCGGCAAGTAAAGATCGAGGAGATCTTCTTGCGACAAACTGTAGACCGGATCTTCGCGATCAAGATAGTTCGTCATATACAGGATATTGTTACCCCCATACCACTCTTTTGGAAGCATGTTGGTATGTTCAATTAGGCCGAGGAACGGGACGTCTGCATCTGCAATGTTCATCCAGTAAAAATCCGTAAGAGCGTGTGATAATTCCAAAATGACGACAACCGCCGCCAGGTAGTGAACGCTGGTAAGTCGCTCACGGTATTCGACAGGTAGATCTACTAAATTAGGAAATGAGAAAGAGGGAACCGTGGACAAAATACAATCAAAATCCATATCAAACTCTTTGCCATCAGGTGCAACCGCTTTAATTCCTTTAGCAATGTGATCGACTACGTTTATTTTGATTACAGGCGTTGAAATATGAATCTCTCCGCCTTTTGACTCGATGGATCCCTGTAACTTATCGAATACGGTATCGAAACTTCCGTCGGGGTATCCGAGCATCTCCCGCTGACGAATGCCTTGTCGGGAAGCGAATCTGGTTTGAATTTTGGACCAGAACCATGGCATACCAATTTCATCGTAGAAATCACCGAATTTCCCTTTAAGTAATGGGGCCCAAACTTTTTCATAGGCCATGCCCCCAAGTCTTTCACGTAACCAGAAATCAGCTGTCTGGTTCTCCAGATCCTTCCATTCCTTGATACGTTTCACGCGCATAGCAAATAAACCGAGTTTGATTCGATCTATTAAAGGAATTGCATCGAGTCGAAGTAAGTCGAGCGGAGTCGTGGTCTTGTAAACCTTGCCCGAAGTGTAGGTCCCGACTTTAGAGGGATACCATTTCATATACTCATGAATACCAAGATCCTTCATGAGATCTAAAATGGCATCGTCATTAGTGAATAAATGGTGATAACCCCGCTCCAGCGAGCTTCCCCCAACCGGAATAGTTGATGCTTGACCACCAACAAAGGGAGCTGACTCGTAAACAACTACCCCATGACCTTTGGAAGTTAGGTCAAAAGCGGCCGTTAGTCCGGCAGCGCCTGCGCCGATAATCCCTATCTTCATTCGGCTGAGCCTTGATTTACGATTGGTTGCCTTGATTCCTTTGCGCCCTGTATCAAGCCAGTAAGAGATTTACCATCCAATATGAGCAACAAAGCACCAACTACGGTTGGAGGTACCCAAACAACCACATGTACGGTTAATGCATATCCAGCCGCTATTTCACTTTGCACGCCGAATGCGGTTAAAGCAGCTGCTCCAAAAAAATCAAAGGGCCCCCAGCCACCAGCTGTAGATGGAAAAACGCCGGCTAAATTCGCAGCGGCTGTAAAAAGCAGTATCGCGGCTATGAAGTCAATCTGAGTGTTGAAAATAGAACCTAAGTCAAACCCCATAGCGATCAGATAGTACATTCCCCCCTCCGCAGCCCAAACCGGTATTGACCAAGCAAAAACTTTTATTAAATCAGACAGCGAGTTAACGACTGTCAGCCCTTCCAGTAATCGTTCAGTGATCGCCAGTCCACGACCCCTGTATTTACTTCCTAATAGGCCAAAAACTGAGCCAAGAAATTTAATGATCTTCTGTTTACTTGAAATGGAAATGATCAGAACTACACTAAGCACTGCAATGAACGGCAGTAACGCGGCCACCACCATTACTAAAGTTCCTCCGGGTATTTCAGAAGAAATATGACCGAATGCTCGTTCAATTCCTGAAATGCTCATCAGCGCTGCGATACCGAGAAAGAACAGCAGTGCAAGCACATCTGTAGCCCGCTCGACTGCCACGGTTCCAAATGCTGAGGAGGTTGAGCATTCCTCACGCAGGCTCAAATAATATGACCGGATCACCTCACCAATACGAACTGGGATCAAATTGTTCGCCATGTATCCCACAATAACAACAGAGTAAATGCTTTTTTTCGGTTTTCCGATTAATGGACGAAGTAGAAATTTCCATCTGGCTGTCCTAAACCAAACAGCGATAAAGTAGAACAATAGAGAGGGTGCAACGTAGGCATAATTAGCACCATTTAGAACACTACCGATAGTATCCAGATCTACAAACAATCCAACGAAAACAGCAAGGAATACCGTGCTGCCTGCAGTGCCGATCCAAAAAGCTTTATTTCCGATTAACATGATATTTGGCAAATAAACCTGCTACATACAAATGATTCACTTAGCAGGCACGAGAGGGATTTCGTCAGAAAAGTAAACGTAGGAATCGATCGAGCCTAACGGATTAGATAATTTTCTATATAGGAAGTAGTCAACCGATCCTTTCCAGCGGTTACGATCGATCAAAGTGCTGAAGAACTCGCCTGGTTTCACATCTCTGTACCGTTCAGGAAACCACCAGCGGTGGACGAATCTGCGACCTTTTGAAAATCCTTCTGGCAATTTGTCGAGTGACTTTGAATTGTTGTGTTCGTTAATAACAACAACCAACCTATCATCCCCGACCACTGCCGTATCAGAAGCATGATCGCTATAAACGACTTCGGTATAACGACGTAAATACCACTGCCAGGGCCATTGGTATGCATCTCTAGTGTCGATAGTCAGTTTGATTGCAGACCGATGCCCTGTCAGAGCAGCAGTTCTATCAATTTCTTTGGCCAGGTCGTGGAGGTCCGGAGATGTCTGCGTATAAACGAGCATTTCTTGTGGAACATCACCATTTTCGTAATTGGCAATCCAGCCCGCACGAAATGTAAATCCAAACAGAATGACCACAGAAACCAAACCAATGATTCCAAATGATTGAGTTCGGCCTATTCGCCCTGACACAACCTGAAACCCCAGTAATAGAAAGCCGAGGCTGGCAAAGATCATCCAGGTTGTTAAAAATTGATTACTACTACTGGCAAGATCGTTGAAGGCGAGTTTCCAGATGAGTAAATATGAAACGGGTACTCCTATCAACGCAAAGCCGGCGTAGTTTCTCCAAGCCTCTCGCCATTTGATTGAAGAAACAACATCATTCAGGGTTGCTCCCGCCAGAATGATTACGGGTATTACCAGATTTACCAAAAGCCATGGCATCTTCTCTCCCGCGTGGATATATGCGATGAACGTAGCGATGATCCAAAAAATCAAAAATCTATTGAATCGAGAAACCTTCAAGGTGAACGGAAGAGTGATAAAAGAGGCATAAACAACCATGAGAGACACGTAGCCCACATAAGTAAGAACGTCTCGCTCTTCCCCTTTGACAAGCCCGTTCTTGAAACTGACGTTGTCATTTGCAAGCAGAATAAACCCGACCGTAATCAATACGATGTTGATCAGAGGACGAAACCCGGATTTCAAACCATAATAAACAATCGCACCGCTGGCTATCGCAAAGGGCAAAAATTCATACACGGACCCAAGCATGAAATAGTAGTACCAAGGCTGGTTTCCGCGAGCTACATCTTGCTGAGCTATCCAGTAACCCAATGATTGCCAAGATCCGCTGCCAACCCCGGCTGGATATGATCCAAAGTTTGAAAAGATCATGACAAATACAAATGCGAAAACAGTGAATGCTCCTAGGAATACCCTCCGATTCCAATACCATCCAATTCCTAAAGATGCTCCGAGGAAAATCACGCTTATCCCTAAAGCCACGTTCAAGCCAACACCATTAGGACTACCCGTGGCGATGCCCGGAACCCCGTCCTCTGCAGCTAACGTAATCCCGAGCGTGTTTTGGAACAGAGCAACACTAGCTGCTAATAGCGGCAAACTCAAAACGCTAAGCAAAACCAGAAACGAGGCCGGAGCACTGAATTCAGTGAGAGAACGACGAGCGTAAATCCAATCTTTAAGTTCACGCCACACTTGGGTCGTGAGATATGCACCTAGAACGGCGATGACTATGTATTGCGTTTCTTTAGTAGTAAACCCTAAAGCGACAATACCTGCACCCAGATAGAGCCATCGATTCTTACGTTCATCAATGTATCTCCACATGACGCCCACTAGGGCAAGGGCAAACACTGCCATGAAAATATCGTTTCGAGCAAACCGACTGTAATAAAGAAGGGTTGGCGAGAAGGCCAGCAGTATTGCGCAGGTTAACGAGCCGAATTGTCCAATGCGAGGCTTGAGGATCAACGGTACCAGGACCAGTCCAGCGCCGAATAAAGCCATCGGCAGTCGCATGGAGAACTCGCTGTCACCAAACAAAAAAAACGAGGTAGCTATTGAATGAAATAAAAACATCCCATGCATTAACGGGTTATGGTCATATCCACCCCCGATGAACATTTGATAGGCGAAATAACCATGTAAGCTCTCGTCATGGTGTACAGCTCTTCCGCCGAGATCATACAAACGCATTGCAAGAGCAATCAGTACAAGAGAAGCGTAAATGCCCCATTCCAACCGCGATGGCATCGTGAGGCCAAAAGCAATTTGATCATCGTTAAGATCAGATAAGCGATTTTCGGAAGAAAAACTCCCAGCCACGGTTTGTTTTTGTAATACCCAGCGGCCTCCTTCCCACCGTCCGTCCACAGTGGAAGTTTCAGTATTTAATTTACTCATTCGCATAACAGGTTTTTAATCAATTTTAAATATTGTGTAAGAACCATTTTCGATTACCCGATCACCAAGCGTATCGAACATCGACATGTCAATGTTGCCGTAGCTTGACCTTTCGCGAGGACCAACAACGACCATTGTCAGAGAATACTTGTCAATCAGACTGCTCAGTTCTTCACGATCAGTTGTCGTAAATATGGTTTCAACATCTTGCTCACGATCATTAAAAACTACGTCATCACCGTGCCACTGAACTTCGTGTCCTTTCCAACCCAGCACTCCAGGCACGCCAGAATACCCCGCAACACGCCCGTGATCTGTATAACTACCCCCAACTGACTCAACAAGAATGTCTTTTGTTCCAGCAATTTTTCCAATTTCTAAAATCACGTTTTTTTCATCTTGATTTCGCTGTTCAAGAAACCTGATGCTATCGAGGGTAGGTCCTAGACCAGACGCTGTTGTTTTCGTAACTGAAGAGGCAACTGAGAAATATATGGAGCTGGCAATCAAAATGAAAACAAGAATCAGAGCTGATTTATTCATCGCTTGCATGAGACCGGTGAGCTTCGGCCCTTGCCTTAACCAGACGTAGGCTCCGTATCCTCCTGCGACGGACAAAAGGATCCAAGCTTGATAATAAAACTTGAAAACTGTATTCATTCGGTTTGCGAATAGATCGTGTACGAAAAATAATTCCGCTGCAAATAAGAGATAGATCGCAACCGAAGCCATCATCATGATGTAATGGGCTCCGTCGTCGGCCCCTCTCCTGGAACGTGTGAGCGTAACCGCTACCATAATCACAACCACCGTTCCAAGTGACCCGGTAACTGGTAATCGAAAAATTATGTCCGCAAATTGAGCGTTGTGGTTGAATAACATATGTGTGACGGCCCATGAAATCCACGGCAGGATCACCAAGGTAAGGGCGATCACCCATGCAGGCCGCCAGATCAGGTTCGCTTCAGAATATGGAACGGCATTCATATTATTAATTTTTGAAATCAGTACACGTAGATATTTGAATGCGAATAAAAGAACAACCGGGGCTAAGAACGTCATCAGAATTAACCAGATGGAAATGAAATGGACTGGTCGCGATCCGAATTCAACTGGAGCCAACGGTGGCCATTGAACTTGACTTTCTGCCGTTCCAAAATAGAAAGGCGAGAAAATCACGAGGCCGATTATCCATATCATGCCGATAGGTGTCGAAAATCTCAAAAAAGATCCAAGACCATAAGAACGCGCGCCTATCCACCCAGCTAATAACAAACAAGTTGAAAGCAACAAGAGCAATCCGATATCCCAGAAATTTATGAAACCGGAAGCCCCAACCACTAGGGCGGTCAACAGGGTAGCTGGGATGTTGTTTTTAAGCGTTCGGAACGACAAATACCGGGTTGCAATAAACAGCGCTGTCATAACTGTCAGACCCGTCAACACAAACGGTATTGACATCAGGTGTGGATGTAAATCCCCCAGCAAGAAACTGAAATATGGAAACTCTTGGATAGTGAAATCCAAGCCATTACCACCAGCGTCGTATGAATTGGTAATACGGGAGCTGTTCCACCACCACCAGAAATCATCAGGACGCCACGCAGCTATGTCCTGTACACGTTGATATTCAACCCCGTGATACCAATTAAGTAACCTGTTCGGCGCCAGACGGGTGATATCAAGTATCGTCCACAAACCGGACAAATTGGAAACCAGTAACAGCAGGGTTGCTGACATGCCGCCACAGAGGAGTGCCACCTTAGTTGTCGCCCCATCGCGACGGACCAATGTACATACAAGTGACGCCACGACTGAAGCAGCAAGGCCAGCCGCTAATGCGAGACTGAGGTTGAAGGAGAGATAATGAGAAACTCCCGCCATCGTACCCACGCCACCGTATATCCAGTAACCAAAATAGTAGTAAACAATCGGTTCTCCAGCCAACCACAAATCCTGCGGGGGAGCATATTGAGTGCTGGTAACAGCGGACAGCATCATCATATCCATTGGTTTCTCTGTTCCAGACGCTGAGGGATCAAAAGCGCGCAATGAAAGAAACATCAGGAAAAACAGCAAGAATATTAGTTCGATCGAAACAATGATTTTCCATCTTCTTTGCAACGTTTTTTTCAGGCGGGCAAAATCCTGCCGTATAAAAAAGACAGCTACAAAAGTTAAAACCAACCACACTATCCACCAAGAGACCATCGTATTAGGAAGTAAACGTGCGTAAGAAAGGAGCCACACGGCAGTGGATATCATCAACAACCCAAGAGACTTTGAAATTGCCCATCCACGATCGGATAGCGCAGGAAAGGCACGCGCCACAACTGGAAAAGCAGAAAGACCGATTAGTTCGATCGTTATAAGGGTTGCTATGACTTGCAGCATATACAGCCTGAGATTTTAGGTTGAAAAATGTCGTAACTAAATTGGGGTTGTCGGAAGCACGGCCTCAGCGAACGCGTCGGCATCGAAAGCGGATATATCAACCGCCTCCTCTCCTGTTCCAATAAACCAAATCGGCAGACTTAGTTCCACAGATATTGAAAGAGCTACCCCGCCTTTGGCGGTGCCATCCAATTTTGTAAGGAAAACTCCATCGCATCGAACCGAATCGGTAAATGATTTGGCCTGAATCAAACCGTTTTGACCTGTAGTACCGTCAATTACTAGGAGAACCCGTTCGATGAATCCGTCACTGTTTTGTTCAACGATACCTCTCACTTTTCGAAGTTCTTCCATCAAATTATGAGTGGTATGAAGGCGCCCTGCAGTATCAATTACCAGCAGATCAACGCCTCTGGCACGCGCAGCGTTCAAGGCATCAAACGCAACGGCTCCAGGGTCACTACCAGCACGGTGAGCGATGACCGGAACTCCTAATCGCTCGCCCCATATCTTTATTTGCTCTATTGCTCCGGCACGGAAGGTGTCAGCTGCCGCCAGCATCACCTTATGACCTTGACTTTGCGCCGCTTTAACTATCTTGGCAATAGAGGTGGTTTTTCCAGCCCCATTGACTCCAACCACAAGTAGGACAACCGGTGCATTTTGAGGAATCGGATCTAAATCGGAACGGTCCATCAACATTCTTGAGATTTCTTTCCTCATCAGGATCTTGATGTCAGATGGTTCTTTTAGGGATTGTTCTGCAACTGAGCCATGAATGTTTTCCATCAACTGCATCGTCGTTTTAATACCGACATCCGAAACAATCAGTGCTTCTTCAAGTTGCTCCCAAAATTCTTCGTCAAGGTTCGAGCGATTAAACAGTCCTGAGAAACGTCGATTCCACGCGGAACCGGTTTTAATCGAACTCTCGGCCGTTCTTTCCTTTTTTTTTGTTAGACCAAACAGTGTCGGTTCCTCGTCCTAGGTTAACAGTCGTTCTCTGAACTGGGTATCGGAGATGTGCTAAATATTTCCAGTGCCCTACTGGCCGCTTCACGTTCAGCGTCGAGTTTTCGGGGCCCTATGCCGGTTCCGATTGCCGAGTTGTCGATCACAACGTTTATTTTAAAGACCGGATCATGTGGCGTCCCCGTCTGAGCCAACAACTCGTATTTGGGAGGTTCTTTGCCATTAGCCTGAAGGTATTCCTGTAAAAGAGATTTAGGATCTTTTTTTGTTTCAGATCTAAGGGCATCATTTACATAATCTCCCAGCC
>UINC01002507.1_pt1 | contig 10527 bp, 10 predicted proteins | sample 5385821 | NCBI WGS metagenome assembly UINC01 (sample SAMEA4666929, study PRJEB26691) | marine metagenome | isolation source: Pacific Ocean | place: Pacific Ocean | collected 2011-10-13
TCCTGCAAAATCCGAAGCATCGACTGGTCAGTTTCGTGATCGATCGGGACCTGACTCATGTCGTACTCCCAGACCGCCAGGCCACGGGGATCGACCATGTAGAAACTCGTATTGTTCCGATTCGCAATATCTGCGGTATAGACCAAGTTCGCCCGCATTCCCATGTCCTGAAAGAGACGTGTCGACTCTTCCATGCGACTGTTCCCCGCCAGCGGGTTGTACCGCATGGCGCCACGCCGTCCGCCCCCGCCGGCACTCTCGTCCCGAAGCTGCGGTGGCACGTAATCGGTATAACCCTCACTCAAGACGATGATCGACTTACGTCCTTCCCGAAGCCCACCCAGTTTCATTGCCAAGGCCTTGAGTGCCGACAGGCTCACATCGTTACGAATTTTCTCGACATCAGTTGTGGGATAGTGCGCGTACGCCCCTTCGTACGAATTGAGCACGTCGTATTCGTACTTACGCCCCTGGAACTGCCGTAACGCATGCACGATCTGTTCGTGGTTCCGCGTGAGGGTCACGTCAAACAATGGCGTCAGCGGATACATAATTCCGACCAGGTCGGTCGGCGCCAACTGGGTCTCGACAAAGTCCACCAGTGGCTGCATCATCCGCATTGCGTTGTAGTCGCGCACATGATAATCGTCCAAAAAAAACACGAAGATGCGCGAGTCTTCTCGCGCGGCCTCACGTTCCAGGTCGAACTCGTTGCGGATCGTTCCCGGGGGCGGCAACTTGGGATCGAAGACCCCGGTGTGCTTAACCAGTTTGAAAGACTCGATCTTCTGCGGTATGTCGTCCTCAAAGATTTCAAAATCGCCGGCCGTTAGGTCCATCACCGCATTGCCATCCTCGTCCGTCACAATGGCATCGACTCGAACAAAGCTGATCTCAGACCGGAAGATCGTCTGAGGCTCCGGATAATCTTCAGTTTCACCGGAGGCAGGAGCCGCACTAGCGGGGAGAACAGGATCAGGTGGCTGCTGCGCTGTGCCACCCAGAGGCAGCAAGAAGGCCAAGACACCTAAGATCACCAAGACCCACCCGGCTCCGAACCCGGATGCGACGGGTTGAGACCTCCGCCGGCTGGTGCTAGACATGTGCGGCCTTTCCAACGTGAACCACAAACCTTCCGTGTTCCACGCTCAGACGTACTCGGCCCATAGTATCACCGGCGCTCGGGTGAAAACGCGGTGGCATCGCGGCCACCGTGACCCCAAGCATCCGTTCGCTTCCTGGCATCGAAATTCGCTTGTTATTGACGACTCAAGTTAACGACCGAACACGGAGCACCATTCGGCGGTAGAGCAGTCCAAGCGAACTATCACACCTCTTCGGCCAACCGCTCGAAAATCGGGGTGAGTTTGGCCAGGGTTTGGGGAAGCTCCTCAGGGACCACCCGCGTCGACCCAACCACGGTCATAAAGTTGGTATCACCCTCCCACCGAGGCACTAAGTGCATGTGCAAGTGCCCCGGCACACCGGCACCGGCTGAACGACCTAGGTTCATACCCACGTTCATGCCGTGAGGCTGGTACGCCGTAGTCAGAACCATCTCGGCGCGCCGGGTCAGACTCATGAGTTCCGTAAGCTCTTTTGGCGTTGCCTCTGCCAGCGTTCCGATGTGACGATTCGGCACCACCATCAAATGGCCGTTGTTGTACGGGTAGCGATTGAGCACCACGAAACAGGTCGTGCCGAGTGTGACGACAAGCGATTCCTGGCCCTCGAGGAGTCGGGCTAGACAGAACACACAGTCGTCGCCGCTCTTTCCTGCTGCAGCTCCGGTCACGTAGTCGAGCCTCCAAGGAGACCAGAGTCGCTCCAAAACACTCAGACGCTTAATGCGTCAGTCTCATTGCTAGTAGCGTGTGGGGCCTGGATCAGGTCCCGGTGTAGACGGAGTCAAGGACGGCGCCGCGGGAGCAGGTTCCCGGTTGATTAATTCCTTGAGCTCTTTCCCGGGCTTGAAATATGGGACTTTCTTCGGCGGAACATCCACACGATCACCGGTCTTCGGGTTCCGACCCTTTCTCGGTTCTCTCTGACGAAGACGGAAACTACCGAACCCCCTCAACTCGATCTTTTCGCCGCGCCGTAACGCAGTAATGATGCTTCGAAAGACCGTGTCAACGATGACCTCGGAGTGCTTCTTGGTGAGGTCGGCGACTTGAGACACCTCTTCGACAAGTGCCGCCTTCGTCGTACTCCCGCCAGCTGCCAAGATCCCCCCTGACTACGAGTGCAGCGCCGGACTCGACGAGCCCAGTCCCCGGCGCTACTCACTCTGGTTCTTGAAGTGGTCGCCTAGGGTTACCTCGGGCGACCCGGTGGCATCGCCGTATGAGTCCCAGTCCGCCTCGTAGTCGTCAGACTTCAGCGCGCGAATACTCAAGCCGATTTTTCGTTCAGAAGGGCTGAGCTTGATAATCTTCATGCTCCTCACTTCGTCAACTTTCAGCTCGACCTTATCCTCATCACGGGCACCTTCGTCGTCGAACTCCGACACGTGGATGAGCCCCTCGATCCCTTCGGCAAGCTCCACAAACGCACCAAAGTTAGTAATACGCACCACCTTACCTTCAACGACCGAACCTGCTTTGTTGTTCTCAAAAAATTCGTCCCAGATGTCGGTTGCCAACTGCTTCAGCCCTAGAGACAGCCGTTGGTTGTCCGGGTCGACGTTCAACACCATCGCCTCGACTTCATCGCCCTTGTTGAGCACCTCGGACGGATGCTTCAGGCGTTTACTCCACGACATGTCAGAGATGTGGATTAATCCGTCGATCCCCTCTTCGACTTCAACGAATGCGCCGAACTCGGTGAGATTACGTACTTTGCCGGTCAATTTCGTTCCGATTGGATATGCATCAACCAGCTGATGCCAGGGATTCGCCTCGGTTTGCTTGAGCCCCAGTGAGATACGCCGGGCCTGCGGGTCGACACCAAGCACCATGGCTTCAACGTCGTCACCAACGCTAAGCACCTTCGATGGATGCTTGACGCGCTTGCTCCACGACATCTCGGAGACATGAATCAACCCCTCGACACCAGACTCAAGCTCGACGAACGCACCATAATCAGTCAGGCTCACGACTTTGCCGGTTACCCGTAGGCCCGGCTGGTACCGCTCGTCTACCGCCGTCCACGGGTCAGCGTGCAATTGTTTGTACCCGAGGGAAACCCGTTCGCTAGACCGGTCGAACTTCAGCACCACGACATCGGCTTCATCGTTCACTTTGAATAATTCCGACGGGTGCGCGGCACGTCCCCAAGACATATCAGTCACGTGCAACAAGCCGTCGATCCCACCAAGATCGATAAAAGCCCCGTAATCGGTAAGGTTCTTGACAACCCCGCGCAACACATTTCCCTCCTCGAGGGTCTCCAACGTGTGCTTCTTTTTCTCAGCGTTCTCTTCCTCAAGCAGAGCTTTCCGCGACAACACGATGTTGCCGCGTTTCTTGTTCACCTTAATGACCCGCATCCGCAGTTCTTCACCTCGGAGCGCATCCAGATTACGCACAGGACGCACATCCACCTGCGAGCCAGGGAGGAAGGCACGAACACCAATATCGACGGCCAATCCCCCTTTAATACGTTCAATGACACGACCGATAACGACCTTCTGATCTTCGTAAGCCTTCTCGACCTCGTCCCAAATCTTGACCTTCTCGGCCTTCTCGCGCGAAAGCACGATGTGACCGTCCCGGTCTTCAGTACGTTCGAGCAACACGTCAACCGTGTCCCCCTGCCGAACAGTGCACTCGCCCTGCGCATCAAGGAATTCTTGAATCGCGATCATCCCCTCAGACTTGTACCCGACGTCGACCACGACATCCGACGCCGACACCCTCAACACGGTACCTTTGATGACCTCGCCCTCGGCAATGTTGCGGAAACTGCTCTCGTAGAGCTTAAGCAGCTGCTCGAAATCGACACGACCGGCCGCACCGTCATCTTCGTCACCGTCGCGATTCACAAGGACAACCATCGGAGTTGACCGTGCAACTCCTGCCTGATCCGTACCCGTTTCAATCTTGGCGTCTTCTACCTTCGTCATGAAACCGCCGGTCCTCCCTAGTTGATGTCCCATCGAGGCCCACACGCCGGAGCCTCAAAGGCGTGCGCCCAGCGCAGCGCCCTAATGTCAGTGTCCCCTGTCAGGTGTAACGATTTTCTACAAGCTGAACACTCTACGCTAGTTATCAACACCCCGTCAAATATCAAAACGGAAGAAGTCACGAGGACGAAATGGGGTCCCTAACGCGCCGCAAGGCGCTCACGGACAATTGCAAGTACCCGCTCCACTACCCTCTCAAGTGGCACCCCGGTGGTATCGACAAGCACCGCATCGTCGGCCATCGCGAGTGGCGAAATCTGCCTCGTGCGATCAGAACGGTCACGAGCCTCAAGGGCACTGGCCACATCCGAAAGGGAGGCATCGGAAATACTGGACTCTCGAGCCGGGTCTGACGCCCGGCGTGCTGCCCGCTCCCCTGGCGAAGCGTCGAGATATAGCTTCACGTCGGCCTCTGGAAACACAGTGGTTCCGATGTCTCGACCCTCCATTACAATCCTCCCGTCAGCGGCATAAGCTCGTTGCCGTGCCACGAGTACTGCACGAACGGCGGGCATGCGCGCCACCCGGGCGGCCGCTGCATCAATCTCTCTCGTACGAATGGCACTGGTCACGTCGTGTCCCTCGACAGTAACGGTCGTTTCCTCGAGCGTCAGCCTGACCCGGCCTGCCAACGCACTCAACGCCGCTTCGTCATCAAGGGACAAACCCTTCTGAACTGCCAGCCAGGTCACAGCCCGGTACATGGCGCCCGTATCGACATACCGACATCCCAGCGCTCTCGCAATAGCTCGAGACACACTTCCCTTACCGGCACCCGAAGGACCGTCGATGGCAATCACCGACTGGAACGGCACCTTCGCTTCCATCACGCCCCACCGGGTCCTGAGCACTCCTTCCGCACTAACCGTCGAACACCATCCCGGCGCGGCGACTCTTCACTCCCAGGCTCGCCACGCACCACGGCCCGACGCAGCGCGGCGACCTCAACCGAGGTCAAGTCACGATATCGCCCGGGCTTAAGTCCGGGATCTTCGATTGGACCGATCCTCACCCGACGCAGTCGCACCACCGGATGCCCAACCGCCTCACACATGTGTCGCACCTGCCGCTTTCGCCCCTCGGTGATCACAAGCTGCAACACCGCCTGATCCCCACGTTGCCCGCGCCTAGCCCGCAGCAACCTGGCTTTGGCCGGGGCCGTCCGTCTTCGATCGAGGAGCACTCCGCTCGCCAGCCGCTTCAGAGCACGCGCATCAGGCACGCCCCGGACCCGCGCTTCGTAGACTCGTTCGATTCCATGACGTGGATGCGTGAGGTGGGCAGCCAGGTCCCCGTCGTTAGTCAGTAGCAACAGCCCCTCACTGTCGTAGTCAAGCCGCCCAACCGGGTACACTGACTCGTGCACACCGGATAGGTAATCCATCACGGTCCGTCGATGCTGTGGGTCATCACGGGTCGTCATCACCCCTCGAGGCTTATTCAGAAGCAAATAGCGCCGACGACGCACGATCCCAACGCGACGCCCGTCGACCCGGATGTCATCGACCTCTGGGTCAGCCCGCGTCCCGAGCCTGGACACCACCGTCCCGTTGACCGTGACACGGCCCTCCCGCATCAACGTTTCCGATGCTCGCCGGGAGGCAATCCCCGCGGCCGCAAGCACCTTCTGCAACCGTAAGCCCTCCGCCTTGGTTCCCATTCCTCAAGCTAACTCCCCGGCCGGCGGGGTCTCATCGTTGCCCGGACCCGCTGACGTTTCAGACCCGGCGAGGGCACCACCTTCCTCGGTCACCGACTCGCCGTCAAACGGCAAGGGTCCCGTTGTCGGGCCCGGGTCTGGCAGCAGCGGAGACACTGCTACGCCTAATGCCTCAGCCATCTCTTCCACCTTCGGTAGGTCTCCCAGATCGCTAAGCCCGAACCGATTCAAGAATTCCCGGGTCGTGGCGTAGAGAAACGGCCGCCCCACAACCTGCTTCCGCCCAACTACCTTGACCAATTGCCGCTCCAGTAACGTCCCAACAACTCCAAACGTATTAACCCCTCGAATTTCGGCGATCTCGGGTCCCGTAATCGGCTGTTTGTAAGCAATCACCGCCAGCGTCTCAAGCGCCTGCACAGACAAACGCTGCTTCGAGTGCTCATGAAACAAACGGCTGACCCATTCATGCAGATCTGGCCGAGTACAAATCTGGTATCCCCCGGCCACCTCAACCATCAGCAACCCACCACGCTGGTCGTAGTCAGCACGCAGCGCCTCGACCACCTGCTCAACCTCTTCCTCAGGCTCACCGTCAAGCAGTCGAAACAGCGTCTTCGGCGTGAGCGGCTCAGGCGAGGCAAAAATGAGCGCCTCGATGATCGCTTTGAGCTCGTCAGACAATGCAAGTCACCCCGGTATGCGTCAAGCCTCTAATTCTCGGTGGCTGGTGTTGGCAGACGCGTCACGCCGATACACCCTTATCGGCGCGCCCGCCCCGTTCTGAAAGACACGAGCCAGTTTCAGTCGGATCATCTCAAGTACAGCGAGAAATGTAGTAATGAGTTCGTCTCGGGTATAGTCGTCGTCGAACAGATCCTCAAAATCACAGGCATCGATGCCGGCTAGACGCTCCAGCAGCTGCTGTGTCCGTGTCTCGATGGACACTTTCGCACTCGGTAGCTGCAGCAGAGGGCGCTCGCGCGCACGCTTGATCACCGCCTGAAAAGCCTGCAACAGACCAAACAGGTCGACCTCAAGGTCTCGTTCGAACGGCTCGCTCACAAGTTCGTCCAAACGCTCTTGCGGTAGTGCCCGCTGGGCGGCACGTACCGTCTCTCGCTCGTGCAGTAGCTCGGCTGCGGTCTTGTATTTTTGATGCTCAAGCAACCTTCTGATCAAAACATCTCGCGGGTCCTCATTTTCACCACCGTCCTCGAGCGTTTCCTCAACGCGCGGAACTAAAGTGCGCGCCTTGATCTGAATGAGGGTGGCAGCCATCACCAAAAACTCGCCGGCTACATCTAGATCAAGCTCCTTCATTAGGTCGAGGTAGTCGAGATATTGTCGCGTGATCAGGGCGATTGGAATGTCGTAGATGTCGACCTCATGTTTCCGGATCAGATGCAGTAACAGGTCGAGCGGTCCCTCAAAGTTCTCGAGCTTTACCGGATAGTCTTCGAGCATCGACTCGAAGTCGGCCGCACGATCGTGGGAATCCGGCATGACGCTACAAGTAACTAAGCTTCACCGCCTCGCGCACCTCGGCCATCGTTTCCTGCGCAATACGTCGAGCCCGGCTCGACCCATCCATCAGAATCTCTTTCACCCGCTCTGGCCGAATGCGTAAGTCCTCCCGGCGCTCGCGCATCGGGTCCAACACGGAGTTGATGGCTTGAACGAGTTTCTGCTTGACCTCGACGTCACCAACCGTACCAGCGCGATACCGGGATTTCAGGTCGTCGACCTCGGCCACATCTCGGTTGAAGGCGTCGTGATAGATAAAAACCGGATTGCCTTCGACGGTGCCAGGAATGTCAGCGCGGACCCGGTTTGGATCCGTATACATGCGCATGACCTTCTTTTTCACAGTGTTGGCATCGTCAGACAGGTCGATTGTATTGCGGTAACTCTTGCTCATCTTTCGGTTATCGAGGCCCGGTAACCGGGGAAAAGATGTCAGGAGTGGCTGCGGCTCTGGGAACAGCTCACCGAAAAACTTGTGAAACCGTCGAACGACCTCGCGGTTTAATTCGAGGTGCGCCACCTGATCTTCGCCAACCGGCACGTAGTTCGCCTTATAGATCAGGACGTCGGCCCCCTGCAGCAATGGATACCCCAGAAACCCCAGCGCCGAAAGGTCCTTCTCTTTGAGTTGTTCGATTTGTTCCTTATAGGTTGGGACCCTTTCGAGCCACGGAATCGGGACCACCATCGACAGAAGCAGGTACAGCTCGGCGTGTTCCGGCACAAGTGACTGCACAAACAGCGTGCTTTGGTCAGGGTCGACGCCAGCCGCGATCCAATCGGCCACGTTGTCGTATGCGTAGTCGGTTACCCCTCCCGTGTCACTGTACTCGCTGGTCAGGGCATGCCAGTCGGCCACGAAATACATACAGTCGTGCGCCGACTGCAGGTCGGTCCACTGGCGCAGGGCACCAACCAAGTGACCGAGGTGAAGCTTGCCTGTCGGACGCATTCCGGAAACGACGCGGGTTTTCACGGTAACAACCACCCCATCAGGAACGATAACGGCGGGCCGATCAGGCGGTAGAGCCAGCCACTCCACATCAGCACAACGAGTATGAGAAACCCGTAAGGCCGAACCAGTCGATCATAGCCCGTCGCCAAGTCCTCTGGGAGCACACCGGCTAGCACGTTACCGCCGTCCAGCGGAGGGATCGGCAACATATTAAACACCGCCAGCAGCAGGTTCAGCTGCAGCATGGCAAAACCTAACGTCGCGATCGTCGCCGAAGCTCCATCAGAAGCACCAAGCCCACCAGGCACCATCCCAAGCAACACCGACGCACAGATAGCCAAGCCGATGTTGCTGGCTGGACCGGCGAGGGCGATCACCAGGAAATCGCGGCGGTAATTCCGTAGGTTCGCTGGGTTAACTGGCACAGGTTTGGCCCAACCAAACACGAATCCGCCTAAGAACAACCCTAGAAGAGGGAGTAGAACCGTACCGACCGGGTCGATGTGCACGAGGGGATTCAGTGAGATCCTGCCTAATCGTCTCGCGGTAGGGTCCCCATACCAATCCGCGGTCACGGCATGCGCCATCTCGTGGATGGTCAGAGAAAACAGCAGGACAGCAAGAACGGTGAGACTCTGGCCGATGTCTGGCAAACTTGGACAGCATATGGCCTGAAACCGGGTCAGGGCAAGTCGGTAGTGGCTCGGCCCCGGTCCGAAAAGTGGCCAAGCACAGCGTCGGCGACCTTCGCGCCGAGCACGGGAACTAACTCCTCCCTGGAAGCCCGTCTGATCTTCGCCACGCTGCCGAAATGGACTAGCAGAGCACGACGCCGCCTAGGTCCGATCCCCGGGATGTCGTCCAAATCCGACCTAAAATCTCGCTTAGATCGAGCGCTACGATGATAGGCGACGGCGAACCGATGGGCCTCGTCACGCATCCGCTGCAGCAGCAACAACGCCGGACTGTTCGGTTCGAAGATTATGGGGTCAGTTGCGTCTCGGGTAAACACTAGCTCTTCCTTCTTGGCGAGGCCAACAGCCACCAGGTCGGATTGCCCCAGACTCGTAAGCGCGTCGTAGGTCGCCGAGACCTGCCCTTTACCGCCATCGATAACCACCAGGTCCGGAAGCGGCCCCCCATCGTCCAACAAGCGACGATAGCGACGTCCTACGACCTCCCGCATAGCCGCAAAGTCGTCCTGGAGACGAGGTTCCGGTGTCTTCGGCGCTCCGTCATGACCGACGACCCCAGCCAGAGACTGCTTCCGGGAACGCCTTGACCGCCGGGTAGAAGCGGGTAGACCCTTCCGGTCTACGCCCACTTCGTCCCCCCGCACACGGAATTTACGGTAATGCTTGCGGACCATCCGACCGTCCTCGCACACGACCATGGCCCCAACCGTCTCGCTACCCTGGATGGTCGAGATATCGAAACACTCGATGCGTCGCGGGACCGTGGGCAGTCCGAGTGACACGCGGAGTTCGCCCAGTGCAGCCTCTCGTGCCAGAGCCCCACTGCTGTAGCGGGAACGGTACGCGAGCGCAGCGTTTCGGGTCGCCAGGTCCAGCAACCCTCTTTTTTCGCCGCGCTTGGGGACCGACAGCCGTACCCTGCGCCCAGCCTGAGCGCTCAGCCAATCTTCAACGTCTTCCCGGTCTTCCACCTCCACCGGTAAATGAACTTCCGACGGTGCCGTCCGCGCTTCATAGAACTGTTGCAGTGCCGCCTGCACGATCTCCTGAAGGTTTGGTGTCTCAGCGGCCAGCGTGTCAGCAACCAATTCGACCCGCTCAATAACTCGGCCACTACGCATTTGGAACACTTGAATTACGGTCCCAGACGGTCCCGTCTTGATCCCAAAAGCGTCCCGTTCATTCAGCCGAACATTCGACATTTTCTGCTGCTGGTCTCGTAAGGTCTCGATCGTCTTGATGGCGTCTCGAGCCTGTGCCGCCTCCTCAAAGCGCTGGTCTTCTGACGCCGCCAGCATTCGTGCCTTCAACTCAACAATGAGCTCTTCATTTTTGCCATCGAGAAACATCTGAGCATGCTCGACTACCTTGCCATATTCCTCCTGGGTGCAGATGCTCGCAACACATGGCGCGACGCACCGCTTGATGTCGTACTCAAGACAGGCACGGTCGCGCTTGCCGGTAATCACTTCATTGCACGACCGAATGCCGAAAAGCCGATGGGTTAGAGACATCGTCCTACGAGCAAGGGTTGCGGGAAGAAACGGTCCGGCGTAATGGTTCC
>UINC01002508.1_pt1 | contig 10504 bp, 8 predicted proteins | sample 5385821 | NCBI WGS metagenome assembly UINC01 (sample SAMEA4666929, study PRJEB26691) | marine metagenome | isolation source: Pacific Ocean | place: Pacific Ocean | collected 2011-10-13
GGGGTCACGGTACTGCCACCGGATGTCACCGGTCGCCAAGTCCACCGCGCTGAGGTGTCCGTAGGCGGTACCGTTGTTCGCGTCAACCGGAATCGGGGAACCACCGAAAAACGGTATGCCAGGCCTCAGGACGGCGGGCGCCTTGCGAAAGAGCATGCAACTTTCAATGACGGGCACGAACGCCAGGCCCAAGTCAGGGTTAAAGGCACCGGCATATGCAGCGTTGTTACCGCCGGCGAGCCCGGGGCACACCCGAACCTCCGGGTTCTCGGCCGGCATCATGTCCGGGTTGACCGTTGCTCGACCGTCCGGGCCCACTGTTCCCCAGTTAACCTGATCGGCGTATTGCGTTGCTCGTAGAAACTCCCCGTTCCGCCGATCAATCACATACAAGTACCCGTTGCGATTCGCTTGCGCTAGCGTCGGCACCCGTCGTCCGTCGATCTCAAGGTCGACCAACCAAATTTCCGAGTTGCCGTCGTAGTCCCAAACGTCGTGCGGGGTGAACTGGAAGTGCCATTTCCGGTCCCCTGTTGAGGGATCGACGGCCAGAACCGAGTCACTGTACAGGTTGTCTCCAAGCCGGTCGTCTCCGTTCCAGTCAGGACTCGGATTCCCCGTGGTCCAGAACAGCGTGTCGGTGTCGGGATCGTAGCTCCCCGTCGACCAAGTCGCACCTCCTCCATGCAGAAAGGACTCGCTAGCCCATGTCTCAGCCCCGGGTTCACCGACCGCTGGAATCGTGTAGTGGCGCCAGCGTCGTTCCCCGCTGGTCACGTCATAGCCATCAAAATAGCCCCGCACGCCGTACTCGCCGCCGCCGACACCGATCACCGCAATGTCCCCGATCACCAGCGGCGCGGAGGTTGCACTGAACCCAACGGCGTAGTCGTCAATGGTCGTTTCCCACGCAACCACACCCGTCTTACGTCCAAGCGCGACTAACTTGGCGTCGAGGGTGGCCATTAGTACCACGTCGTCAGCAATAGCGACGCCGCGGTTCGCAGGGCCACAGCAGAGACGTAGGTTGTCGGGTAACGGGTGGTCATATCGCCAGTAAAGCTCCCCGGTCTTCGCATCCAGCGCCAGCAGGCGGTTGCGAGCGGAGGTGAGGTACAAAATGCCGTCGTAGACGACCGGTGAAGCTTCGAGCTGTCCAGGCACCCCGGTTTGCGCCATCCACGCGAGCTTCAGGTCTGTTACCGATTCCGGGGTCAGTCGTTCAATTGGGCTGTGTCGCCAACTCTGGTAGTTTCCGCCATAGTGCAGCCATTCGGCGGGATTGGACGGGGCGTCTCGAAGCGCCTGGTCGGCGACCGGTCCTTCATCACGACCGATCGCGGCCTCCGTTGGCCAGTGGTTTCGATTCGCTCGTTGCGCGTCGGCGGGAACCGCCACCAGCGCGCATAGCAAGAGCGTCAGGGTAACTGGACATCCGTGGAAGCCACCCAGCGGCATTCGATCGACTCCAAACCGTCGGTCGCCTTGCGACGCCGGATTTTTTCCATGGCCAACGGAGATTCGGTGAGCTGTTTCCCTAGTCATCTAAATCCATCCCACTGCGGCGGCGAAAATAGGGCCCGCCTCACGGCGCGGGGGGTACGAGTCGCCCCTCCCGTACCCAGACCTCGTTACCTACAGTCACCGTGGCGTCGGTGAAAAAATTCCACCGTACATAGCCCCCTCCGATGTCGCCGCCCAACTCGGAGTTATCGCCCAGTGACAACCTCACAACCCCGGCACCGTACCCGTAGTAGGGAATCCATGGCGTTCGATCGGGTACTGCTAGGAGCCTACTAAACCCCAGCGCGAACTCGCGGAACGCACGCGCTTCCTCAGGAACGCTCGCTAACTCCGCGGCCACCGCCGCCCGACCGCTGCCCGCTGCTATCTCGATCACGCGCCCGCGTTCAAAACGGAGTGTCAGCCTGTCGACCGGGCGCCCGTCCCACTGTGAAGGTGGAAACACGATCGTTCCATCGACAGTGTCCTCAAGAGGTGCGACCCGTACCGCGCCTGCGGGCAACTCGATCTCGCGGTCGATCAAAATCTTGCCGCGAGCGGCCCGTGCCGCGGATGCGTCACCGTCTTGAAGATTAACCGGCCGGTCTCCGATGCGAAAACCCAAGTCTGTTCCTAGCGGCGTGGTCACACGGACCCGCTGTCCCCGCATTGCCGATTCAAAACGACGCTGGATCGCCATCAACGCCGGATAGTCAGTTTCCAGTAACGCCCGTTGGTAGGTGGCGTCCAGGACATGTCTCGGCGGCAGTGGCTGCCCCGGCAGCGGAAACGCACTCCCGTTCTCGACCCAGTGGAAGTGGACAGTCCGTCCTCGGGAGTCCCGCAGCAAGTCCTGTACCGCCGCGTAGACTGGATGTTCTGGCGTCGCGCCCGGTAACATAATCGCCGCATCGACGTCAGCGAGCATTGACCGGTAGGCTGCCCGTGATAGGTCGGCACCTTCGTTCAGCACTCCGGCATCCCACAACTCTGGAAACGGTTCCTTCAGGACGTCGACAACGCCGAGGTCGATACCCCCCGCCTGCATGACCTCGTAGCGAAGATGGGGAATAAGCTCATCGAACAGGCCGGGTGCGGCGACCAACAGCACCCGCTCGCCCGGTTTGAGCGCGAGCTGCGTCACGAGCCGGGAGGCAATCTCCGGCCAAGCAAATGTCAGCTGAGGCTGAGCGGCGCCCAGTGTTGACGCGGCAAGCACACAGGCAAAGCCTACTGTCGTGACCAACCGTCGCATCCTTAGCCTCCAGAGTAGACAAACCCGCCATTCGACACAGTCGGTCGACAAATTGTCAGTTTGCTTCTTCCAAGCTGTCGGCACTCGGCTACTCGACAAACCGGACCTCAAACATCTTCGGCCACCACTTGCCAGTGATGTAGAAAGTCTCTGCCTCCGGGTCAAAGGCAATTCCGTTGAGCACCTCGGATCCGATTAGATCGGGTCCCTGCAGAAGCCCGGTCACATCGATGTGTTCTGTCACCTGGCCGGTCGCTGGATCGATCCGAACGATGTAGTCCTCTTCCCAAACGTTCGCGTAGACCTCACCGCCCACGCACTCAAGTTCGTTGAGTTCGTACACGGGGCGGCCCTCCATCCGTACCGACTGCTCGCCGAGCGGCGCAAAGGTCACGGGGTCACGGAACTCCAGTCGGTCGGTCCCATCGCTCATGATCAGCCGGTCGCCGTCAAAACAAAGGCCCCACCCTTCGCCCTGGTATCGGAAGGTGTCCTGCAACTCAAACGTGTCTCGGTCGTAGACGAAAGCGCGTTGCGCCCTCCAAGTCAGCATGATGAGACGCTGGTCGACCAGAGCCAGGCCCTCCCCGAAGTACTGGTCCGGAACGTCCACTCTCTGCAGAACACTACCCGTCGCCGGGTCGAGCCGACGCAAGGTAGACTCCCCTTCCCGTCCCGTACTTTCAAACAGCTGGTTGTTCCACCAGACAAGGCCCTGAATATAGGCGTCTCGCTCGTGTGACAGCTCGCGAACCACGTCGACCCGAAGTCGGCGCACGGGCTGCCCCGACGGGGCCGGCTCCCCCGCTCCCAGAACCGGAGATGTCTCCGCCGACGGCGCCGATACCGGGGAGGCCTGCGACGCGGGGGCGGGGCGCATCACCCATGCGCCACCAACTACAGCCATCAGCAACAGCGCGGCGATCCAGCCCGGGAACAAACGCCGGGTGGTTCTTCGCGCATCCACCGGCCCACGACCCGCACGATTCTTCTTTCGTGGTTTACGACCCACTTATACACCCCACCGATGGCACGAGATTATACGATGCGCCTTGGCTCAGGCGACTAAAGTTGGCAATTGAGAAGTTGATGGCCTAAACCCAAAGAACGAACGTCTGGCTACTCGTCCTCTTCCACTTTGCGGGCCCCTCGTGCGTTGACCTTTCCCGAATACGTATCGCTGTCGAGGCCGGCCACCTCGCTGAACCGGTCGGCCATACGGCCGGCCAGATCCGCGGCGTGATCATCTGTAGCAGCGAACGCAAACACGGACGGCCCGGAACCGGACAGAGAGCAGCCGAGGGCCCCAGCATCGAGTGCGGTCTGTTTCGTTTCTACGAACCCCGGCACGAGTGGAGCTCGGAGTGGTTCAACCAACGCATCACTAATCGCACGACCGAAGAGTTCAAGGTCGCCTCGGTGCAGCGCCGTGACGAGCGCGCCGAGTTGGCCGAGATTGGCCACGGCCTCGGTGATCCGAAACCGACGCTCGGCCACGATCCGCCTCGCCTCGGCTGTCACGACAGACGTGTGGGGGTGGACGACGGCAACCCGGAGGGCGTCAGGCACTGGCAACGAAAGCAACTCCATTGGCGAGTAGCTGCGAATCAGGACGATGCCGCCCGTCACACACGGCACCACGTTGTCGGCGTGTATGCCACCGGATACCGCTTGCTCTCCTTCAAGCGCAGAGACAATCAGCTGGTCGCGGTCAAGCGCGCCACCGAGAAGCTCGTTGACAGCGAGCGCCCCGCCGACACTGCTCGCCGCCGAGCTCCCCAGCCCGCTGGCCAGCGGCATCTGCTTCTCAAGCCAGAGGCGGACCCCCGGCGGGCGGGAGGTCGTTTCGTCCGCATCGTGAGCCGCAAGCATCGCCGTGGCGGCAATCCCGACGACGTTACGGGTCGGGTCGCAGTTCAATTGCCCATCGTCACCCCGGACCTCCATGATCTCGACACCGGGCGAATCCGACCACTCCGCTTCGACATAGTCCCCGGGCTCATTGAGGGCCAACCCGAGCACGTCGAATCCGGGACCAAGATTCGACAGCGTGGCTGGGGCGTGCACACGCACACGTTCCGGAATAGGCATCTTCACGGGTATGGGAAGGGCCCGTTGCTAAGAAACGGGCCGCCGGAACCGGACGCCTCGCACGCTCGTCGCGTCCGAGAACGCGTCCTCGGCTTATTCAACCGCAGCTTCGAGGTCTTCGAGCGTGGATAAACCCCCATGGAGCGGCATGATGGTGTCAACTCGGAGACCACGATCTACGATGTTCTGCAGCAGGGCCTCGGCGAAGGGGAACTCCTGCGACGTAGGGGAGAACGCGTCCACCTCAATCAAGACCCGCTCACGCGGTAGATAGGCCATGATCATCCCCGCGGCGTGTGGATCGTCGACAACATGGAACAACTGCAATACCCGACTCCCATCGGTCAACTCGTAGGGCTCGGCGCTGGCGACCGTCTCGATAGTTAGCGGCTGGGGACTCCGCGAGAGTGCATCCGGCACAATCGAATGGGTCCTCGACACTATGTCCTCAAAGAACGACCGGTTGACCCTATGTGTGATTACGGTCAGACGCTCAGACACGGCCGCGCGGATGCCTGCTGAGTGATCGAAGTGGTGGTGTGTGTTGACCACGTAGCGCAGCGGCTTGTCTGGCTGGAATTCTCTGGCGCGTGCAATCACGGCCAAGGTGCGTGCCTCACTTTGTGGGGCCTCGATTAGGACGAGAAACTCATCAAATTCGACCACCGCACTGTGATGTGACTGACCGCCAAGCAACCAAAGTCCTTCGGCCACCTCCTCGACTTCAACCGTCACGGATTCCATCGGCGTAGAGCCCTGAACCTCCGCTGGTGCCGCAAGATCATCGAGCGTGGCGTTAGTGTTCGTTGTCGTTAGGTACTCGGAAACGGTGTATCGGTCCACGCTCGTCGTGTAGGCCCGCGGCAAAGTAAGACGCGCCTGAAATCCCCCGAGGCCGCCTGCTTCCTCGTACCCGGTGAATACCGTTTCAACCGACACGTCGCCAAGGTTAGGGTGCGCGGCCGACGACGTCACGCTGTGCGGTAGCCCCGTGGCACCATCCACCGCCAAAGTGAATGAAGTCCCGTTACCCGCAACGATGTCGACAGCCTGCCGTCCTCCTTCATCCCGCAAGTTGCTGACCGTTGAAGTTTCGTCGAGCGCCAGCAGAACGATACCGATCGGGTTGTGATACATCTCGGCCCAACGATCGGTAGCAACCTGGTCCGACGCACGGACCATTTGTTCTCCGCGCTGGTCATAGGCAACCTCTCCGTCCAGTCCGTAGGACTGCCGCGCCCCGAGCAGGGGACTACCGGTCAAGTAGGTCGACGTTCGATCCTGGCTCAAGCGCCACCGCGTGTTCTCGTAATCGAGTTGAAGGCTGTAGTTTGTGATCTCGTAGTACGGCAATTCGGCTTGTGGACGTTCGTTCTGGCCGAGCCGGTAGACTTGCCCATCACCTTCGAGGGCCAACGACGTCGTTTCCCGTACCGCACGCAGGCTGCCCATTGCCTCAGCCGCGTCTTCGATCAGCTGCAGTTCGGGGGTTGCCGCACCCCCGCAGCCGACAAACAGCACCGACGACACAATCAGACAGAGCTGCCATCTCCTCACGACCCACACTCCTTTCAACCGGACGCCCAAGATCGCACTAAGGACGAGGCAGTCCGGTCGTCTCACGAAAACTAGGTCTCGAGAGCGACGCGACGACAAAAACGCTTCAGGCGGCCACGTCACACACGCTGAAACAAAGTCAAACGAGAAAGGCTAAGTGGCATTCTCCCGCAAACCCGCACCCCGCGCAACCAGCGGCTGTGAGCGGGACCAGAAAACCCATCTGCCCGCGTCTACAGAGAAACTATTAGGGTTGTCGGTCGGAGCCCCGCAACCCCAGGCCCGAGTGCGGCAAATGATAGGCGCCGGTTACCGCGAGTCGACAGCAGACTCAGAGGAGGCCGAGCTGTAGCTTGGCGGCGTCAGACATCTTATCCATGTCCCACTGAGGATCCCACACGACGTCGACCCATGCGTCACTAACCCCGGGCACTGCCTTGGCTTTGGCCTTGACCTCCACCGGCAACGATTGCGCGGCCGGACACCCAGGCGAGGTGAGGGTCATGCGGACACCGACCAACCCCTCGGCGTCAACATCAATGTCATAGATGAGTCCCATTTCATAAATGTTAACGGGGATTTCGGGGTCGTAAACCGTTGACAGCGCCTCGATGAGCTTCGGCTTGAGCTCGAGCGTCTTTAGCGGGTCCGTCACAATAGGCTCGTGAGTGGTCGTTGAAGGCGGCGCCGGGGGCTCTACCGGCAGGACCGGGCGCGGCGATTCCACACGGGGGGGCACCATCTCAGACGCCGTGCTGTCCACCGCTGGGGCATCAGTCTCGTCCGGCGAATCAGGTAGCGTGCTCAGATTGAAAATCCCCACAAGTTACTCCGTTGATACAACATCCTGGTTGTCATCGACCGCCGCACGCAGGGTGTGCCACGCCAGGATCGCACACTTAACCCTGGCCGGATAGTCCCGAACGCCGGCGAACACCGCTAGTTTCCCGAGTTCTTCATCCGGAGGCGCCGATCGATCCGTCACCAGCTGGTGAAACCGGTCGAACAGCTTTCGCGCCTCGTCGAGTGTCCTCCCTTTGATGCTTTCGGTCATCAACGACGCGGAGGCTTTGGAGATTGCACAGCCCGACCCCTCGAAGCGTAGGTCGGTCACCACGCCATCGACGACGTTCACCGCAATCGATAACTTGTCGCCACATAGCGGATTGTGCCCGTCCGCGCGGAGACCAGCATCCTCAAGCGGCCCGAAGTTCCGCGGGTTTCGATTGTGATCGAGGATAACCTCCTGATACAGGTCTCGTAGGTCCGACATCCCGTTTCCTAACCAAAAACTTCACGGACGGTCGCCAGCGCGGTCACGAGCTGGTCGATCTCGGTCGTCGTGTTGTACATCGCAAGCGATGCACGGGCGGTAGCCGGCACGCTAAATCGCTCCATCACCGGCTGCGTGCAGTGATGCCCGGTGCGAATCGCGACACCCTGTGTATCCACGACGGTACCAACATCGTGCGCGTGCACGCCATCGAGAACGAAGGACAGGATGCTGGCCTTCTCTGGTGCGGTGCCAATCAGACGCAGCCCAGGCACGGCTTCCAGGGCCGTAGTCGCGTATGCGAGCAGCTGGCGTTCGTGTTCAACGATTGCAGAAAACCCGACGCTCTCGATGAAATCAACCGCCGCACCGAGACCGACCACACCAGCAATATGCGGCGTGCCTGCCTCAAATTTGTGCGGCACTTCGTTGTAGGTGGTGCGTTCGAAGGTCACCGAGCTAATCATGTCACCGCCGCCCTGATAGGGAGGCATGGCCTCAAGCCATGACCGGCGACCATACAACGCTCCGATGCCAGTCGGACCGTACAACTTGTGCCCGGTCACCACGTAGAAATCGCACTCGAGCGCCTGCACATCGACCGGCATGTGATAGGCGGCCTGCGAGCCATCCAGCAGCACCGGCACACCTTGGGCGTGGGCCAGCTCGACCACCCGTCGGACCGGGTTGATTGTGCCAAGAGAGTTCGACATGTGCACGATTGAGACGAGCTTCGTCCGAGGCCCAAGCATGGAGGCCAGTTCGTCGAGCATTAGCTCACCGCTGTCGGAGATCGGCACTACGCGAAGCTGAGCGCCCTTTTCTTCACACAGCAACTGCCACGGCACGATATTTGAGTGATGCTCCATCGCCGAGATGACGACCTCATCATCCGCCGTGACCCGTTGCCGGCCGAAGGTCTGCGCCACGAGGTTGATCCCCTCCGTAGCGTTCCGTGTGAAGACGACCTCAGCCGGTTCGGCTGCGTTGAGAAAACGCGCCATTTTGGCGCGTGCACCTTCGTAGGCATCCGTCGCCCGCTGGCTCAAACCGTAGACACCTCGGTGGATGTTCGCGTTCTCGTTCGCGTAGTAGCGCGACAAAGTGTTGAGCACCGGCAAAGGCTTCTGCGTGGTCGCGGCGTTGTCGAGGTAGACGAGTGGCTGGCCGCCAGGCCGCTGCGCGAGGATCGGAAACAGGGCGCGGATCCGCTCAACGTCGAACACCTCGCCGTCCGGTCCGAAATCGTTCTCAGCCCTGCTCGTCATCCGACCCCTTCAAACTATTCTCACCGGTGCTACGCCGGGTGTCGAACACTGTTGTTGTCGAGAAATTACGAGCCGACGCTCATCACGGGCAACCGATCCAGCAGCAGCTCGTCAAGTTGATTCCGGATTGCATCGACTTTGATGTGGGCCAGCAGGCCCGCAGCAAAAGCATGGATCAGCAGCTGCCTCGACTGCGCCTCGGACAGTGCGCGGGTCCTCAAATAGAACAACGCCTCCTCGTCCAGCTGGCCCACCGTCGCGCCATGGGTGCACTTTACGTCGTCAGCGAATATCTCTAGCTGTGGCTTGGTTGTGACCTGGGCGTCCTCAGAAAGCAACAACGCCTTGTTCGATTGTTTCGCGTCAGTCTTCTGCGCGTCGAGTCGTACGATGATCTTTCCGTTAAAAACGGCCCGACTCTGACCGTCCAGAATTCCCTTGTAGAGCTCGTGGCTGCCGCACTGGGGCTGGGCATGGTCGATGGTCGTCTGATTGTCGACGAGCTGACGCTCGTTCGCTAGATACAGGCCATTCAACGTGCACTCTGCTCCCTCTCCACCCAAAACCACGCTGACCTCGTTGCGCACAATAGCGCCACTGAGCGTGATGGAGTGCGCGAAAAAACTACTCCCGCGGCCGAGGGTGCTGTGCAGGCTACCCACCCGAAACGCGGAGTCTGCCTCACGGACCACGGTGTAGTGATCGACAACGGCGTTGTCGTTGACCACCACTTCGGTCACCGTGTTGCTCAGATACGAGGCGTCACCATCGCCGGCATGGCTCTCGACAACGCGGACCTGGCTGCGCTCGCCAGCCAGGACTAGGACGCGGGGCTGACTCAGGACCGGACCGCCGGCGCCGACGGTTATGAAGAGGAGGTGAATCGGCTCATCGACCACAACCCCAGGAGGCACCTCGATAACCGCGCCGTCACGGAGAAACGCAGTATTGAGCGCGGTGAACGCCTGACTCTCGATGCTGGCAAGGCGCCCCAAGTGCGGCGCGACCGCGTCCGGGGCTGCAGCAAGCACCTTCCCCAAGCTTCGGACCCGGACTCCGGTCGTCACTTCTGCGGTGGTCGACAGCTCTGGGACGAATGCCCCGTTCACGAACACCAGCTCAGGACCGCCGAGCCTGGCCAGCCGAAGCCCGTCAAGGGCTGCGCGACTATAGCCCGTCGCCTGGACCACAGGGACGAACGCGGTGTCAGCGATCGGAGCCACGTTGGTATAACGCCACTCCTCAAGACGGGTAGTTGGAAACCCAAGACGGTCAAAACATCCGAATGCATCGTCACGCAGTGATGCGAACGGCTCAGGCAAAGCGGTCGCCTGTGCGAACGCCGCAAACTGCGTGGCATAGCCGTCGGCAGGGGTAGCAATCTGGGTCATCTGAATCGTCGCTTAGGCGGTAGCCGGTGCCGACTCGGTTTCAATCCAACCGTAGCCCTTTTTTTCGAGTTCGAGAGCCAGTTCTTTGCCGCCCGACTTCACGATGCGACCCCCCGAGAGCACGTGCACGGAGTCGGGCACGATGTAGTTCAAGAGACGCTGATAA
>UINC01002509.1_pt1 | contig 10502 bp, 9 predicted proteins | sample 5385821 | NCBI WGS metagenome assembly UINC01 (sample SAMEA4666929, study PRJEB26691) | marine metagenome | isolation source: Pacific Ocean | place: Pacific Ocean | collected 2011-10-13
GGGAGCCGCGGTTGCTGTGGCTGTGGGCGTGGCTGTGGGTGTGGGTGTGGGTGTGGGTGTGGGTGTCATTTGGGCCGGGCTTGCATTCAGATTAAGTTCGGTAACTTCGCCCTGTATCCAAAATGCTGTCTCTGCTGCCGGAAAGCCGCCGATCGTAAAAGTTACAATCTTGCCGACAAAGCTACCCAGTGCTTCAGGCTCGACCAGCAGCACCGGATAGCTGCCACCGGACACCGATTTGGCGGTAACCTGTCGGCCGTCCACCATTGCGGCCACTACCGTGCCGTCTGCGGCCGGGCTCCCATTGATGGTGGCAGACCCTAGAAACGCATGCGGAATCACGCGTTGTGCCGACGCAACAGAGGGGAATAACAGGAGAACTGCCATAATTGCGGCGACGGTCAGCAATCTAGGTCTGGGGAATCCCCTCAAACTCAACCTCAACCTTCGACACGCCCAGCCTGTGTCAGCCAAACTTAAGCGGCCTGGGGATCAGGTAAACACAGGCCGACGCAACAACCATTATAACTAATGCCGAACGGTTTCCGCCGCGAAAGCAAGGGTCAGGTTATGCCTAAAAATGAAGTCCAGGCTCACCCAAGCCTTCAATTGCTGAGGGGATTTCCCGAAAGAAGCACAATCTCCTGGCTTACCAATTCGTCCATCTCGGACGGTAGTTCAGTCAGCAGATTGCCCGAGAGGTAGAGCCTCTCAAGACTGATCATCTTGCCCATGGTCTCCGGAACTCTGATCAAACGGTTGTTTGATATAAAGAGGTCGATCAGGTCAACCAGGTCTCCAATCTCCAAAGGCAATGTCGTCAGTTGATTATCATTCAGGTGCAGTTCGTTCAGCGCGGTCAGCTTACCAATTTCCTGCGGGAGTGAGGTCAACTTGTTGAAGGCCAGATCCAAGAACACCAGGTCCGTTAACTCGCAGATCTCTATGGGCAGATCCGTCAGAAGATTGCTGCGCAGGTTCAGTTGAATCAGCTGAGTAAGGTGTTGGAGCCCGGCGGGCACGCCCGTGAGCTGGTTCCCTTCCATGTACAGCCAGATGAGGTTGGTCAGGTTGCCGATCTGAGTGGGCAGACCATTCAGTTGATTATTTTCTAGGTACAACCCTGTTAGGCCCGTCAGGCCCCCGATCTCCGGAGGCAATTCCGCCAACCTGTTGCCGCCAAGGTATAGCCAATTCAGAGCTGTTAGGCTTCCGATCTCCGACGGCGCCACGGTCAGCTTATTCTCCCGCAGGTAAAGGGCGGTCAGACTGCCCAGGCTGGCGATCTCTGGCGGCAATTCTGTCAGATCGTTCTTATCCAAATGCAGTTCGGTCAAGCCGGTGAGTTTTCCAATCTCTGGGGGCAGCGAGCTCAACCGGTTACCCTGCAGGTAAAAATCAGTTAAATCAGCCAGGCGGCCTATTTCAGGAGGCAGTTCGGTGAGCTCATTGTCGGGAAGGTACAGCCAAGTCAGGCTGGTTAGTTCACCAATTTCAGGCGGCAGTCGCTTCAGGTGATTGTTGCTGACATTCAACCGGCCCAGTTGGGTCAAGCAGGCGAACTCTGGAGGCAATTCAGTCAGTTGGTTTACCTGTAGGAACAGGGCCTTCAAGTTGACCAGATTTCCAACCTCGGGAGGTATCGCCGTCAACTGGTTATTCCGAACGTTGAGTCTGGTCAGGCTGGTCAGCTTGCCAATCTCAGGTGGCAATTCCGTAAGTTGGTTGCCAGATAGATCGAGTTCAACCAGTCCCTTCAGGCCGCCAATCTCCGGCGGCAACGACTCCAACTCTTCTCTTGAAAGGTCGAGAGTATCCGACCCATCGTTTCGAGCTTTTTCTATGATTGCGAAAAGTTGTGCTTGGTTCATTCTTAGGTCCTAATATCTAATAATCGACCAGGCGATGAATCAATATCCGTATTCTGGTCATTAAATCAATTATTCGACGTACAAGTATATGAAAGGTCTGCCAAAACGCCAGTGAGGGTTCGGCAGGCGGTTTCAGGGCTTTGGTAGCATGTCTGGACTCCAGAGTATTGACCCAAAGTGTAGAATCTGTTGGTGGCAGGCGTTAGGTCCCGGGTAAGTGAACCCTCGAGACATTGGGAGATGGTGACCATGGCTGTGACCCCGTTCAAGATCGAAGTATCCGACGCCGTCCTTAACGACCTGAAAGAACGGCTGGACCGCACCAGGTGGCCCGACGAGATTACCGGGTCTGGCTGGGATTATGGCAGCAACCTAGATTACATCAAAGAGCTGGTGGAGTACTGGCGCACCAAGTTCAATTGGCGCGCCCAAGAGAAACTGATCAACTCCTTCCCACATTTCAAGTCCGATGTCGATGGCCTGGGTGTCCATTTCATCCACCAGAAGGGCAAGGGTCCCAACCCCATGCCGCTGGTGATAACCCACGGCTGGCCCGGCACATTCTTCGAGATGCATAAGGTCATACCCTTGCTCAGCGACCCGGCCAGCCACGGCGGAGACCCAGTCGACGCCTTCGACGTTGTTGCTCCGTCCATGCCGGGCTACGGGTTTTCTGACGCCGGCCAGAAACGCGGGCTGGATATCTTCACCATCGGCGACATGTGGGCCAAACTCATGTCCGAGAACCTGGGCTATGAGCGATTCGCGGCCCAGGGCGGTGACTGGGGCGCCCGGGTCACCGCCAAACTGGGACAGTCCCACGGAGACAAGGTGATCGGCATTCACACCACGTCGACCACCAGCCCCACGCCCTACCTGGGCGTCGGCACCCCAGAGCTATCAGCGGCCGAGAAAGGGATGTTGGCCCAGCGGGAACAATGGCTGGCTGATGAAGGAGGGTACTCCCACATCCAGAGCACCAAGCCCCAAACCCTGTCTTACGGACTGAACGACTCCCCGGTGGGGTTGGCAGCGTGGATCGTGGAGAAATACCGCAAATGGAGCGACTGCAACGGTGATGTGGAGACCCGGTTCACCAAGGACGAACTGCTGACCACGGTGACCATCTATTGGGTCACCCAGTCGATTGGCTCTTCCACTCGGCTGTACTACGAGGCGTTCAGCAAGCCCTGGAACCTCGAGAAAGACGAAAAGATTCAAGTGCCAACGGGCATAGCAGCCTTCCCCAGCGAGAATACCGTGCCCATCCGCGAATGGTCCGAGCGAGGCTACAACGTGCAGCACTGGACGGACATGCCGTCCGGCGGGCACTTCGCGGCTCTGGAAGAACCGATGCGGTTGGTCCAAGACATTCGCGATTTCTTTAGAGGGCTCCGATGACCGGTCAAACCAACGTGAAGTTCGCCAGGACCTCGGTCTTGAACATCGGATACGAGGAGCACGGCGATCCCTCGGGATTTCCCATCATGCTCTTGCACGGTTTTCCGTATGACATCCGGTCGTTTGACGGCGTCGTCCCTCCCTTGGTCGAGGGGGGTTATAGGGTTATCGTCCCCTACCTCCGGGGTTACGGCGCGACGACCTTCGTGGACCTGGACGCCCCGCGTATGGCCGAGCAGGCTGCCATTGGCCAGGATGTTGTTGACCTTGCCGAGGCTTTGAATATCGGCCGGCTGGCTCTGGCGGGGTTCGACTGGGGGCTTCGGGCCGCCTGTATAGCATCGATTTTGCATCCGGAGATGGTCGCAGGCTTCGTCGCCATGGGCGGATATTCCGTGCAGGACACCGTCAACAAAGAATCACCGGCGCCCGCCTTCAGAGAGGCTCGGATGTGGTATCAGTGGTATTTCAACACCGAGCAGGGGCGTGTTGGGCTGGAAGAGAACCGGCGGGACATCGTCCGGCATCTCTGGGAGACCTGGGCGCCCACATGGAAATACACGGACGAGGCCTTCAACCAATCTGCGCCATCTTTCGACAACCCCGACTTCGTGGACATAGTGGTGCACTCGTACCGGCACCGTCACATCAACGCGCCTGGCGAAAACCGCTTCATCGAAGTGGAGCGAAAACTGGCCGAAGGCCCGCCGGTCACAGTTCCATCGATCGTTCTGCGTGGCGGAGACAGTGGCCTGGGCGCGCCCTCGGAAGACCCGTCGGAGGACGAGCGCAATTTCACCAACCTAGTGGCGCGCCGCATAGTTGCCAAGGCCGGGCACGACCTGCCGGTCCAGCGTCCCGACGCCGTCTCAGAGGCCCTCTTGGAGTTGCTCTAGCCAGCTACTTACCTTTGATCACGAAATCGGCGATCTTCTCGGCGATCATGATGGTCGTGGCGTTGGTGTTGGCCCGTATGCAGTCGGGCATGATGGAGGCGTCCACCACGCGTAGGTTCTGCAGACCGTGGACTTTGCCGTGTTGGTCCACCACCGCCATCGGGTCCGATGCTGGGCCCATCTTGCAGGTGCAGGAGATGTGGTGCGAAGTTCCCACGTTCGTGAGCAGCCAGGCGTCCAGCTTCTCATCCGAGGCTAGCTCTTCATCGGTGGGGGTTATCCGATCCATGATGAGCTCCTGAATCGCAGGGTGACTTTCAAGCTCGACGACCTTCCGGATGCCCTTCCTCAGCCGGTCCCGGTCGAACTCCTCTTGAAGGTAGTTGTAGTCCAGGTACGGCTGGTCGTTGGGGTCAGCTGAATTGAGTCGAAGCTCGCCCGAACCGACGGCCAGTTGTATCCCGGCGGCAAGTCCGAGGTAGTTGCCGTCGTCATCGATCTCGATCTGGATAGGCCGATGCTCGCTGGTCATCAACGTGGGACTGATGATCATGTCGCTCTTCAGATGCGACCCTTCCGAGGTGTACCGGGTACAAACCTGGATCAGTGGGACGTCCACATCCGGCGTTTCGCCCTTGGCTGTGTAAACCGCCGTGGCCAGGGGATGGTCCCTCAGGTTTTGACCCACGCCAGGTAGGTCGTGCACCACAGGGATGTTGAATTCCTTCAGGTGATCGGCCGGGCCCACTCCGGACAGCATCAGTATCTGCGGAGATTTCATCGCGCCGCTGGTGAGCAAAATCTCGTCGCCTTCGACAACGAATATCTCGTCTCCGCTATCGCATTCCACGCCAATAGCCTTGGTGCCCTCGAAGATGATGCGGCGGCAGGGGGCGTTGGCTCTGATAGTCAGGTTCAGCCGGTGCCGGGCCGGGTCCAGGTAGGCGATGGCCATGCTGATCCGCACGCCGTCCATGTGGTTCCGCGGCCTAGGTCCGACGCCTTCCGATTCGGGGTGGTTGGCGTCCTCGTCCTCCCGGAACCCAGCGTCAACGCAAGCCTGATAGAAAGCCTCCGAGTGGGGTTCCCAGGTGTCCCGCGGGTCTCGTTTGATCGGGATGGGGCCGTCGCTGCCATGGAAGTCCCCGGCGAAGTCCCGGTCCGTCTCCATCTTGCGGAAGTAAGGTAGTACGTCGGTGAACCCCCATTCGTCATTGCCCATCTCGGCCCAGGAGTCATAATCGTCGGGGATGCCGCGATAGAACACCTGGCCGTTGACGGCGCTAGAACCACCGGTCGCCCGGCCCCGGGGGACCTGCAGCGCAGGCTGTTTCGAGGTTACACGGGCTGTGTACCCCCAGTTGTGAGGCCCGTATGCCGAGTAGTAGACATTGTTGCCATTCTTCAGGTCGTCGGGCAGACGATCGAAATCAGGATAGTCCGGCCCGGCTTCCAGCAGCAGCACCGATCGGTTGGGATCTTCAGACAGCCTGTAGGCCAGGGCGCACCCAGCAGATCCTGCGCCCACGATAATCACGTCGTACTTCAACTTGTTACCTCCCGGTATTCCTAACTTTAGGTATATGTCGAATAATTCCCGCGCAATATAACGTCACGCGTGGTTTATTGCCGTGCACTAACCTACCCCTCAGCGATCCAACCGACTGAGCGCTCTGCTATCATCAGGACCGTTGCGTGGGCGCCGCCAGACCGGGGCACCCGAGGCATGATTGAGGCGTCGACGACCCACAGGTTCTGGACTCCCTTGACCCGGCAGTTTTGGTCGACCACCGCCATAGGATCTGAATCGGGTCCCATCCTGCAGGTGCCAGAAACATGCCTGGCCGTGCCCACGCTCTTGCGCAACCAGAGATCGAGGGCCTCTTCGCTGGCCAGGGTTTCGTCATTTGGACTGATCCGGAAATCGGCCACGTCTTTATAGGCGTCGGATTCCAGAAGTTTCACGGCCATCTGGATGCCTTCCCTCACCCGCCGGATGTCGTTGGGATGTTGGAGATACTGGTAGTTGAAGGATGGCTGCACTGCGGGGTCGGCAGACGCCAGCCTGACCTGCCCAGAACCGTCGGGCAGTCCTAGAGTGCAGGATATCCGCGCCGCCCGGTCCGGAGGGACATCACCAGTGTCGTACTTAGTCCGCAGACCGGGCACACGTTCTTCTCGTTCGTCCACGACAGTGTTGGTCCGCAACACCATGTCATTCCGCTCACTCGATCCTTCTGAGGTGTAGTGCAGGCTGAAGTGAGCGCCATCAGCGCCGGCGGACAGGGTCTTGCCGTCTTTGACCTTGTAGGAGATGTGGGCGCTGAGGTGGTTCCACAGGTTCTGCCCCACGCCGGGCGATTCGTGGATTGTTTCGATTCCGTACTCTTTCAATTGATCCCCGGGGCCGATTCCCGACAGCATGAGCAGGTGGGGCGATTTGACGGCCCCGGAGCTCAACACAACCCGGTCAGCTTCGACGGTGAAAACCTCACCACCGCTTTCAGCTTCAACACCAACTGCTTTGTGGCCATCGAACAAGACTTTCCGGACTAGAACCTTCCCTCGCACGGTCAGGTTGAGGCAATGCCGCATCGGACCCAGATAACACATGGCGGCGCTCATTCTGATGCCGCCCACGTTGTTGGAGGGAGACACGCCGAGTCCACTCGGGTTGGGGCCATTGGTGTCCTCCACAGCTCCGAAGCCTTCTTGCAAAAGAGCTTCATGGAAGGCTTTCTGGATGTCCGGCCAAGGACCATTTTGCCGGCGTCTGACCGGCATCGGCCCTTCAGTTCCGTGGAAATCGTCCCGGATATCAAGGTCGCGCTCCGATTTTCTGAAGAAAGGAAGTACTTTGTCGTAAGACCATTCATCGTTGCCCATGGTGGACCAGGCATCGAAATCATCGGGGAATCCCCTTTGCATCGCCTGTCCGTTAATGGACGACCCTCCGCCGATCACTTTGCCCTGAGCTACGTGGATCTCGCCTTGCTCCTCGGTGATCGTGGCTCGTAGCGCCCAGTTGTGCTCTGAGTCCGCACCTTCCGCGTACCGGGTTCCACCAAACTTTATCTCGTCGGGAAGAGAGCCTGGATCCGGGTAATCCGGCCCTGCTTCCAGCAATAGGACTGAGGTATTGACGTCTTCGGCCAACCTGCTGGCCAACACTGATCCGGCGGCCCCGCCGCCGACGATAACAACGTCATATTTCATGGATACTCCCGAATCAAGGTTCGATTTCATGGGACCTTGCCCACGGCCAAGAAAGGCATCGTTGAAAGGCTCCGGTGGCTGGGTCATCTAGACCGAGCCGCTCTGAATCTTAGCCAGCTACCACCCCACAATCAATAGGTGCGGCTTGGCTGGTTTACTTTTAGGTGGCCATTCGATAGACATCGACAACCGAAAGGCCCTCAGGCATTTCTGAGGGGCCTTTCGTAGGTTCGTGTAATCGTTCGCTATCCGGACCCTGACGCCGGGGTGAATCCGCGGGTGCCCAATTTGTAGTAATGCAGCTGTCCGGAGCTGATATTGGTGGCAATCAGACTAAAATGCTCAAACTCCACGTCGTTGTGGACGTACATACGTACGCCCCGCCATTTCCCCAGCGTTAACGTTTGTCTGAAGTGCTTGAGTCGGTCCCGCGTTGTTTCCATTCGCCCACTCCTCAGTTTCACTATCAATCAATAGTTTCATGGGTTGAGAAATCGACGAAAGACCCGATATTTCTCGGCCGAACCGGCTGGCGCTCTACAGCGATGCTCTAGGCCCACATGAGCACGGAACTTGCTGCAAGGGTTTCTTAGGCCTCTTCCATTGCTCTGGTTTTCATCATTTTCATGATCTTTTTCCTCACCACTGTGTCCGCCCGCTTTTTCGCCCGTCTTCCAATCCGTGCCGCTCTCGTTTCAAGGCTCCGGTGAGTCGTCTCTTTCGGCATCTTCCTCTCCTTGTTTCTCTCGATCAGGGAATTGGCTCCATCGATTTTGGATGAGACCGCGCCAAGGTCAGTCGGTTGAAAAGATGGCCTCTACAAATCCTGTAGAGGCCATTTGTTTAACCGAAGTGTTGGTGACCCACCTTGGGGTCGAACCGAGAACCTAATGATTAGGAGTAAGTTGTTTTTGTGCATGGCATGCGTGGCAAACTCTCCTAGTACGATTTTAAGGCTAAACGATAAAACCGCGCCTACCGGGCGAAAATAAATTGAGGCTAAACAGGGCTAAACCTTACCCCCTGACTATACCAGAAGCGTCGAGTTTGACTGGGACCTCCAGTGACCAGCCGGTCGAAGTGTGCCCCAATGCCGCAGTCTATCCGGCGATAGTGGTTATAGAGATCTGATAGGGGGTACACGTGTCCTCATCGGACGGCAATAGAAAAGGGCCACCCGATTGGTTTATTTGATAGTTCTAATCCAGCACAAATCTATTTTATAGACAACATCGCCCGGGGAATCGCAGCCCGCATCGTATACGGCGGGTTACCGGCCAAGCCTGTACGTACATCGGCGGCGCTGGCAATCAACATGGCGGCATCGGTGTAGTCTATAGCCAGCCTGTCCACCATGAGGTCGGCCATGGCCTCCAAAGCTCCTTTCGATGCCTCCTCCATGGTAACGCCTTCTCCAGTGGTCATTACCTCGTTGTCAGTGGCGATCACTGGTCGGGTCACATGGAAGTCATCCGGAATGGTTACTCGGAAAGTAGCATTCAGGGCGCATTCCACCGCCGAAGCTGTGGCTTCGCCATCTCCCATGGCGGCATGACAGTCTCCGATGGTGAGCAGCCCACCCTCGTGGAATACGGGCAAGTAGACGGAAGCGCCCTTGCCTATTTGGGTGTTACCCATTCCTCCACCGAACTCCCCTCTTTCGTTGCTGGCTAGAGGCCCGTCCTTGGGCGCGAGACCGATCCTGCCTATCATAGGGCGGAGCGGCATGGTGACGTTATCATTGAAGATGACACCTTGGTCGGTTATCTTCACCTTGGCCTTACGGAACTCAGGGATTCGGTCCCCTAGTGGCCCTCGGTGTGGCGTGGCGCCGATCCAGCCATAATCCAATGGGAGGGTGATGTCCAAAACCTCGATTTTCAAGGTATCTCCAGGTTTCACGCCTTCGACGTAGACCGGGCCAGCCATGGTCTTGAGAATCTCCATCGCCTCGGAAGAGGACTCTGGGCCTTCGTAAGTAACAAACCGGTCGTTAGTCTCCATGACGAACATCTCACCTGGTTGGACACGCAATACCGGAGGATTGTCGGCGCTGAATGTTGTGCAAAGTTGGTCCTTAGTCGCTGTCTGCATGGCTGTTCCTCCATACCGAAGTGGGAATCTGTCTCAGGTCCGCAGGTGGGCCGGGTGTCCCTCTTTCGACGGCTGATTATAACACCGGAAGACGGCCACCTTTAGTTCTCTATGCATCTTTATTAAGTTATATCCTGCATACGCAACATAGTCACCATTATTGTCACTCTATCAAGGGTCGACATTGGTTTTACTATGATATGTATTGAGTAATTAAAAGGTAATTTGTGTATCAGCAATACCGTTAAGTTCGGTCTATGTCTATCGTTTGGCGATACTCATCGAGGGTGAAAGGAGGCAGATAAGAATTGATGGCAGTTATAAGTCTTTTAATCTTCGTAATCGTTGTACTGGTTATCTTTGGAGGTTGGCGAATTGCCTTGGCCTACAAAGAAGGCAGGAGAGCAAAAGCGCTTGGGGAGAGGGCAGTTACTGAAATGCGGTTACGGGAGGCCCTAGAAGACCAATTAGCCGAAGAACGGGAACGAAGGATTCAGTTAGAAAATGAATTGGCAGAAGTTAACAAGGAATTGAATTGAAACAATTGAACCCAGTTTTCTCAATATTCACCGTTGCATTAACGCTATCTCTGTTTGGATGTAGTGGCGCTTCTGACAATACAATCGTTGAACCTACGCAGCTTCCTGTTACCCAACAATTACTTCTTTCAACGGTTGAACCAACTCCTACACCGACACCTACGGCAGGTTCTAGTGCAGTTTTCATCCGCAAATGGGGCACACAGGGCACGGGCGATGGGCAGTTCCGGGAGCCGGAGGGCGTCGCGGTGGCCTCCGACGGTAGCATCTACGTTGCAGACTATTCCAACAACCGCATCCAGAAGTTCACTTCAGACGGCGTGTTCGTTAGCAAATGGGGCACTTTGGGCACGGGCGACGGGCAGTTCAACTATCTGCTTGGCTTAGCGGTGTCATCCGACGGTAGCGTCTACGTTGCAGATACATTCAACCACCGAATCCAGAACTTCACCTCCGAAGGCGTCTTCGTTAGCAAATGGGGCACC
>UINC01002510.1_pt1 | contig 10501 bp, 10 predicted proteins | sample 5385821 | NCBI WGS metagenome assembly UINC01 (sample SAMEA4666929, study PRJEB26691) | marine metagenome | isolation source: Pacific Ocean | place: Pacific Ocean | collected 2011-10-13
ACCGCCAAAAAAATGACTGGCTGAATGTCTATCTAGAAATATTCTCTGAATTCTCGCAAAAAGCTGCAGGCATCAGAAGACCTGGAGCCGCTGCACTTGATTTGGCCTATGTAGCCTGTGGCAGGTTTGATGGTTTCTGGGAGTTTGGACTGCGTCCTTGGGATGTGGCTGCTGGTATTTTATTAATCCAGGAATCAGGGGGTCTATTTGGCAATCTAATCCCCAATCAAGACATGATTGAATCGGGGAACATCATTGCAGGGAATCGGAGAGTTTTTGATCAAATGAAAGCAGTCATTTCTAAGTATGACAACAAACTGATTAAATTAAGCTGAAATCAACCCCTGGAATTCTATGGCATGCCATCATCAATTTTTTCTTTTTTAATTGGCATCAGATCTGTGGTTGAAACATTTAAAAACAATACCGTAGTTGTGGCCACGTAAATTGACGAATAGGTACCGATAACAACCCCGATAATGAGGGCTAGAGAAAAACCTTCCAAAGACTTACCCCCAATAATGTACAAGGCAAATAGTACCAGAAGTGTGGTGCCACTGGTTATGATTGTACGACTGATTGTTTGATTGATTGATGTATTGATAATGTCCAGCGTTTGTTCCTTTCTTCTTAGTCGGAAATTTTCACGAATTCGATCAAAAACAACAATCGTATCGTTTAATGAATAACCCACCACGGCCAAAATAGCAGCCAAAACAGCCAGATCAAATGAGAGCTGGAATACTGAAAAAACACCCATGGTTATGAGCACATCATGGATTAATGCAGCGACTGCACCTATTGCAAATTTCCACTGAAACCTAAAAAGAATATAGATCATGATCATCATCAAGGCAAAGAGCATGGCCAACCCCCCTTGTTCGGTCAATTCATCCCCCACCTGAGGGCTTACAAATTCTGAACCCCTTAACTCAACAGCATTGGCTGAATTATTCAAGATTTCTTCAATTTGCTTGCCTATTGCCTTGTTGTCGATATTTTCTCTTGGCATGATACGAATATTGATGTCCTTTGGACTGCCAAAGCTTTGGACAATGGCTTCTGGGAACCCTCCAGAAGCCAATTCATTTCTAATCTCATTGATTATTGGCGGCTCTTGGAAAGAGACTTCAACCGAAAAACCACCTGTAAAGTCAATCCCTGGATTTAAACCCTTAAAGGTGAGAGAAGCCAGAGATGTCAGCAGGAGAATCACTGAGATTGTCAGAGCAACATACCTTTTTGAGAGAAAATTGAATTCTTTGACAATCATTCCTGTTAAATCCTTAGTTTGTTAATGGTTCGTTGTCCATAAACAAAATTGACAATTGCCCTTGAAGCAATTATTGCAGTGAACATTGAGGTGATAATGCCAAGGGTTAGGGTGATTGCAAAACCCTTGATCGGCCCAGTCCCAAAGGTAAATAGAACAAGCGCTGCAATCAAGGTTGTAATGTTGGCATCCGCGATGGTACCAAAAGCCTTTTGATAACCCGCCGTGATACTCGCTTGGGGTGAATTGCCAATTCGGATTTCTTCCCTAATTCTCTCAAAAATCAGAACGTTGGCATCCACTGCCATACCTACTGTCAATACAATACCTGCTATTCCTGGCAACGTTAAAGACGCTTGCAGCAACGACAACAAAGCTATGACCAAGGTGAGGTTTATCATAAGACCAAAGTTGGCAATCAAGCCAAACCCTTTGTAATAAAAGATCATGAACAACACAACCATTGCTAGACCTATGAGAATAGCCTGGAAGCCTCTGTTGATGTTATCTTGACCAAGACTCGGTCCAATTGTCCTTTCCTCAACTTTAAAAATGGGGGCTGCCAAAGCACCGGCCCGGAGTAAGATTGACAGATCCTTAGCCTCAACAACGGATACTCCGGTGATTTGAAATTGGCTGCTGAACACACCCCGGATTGTGGCAATGTTGATGACCTCCTTGTCCAACACTGAAGAAGTAACGAACTGACCATCCTGCTCTTTTGTTTCTTGCCTTTGTTGGATAAATAAAACAGCCATGGGTTTGTTTAAGTTTCTTTTTGTGGTCTCCAGCATTGATTTCGAACCCTTGTTGTCGAGTCGGATCGAAACTGCGGGCCTGCCCTCAGAAAATGTCTGGGAAGCATCGATTAACTGATTGCCTGATACAATTGTTTTCTTTTTCAACAACACTGGGTTTCCTACCCGGTCTACAAACAATTCACAGCCAATTGGCGCCCTACCCTTGGCTTCTGCAGCAAAAGCATTCTCATTCTCACAGACCATCCTGAATTCCAGTGTTGCTGTTGCTCCTAAAATCCTTTCCGCTTGGGTTGGGTCTTGAACTCCAGGCAATTGCACAACAATTCTATTGAGTCCCTGGCGTTGAACTATGGGTTCTGTAACACCGAGTTCATTGACTCGGTTTCGCATCGTTAGAATATTCTGCTGGATGGCAAAATCACGTCTTTGCTTCAATTGATCCTGTGTCATCTCAACCCGGAGGCCTGGACTGGTATTACCTGGCACCGTCTCGATCACCAATAGGGGGTCAATCTCCCTGATCAAATTTCTGGCAGGACTTAAGTCCTCTGGATCGGAGAGCTCAATGCTGATTACATTGCCTTGTTTTTTTATATTCCTGCGAATTCTTTTGTCGATCAATGCTTTGTTGATGTCAGCAATGTATTGATTGAGTCTCTGTTCAATCGCTGCATCCAGATCAACTTGAAATTTAAAATGAACACCCCCTCTAAGGTCCAGCCCCAAACTCATGGGCTTGAGCCCAAAACCACTGATCCAATTGGGTGTACGCGGTGCAAAAGTCAAGGCAACAGTCGCTGATCGGCCCAAATAAGCCCTCATGGAATCGCTTCCAGACAACTGCTCTTCAACCTGGTCGTATCGAATTAAAATTTGTTTTTCTTGACGCCTGATCGACGTATAACCACTGTTTATCTCTTGTAAGTATTCCTCTATATCGCTTGTTTCCAATTGGCTAAAAGCCAGACCATTTTCCTTGGCAATGACCACAGCAGGGTCCTCGCCATAAAAATTGGGCAATGCAAACCATACCCCTAGAATGACAACCACAAGAACCATCATATTTTTCCACAGAGGGTATTGATTCATTGGTTTTCTAACCTTTTTTGATTGTGCCTTTGGGCATCAATGCACCGATGGTATGACGCTGTGCTTTTACTCTCACACCCTCTGATATTTCTATGAGGACATATTGTTCTTTGATTTCAACGATCTTACCCAATATACCGCCGGCAGTGATAACCTCATTGCCAACAACCAAACTTGAAATCATTTCTTTATGCTCTTTCTGTTTTTTAGACTGGGGTCTAATTAAGAGAAAATAGAACACGATAAAAATAACAACCAAGGGCAAGAATCCTAAAAATGTGCTGCCACCAGACCCGCTTGTCTGTGCCCATGCATTTTCAAATAAAATATTCATGCTGATCCTTTGAAAAAAATAATTGTGCAATTATGACACATAAACATTTATTGCTGATAACTCTGAATGAAAGCATCAGCAAATTTTTTGAATTCATTTTTTCGAATAGACTCTTGTATTTGGCGCATTAAATCGAAATAAAAAAACAGATTATGGATGGTTGCAAGCCTAGAACCAAGGATTTCATTGCAGTTTGTAAGGTGCCTAATATAAGAACGTGAGAAATTTTGACATGTGTAGCAAGAACAATTTGCATCCAAAGGATTGGTATCTCTTTGATGTTTGGCATTTTTGATCCGCACGACGCCCCCAGAAGTGTAAATTTGACCATTGCGTGCGTGCCTGGTTGGAATCACGCAATCAAACATATCAATCCCAACGGACACGGATTTTACAATATCAACTGGGGTCCCAAGACCCATAAGATATCGAGGAAGTTGTTTCGGCATTTTTGGGACCAATGATTCCAAAACATCCATTCTCTCTTGCTCAGGTTCACCAACGGACAAACCACCAATGGCCAATCCATCAAAATTCAAATCCATGAGTTGCTGCAGATTTCTTTTCCTAAGATCTTGGAACATCCCGCCTTGAATGATGCCAAACAAAGCAGAATCGTTATCGTGTTTCAACGCGTTAAAAGCATCGAAACTCCGATGTGCCCATTTTGCCGACCTCAGCATGGATGATTCTGCTTCACTTTTGCTGGCAGGGTAATGGGTGCATTCGTCGAGTACCATTTGAATGTCGCTGCCAAGAGTTTCTTGAATCTGCATTGCTTTTTCAGGTGTTAAGCGAATAATGTCACCATTAACGGGGGAGTCAAACTCGACAAAGTCGTCATTGATTTTAGTTTTTTTAGAGAGACTCCAAATTTGGAAACCGCCTGAATCAGTCAAAATAGGTTTTTGCCAACCCATAAAATTATGCAAACCTTTGTGCAGCGAAATCACATCCTCCCCTGGCCTTACCATTAAGTGGTAAGTGTTGCCGAGAACGATTTCTGCACCCAGTGTCAGCAATTCATCTGGAGTCATTGTCTTGACCGTAGCGTAAGTCCCTACTGGGATGAACACGGGTGTTTGAATAACCCCCCTGGAAAAATGCAACTCCCCAACCCGAGCCAGGGCATCTTGATTGAAAATTTTAAATTGCATTCATGCTCTCCTTGAAACTGATTTCTCAAGAAACATTGCATCACCGTAACTGTAAAATCGATAGTCTCGGTCGATCGCATGTTGGTAAGCCTGTTTAATGTTATTTCTCCCAATAAATGCGGATACAAGCATGATCAAAGATGATCCAGGTAAATGGAAATTCGTAATTATTGCATCAACAATTTTAAACTCAAATCCAGGATAGATGAAGAGATCTGTGTCACCGCACATTGGTTTTATCCTCCCGGATGAAACCGCAGATTCGAGAGCACGGGTTACAGTGGTTCCAACAGCAACAACCCGGCCACCTTCAGATGCAGTGCGTTCTATTTTACGGCACAATTCCTCGTCAACGATCACCTGTTCTTTGTGCAGTCGCTTTGTTTTGAGTTGTTCTTCCCGTAGAGGCATAAACGTGCCCGCTCCAATGTGTAGGGTAACCATTCCAATCTGTATCCCTTTCTCCCGAATGGTCATCAGCAATCCCCGATTGAAATGCAGGCCTGCTGTGGGAGCTGCCACTGCACCCCACTCCTTTGCAAAAACCGTTTGATACCTATCTTTGTCATCTACATCGGGCATTCTTTTTATGTATGGTGGCAAGGGAGTATGGCCGATATCATTAAGGGTTTTGATGACGGGCTCTGAAAACTTTACCCGAAGAAAATCACTTTCTGAGGTTAAAACTTTGAGGGTCACTTTATTGCCCAAATCAATCAGGCTTCCAGGCTGAGGTCGTCTATTGGACCTGGTTTGGACCAGGGCAATATCCTTGTCCAAAATTCTTTCAATCAAAATTTCTACCCTACCACCGGTTGTTTTTTTACCAAATAAACGAGAAGGCATCACCTTCGTGTTATTTAACACCAGTAGATCATTTTTCGAGAGAATCTTTGGAAGTTCTGAAAATATTCTGTCATCAAAATTGCCGTTGCGAACACAAAGAAGTTTGCTAGAGCATCTCTCATCAGTCGGTTTCTGTGCAATAAGATTTTCTGGGAGGTCAAAGTAATAATCTGAGACTTTCATCGTGAATATTCTACCCAATTATCTAACTGGAAAATAATAATGAGTAAATTAAATATAAAGAATGTAGACTGCGCATTTTTACCTAGGTATTCTTTTGTAATGTTTAGCCGGGATGGCGGAATTGGTAGACGCGCCGGACTCAAAATCCGGTGGGGTTAAACCCGTGAGAGTTCGAGTCTCTCTCCCGGCATTTAATTGGTAAAGTTTATGATGAAATTTTGTTCGCAATGTGGGGGGTCAATTAAGTTTGAAGTACCCAAAGACGATGATATACCCAGATTCATTTGTACCCAATGTGATTTCATCCACTATGAAAACCCTAGGGTAGTTGTTGGATCCGTGCCAATGTACAAAGACCAAGTTCTTTTATGCCTCAGAGCAATCGAGCCTAGAAGCAACTATTGGACCCTGCCTGCAGGATTTTTAGAAAATGGAGAAGGGCTCACAGATGGGGCTGCGAGAGAAGCAAAGGAAGAAGCGTTGATTACACCAATAATTGGGCCTTTGATCGCAGTGGTAGATGTTATTCATGCACATCAGGTTCACGTATTCTTCAGAGCTCATCTCGAGGATTTAGAATTCGGTCCCGGAAAAGAATCGTTGGATGTTAAGCTGTTTAAGCTCTCAGAAATTCCATGGGAACAGATGGCATTTAAAACCGGAAAAATTGCACTTAGAGCACAAATTAACAAATCCGAGGACGATTGGAAGCCAGTGTATGAAACCCTGCCCTAACCCCTCTGTAAATAGATAAAATTTTATGTCATCATGTGCAGCAAGATTTGAAACCATGGGTAAAAAATGACGTTTTTAGTTGGAGAAAGCTGTATTAAGTGCAAGTTGGGTGATTGCGTCGAAGTTTGTCCTGTTGACTGTTTTTATGAAGGTCCAAACATGCTTGTCATTGATCCTGATGAGTGCATAGATTGTGCATTGTGCGAACCTGAATGTCCCGTTGATGCTATTTTTGCTGATGATGAAATCCCTGAAGGTCAAGAAAAATTTCTGGAATTAAACCAAGAATTATCTCAAATCTGGCCGGTGATCACTCATGCGCCAGCACCACCTGATGATGCTGATGATTGGCGAGACGTCAAAGACAAACTGAAATATCTAGAACGATAAATCAAAAATCAGATTCCATACGAGCTTTCAAGGCATCCACTGGCATGTACCCAATAATTATCTTTCCTCTGTCAGTAACCATCGTTGGTGTGCCCTGTACCATAAACATTTGCCCAAGACTGTAATGTTTCTGAACGGGTGTGTCTGAGCAGACTTTAGCTTTCAAGTTTTTGCCCTGTTTCGCCCTTGTTATAGCACTCTGGCGATCCTGGCTGCACCAAACTTTCTCTGCCTTTTCCCAACTCTCTGTATCTGGACCTGTCCTCGGGAAAAAGAGATAACGAACCCGAATACCCTGCTCCATCACCTCGTCAATTTCACTGTGAAATTTCCTGCAATAACCACAGTCAACATCGGTAAACACGGTAACAGTGTGCTGGAAATCGTCTGGTGCAAAAATCACCATTTCTTCTTCATCCAGCTGATTGAGAAAATCTTTTCGAGCTGAGATCCTTTCCCGCTCCGTCAAATTGGTCCCCGATTCTGTATCGTAAATATCACCACGCAAAATAAATTTACCATTCTGACTCATATAAAAAACCTGTGACCCAATGGAAACTGTGTATAGACCTTGGATACTTGATTCTGTGATCTTGGCATCTTTGCCTCCAGGGAAAACATCGAACAACTCTGCAAGAAGTCTTGATTTGTTCTCTTGGATCTCATGCATCTGAGAAGTCTCTGAATTACCAGCAATCGGAGATTCACCGGCAAGGATTGGGTGGATATTCAGTAGTAGAAAAATGTATAGTAATTTTCTTTTCATATTATTCACTACGTCTAGTTTACAAAAAATCAACCTCTAGGATGGTGTTTTTCATGGATATCTTTGAGTCTTTGTTGAGCAACATGAGTGTAGATCTGTGTGGTCGATAAATCACTGTGTCCCAGCAACATTTGAACCACTCTTAAATCGGCACCATGGTTGAGCAAATGTGTCGCAAAAGCATGCCTTAGTGTATGCGGTGATAAATCAGATCTGATCCCTGTTTTATTTGCGTACTTCTTGATCAACTGCCAAAATGCCTGTCTGGAAATACATTCAGAGGTTCTCGTTGGAAACAGGTAGTCTGTACTCCGCTCCCCCAGAATCTCATGAATGGGACCTTTCAAATAACGTTTCAGCCAATTTTTTGCAATCCCACCAAGAGGCACCAACCGTTCCTTGTTGCCTTTTCCCAAAACCCTGATAAAGCCTTGGTTTAAATTTAATTGAGTTTGCTTCAGCTGCACCAATTCCGATACTCTTAAGCCAGTTGCGTAAAGTACTTCAAGCATTGTTCTGTCCCTGAAGCCCAAGGGTTTTTTGACCACAGGTGCTTTAATGAGCTTAATCACCTCTTCCTCAGAAATCATTTTCGGCAAGGATCTACCCAATTTAGGCATTGAGATTTTTAACGTTGGGTTCTGAGAAATAATTTCTTGTCCACAAAGGTAATTGTAAAACCGCCTAAATGTGGAGAGTTGTCTTGCAGAAGAACGAGAACTCGAACCCAAATTAGCTCGCTCGGAAATAAAATCCAACAAGTCAGCCCTTGAAATCTTTCTCAGTGTTAAGTTTTTGTTGGTTGTCCATCGTTCCAAAATTAACAAATCAGAACGATAAGCCGACAAGGTGTTTTTAGCCAAGCCTTGTTCCATCCATATAGAGTCAAGGAATGAATCTATATCAGAATGCGCAGAGTTGGGATCTGGAATTGAATGTGTCATAGTTCTTCAATGATTGTGTATCATAGCCTATAAGAATAGGACGTTTTGCCATAAAAAATCCAAAAAATTTGCTGTGAAAGTACTGAACGCATATTTCTTCGGCCTCTGGGCCTGGCTTGTTTTTCTGATTGTAGTCTTGGGTATTATTCTCTGCTTTCCTTTCACTTCTAATGTTCGAACCACTCGTTTGATAGCCAAAAAAGGGATAACCATAATTCTTAAAGTACTGCGCTTTAAAATCCGTGTTAAAGGCTATGAAAATCTTACCGATGCTTCATCAATTCTCGTTGCAAATCATGCCAGTTATATAGATCCTATAATATTGAGTGCGGTGCTTCCCCCTCAATATGCCTACGTTGCAAAAAGGGAACTAAAACACGTTCCCTTTCTTGGTTATATCGTAAGAAAATTGGGTACACACTTGGTAGACAGATTTAACGCAAGAAAGGGCGCCCAAGACATAAGACGGATTATGACCAGCAGCCAAGAATTGGATTCGATTATTTTTTTCCCCGAAGGAACTTTTCATGCAGAAGATGGGCTGCTCAAATTTAAGTTAGGTGCTTTCGTCACCGCTGTAAAAAATGATACTCCTGTCATACCGGTTGCAATCAATGGAACCCGGAAAATGCTCCGATCAGAAATTTGGTGGCCGAGCAAAGTTCCCCTCACCATCACCATTTTCCCACCCATATACGCCAAAGATGTTGACAACGGTGCTGAAGAAATTGCTGAAAAATCGCGTAGTTTGATTCTAGGCGAAATTAATGAGCCTGATTTGAAAGAAAAATCATTTCCTTGATTTAACTTCCTTTTCGATCGGTGACGTATTCAATCCAGGCTTCGGCATTTCTTTTATTGCCATCGGTACCCAATTCGACAGCTTTTTCAAAAGAGTTGATGGCCTGGTCGTATTCCTCTAATTCTGTTTGTGCCATACCCATAAGGATGTAAATATCTCCAGGTTTCTCCAAATTGCCAGTATTTAAAGCCTGGCTTGCCGCCAGTTTTATGCCTTCCCAGTCTCCCTTTTCATTCAGCAACATGGCTTTTTGAATGTATAGGTCTCCATCATTGATCATGGGTGCCAAAACATTGATAACTTCGATGGCCTGATCAAACTCTCTAGCAGCGGTCCAAGCACCGAGTAATAATTTCAAGTTTTTCTCGTTCTTCTCCAGTGAGCCGTTACTAATATTTTCTTCGACTATCGTGGCTGCCTGGTATGGGATCTCTAAATATAGGTTTAATCGAGCAAGATTCTCAAGGGTTTCTTTCTTGCTGATTGCGTTATTTTTGTAGCCAAGTGTCAATGCCGAAAGAGCATCAGGATCTTTCTGCAATTCCATGTAAGCGCCCGCCATGGTTTCCCAGTACTTTTCCTTATCTGGCCAAAAGGTGGCCATTCTTTTGAGAAGCTCAACCGCTTCCTCAAAACGTTTGTTTAAAAATAAGATTGCTAATTCCAACTGGTGCCAGCTTTCTTGGGGTTTTTTGGATTTAATATTGGCAATATGGATGTAAGGAAGTGCCGTCAATGGATCGCCTTTCTGAAAATACGCTATACCCATCATAATATAAGCTTCTGCCACTGGATCAGATGCATATTTAAACCACTGCATCAACCTGCTGATTGTCGAGTCCCAATCTTCTTTCGACCCGTACAGGCTCGCTAAATTAAAGACCGTGCCTTGATGTTGGGATGTCGGCAATATGTCGAGGTCGGTGCACTTTCTGAATACTTCAATTGCCATATCAATGTTGTTCTGTTGTACGTATACAAACCCCATAAATTGATAGATAACTGCTCTCTCGTAGTCGTTAATGTTCCAGTTGAGCATGGATTGCAAGCTCTTCATTGCACCTTCCAGATCACCATTACCAAATCGTTCAGCAACGCTTTCGAATTTCTTGTTAACGTTGTAATTCATTTGCGGTGCAGTGCTTCTTCTCTCAAGGGCGGTTCTTTCTTCTGTTAATGGATGGTAACTGGGTAATTTCTCTGCCGAGAATGTCTCTGTAA
>UINC01002512.1_pt1 | contig 10496 bp, 9 predicted proteins | sample 5385821 | NCBI WGS metagenome assembly UINC01 (sample SAMEA4666929, study PRJEB26691) | marine metagenome | isolation source: Pacific Ocean | place: Pacific Ocean | collected 2011-10-13
GGTGGATTCTCAAGCGTGACACCACTGGCCAGACACCGCTCGACAATTGCCCTGTTCGACTCACCGGAGAAAAAAGAATGAATGGAGGCGGCCACGATAGGTCCCACCTCATCGATTTCTTCAAGCTCTTCCGGCGCGGCGGACATGAAGGCATCCAGATCTCCAAACCGATTCGCCAGTACCTGGGCCAGATGCTCCCCTACATTCCTGATCCCCAGGCCGTAGACAAACCGCCATAGAGAAACGGTTTTGCTGGCTTTGATGGCGTCCATGAGATTTTCAGCCGATTTTTCGGCCATCCGCTCCAGACCAGCCACATCTTCTTTCTTAAGAGTGAAAATGTCAGAGAAGTCCCGGAGGAGCCCCTCCTCCACCATCTGATCGATAAGTTTCGTACCAAGGCCGTCCATATCCATAGCCCGCTTACTGACAAAATGGTCGATCCGCCCCTTTACCTGTGCCGGGCACGCAGCGTTCTGACACCGGGCCACCACTTCACCTTCCGGCCGGATAACCTCACCGTTACACTGAGGGCAACTGTCCGGTAGACTGTAGGGCTTTGTTTCTTTCGGACGTTTCTCGCTGATCACTTTCACCACCTCCGGGATGACGTCTCCGGCCCGCTGTATCAAAACAGTGTCACCGATACGAACATCCTTACGGTTGATCTCATCTTGATTGTGAAGTGTGGCGTTTGTGACCGTTACTCCGCCCACTGAGACTGCTTGCAGTTTTGCCACAGGAGTAACTGCACCGGTGCGGCCCACAGAGGCGATGATATCCTCCACTACGGTGGTCACCTGCTGCGCCTTGAATTTTCCGGCGATGGCCCACCTGGGCGATCGGCTCCTGACGCCCAGTGCCTCCCGCTTAGCCAAATCGTTTACTTTGACAACAACGCCGTCAATCTCGTACGGGAGTGATTCTCGTTCGTTCTCCCACCGGTGAAAAAAATTGACCGCAGCATCCATACTCCCGCACAGCTTGGTGTGGCCGTTTACCGGCAAGCCCCAACTTTTCAGGCTTTCCAATGTCTCCCACTGAGAAGGCTGGGTCGCTCCTGCCAATTCGTAGGCGAAAAATTTCAGTGGACGTCCGGCGGTAACGGAAGAATCCAGCTGTCGAAGACTTCCTGCGGCGGCATTCCGGGGATTGGCGAAAGGGGATTCATCTTCTTTTAATCTCTGTTCGTTCAGAAGGACAAACCCCTGTTTGTCCATGAACACTTCACCACGGACTTCAAATGAGGAGGGCCACTTCTGGTCCCTAAGCTTCAGCGGTATAGCCCGGACGGTCCGGAGGTTTTGTGTAATACCTTCACCGGTAAATCCGTCACCCCGGGTGGAACCCCGGACGAAGGTGCCGTTCTCGTAAACCAGTTCAACGGCCAGTCCGTCCATTTTCAGCTCGGCAACATATTCTATGCTTTTATCAACATCCAGACCTTTTTTCACTCGTTCATCGAAGGCGATCAGCTCTTCGTCACTCATGGCGTTCTCCAGGCTCAGCATGGGGAGTCGGTGATCCACGGTGCCGAAAGCTTCCAGGGGCCGGGCACCTACCCGTTGAGTGGGGGAGTCGTGTGTGACCAGTTCGGGATGATCCTGTTCCAGCTTCTGGAGTTCCCGAAGAAGGGTATCATACTCCTGGTCAGCCACTTCAGGATCATCCAGAACGTAGTAGCGGTAGTTGTGGTGGTCGAGCTGTTTCCGGAGAGTCTCGACCTTTTTCCTTACATCAACGTTCACTTCGGCGTAATACTTTCGTAATACTTGATGGGGTCCACCGGTCGGATGTAGTAGGGGGCCAGATTTCCGTCACCGTTCACGGGAACGGCGTAGATGCCGGCGTTTTTCATGACAGCCACAAAGAAATAGGTGATTTCTTCCCCGGGGTGAAGTTTAGGATCGTACCTGAAACGGTACCTACCTCGGTAGGGTTCCAGCGGCACCTCCCAGTATTCCAAGTTTGTCTCTGTTTTAAAAAAAAGTGCCAGTGTCTCAACGGAATCTTTCGGCAGATCAGAGAAAAATTCCAGATTATAGGGACGCCCCTGAAAAAAGGGTCGTGGCGGTTTATGGAGGAGTTTTGTTGTAGAAGCAAATTTTCGCTTTAACAGCGATTCGGCATCCGTCCCGGCCTCCTGACCGAAGACGGAAACAGTCATAAAAAGAAAGGGGATGAACCAGCGTATCATCCGCAGGCAGAAAAGTTATGAAACGAGGACCGAGATTGAATCCTCAACAGAAAACGTTTGAGTGTGATCAAAACAAAAACTTTTGTGGACGTAGTTCTCACAGCTGTCAACCTCGTACTGGGACTGGTAATAATCTTTTCTTGAGGCGATATCTTTTACAGCAATGATGAGGGCGGCCACATCTTCCTCAGTGGAGTAGAGAGCGAAACTGGCTCTCACCATTCCGCGTTTGAGGTGATAGACCTGCTCAATATCTTCCATATCTACCGATTCAACATAATCGAGAAGATCGTCCATGATCATTTCCTTGACATACGGATGAGCACAGAAACAATCATTCCGGACGGCAACGTTGAAATAGTCGTTCAGTACTGCCGCCACCAAACCGTGATCCAACCCTGTGATGTTGAATGAGATGGAGGCGACCCTGTCACACAGTTCTGTGTCTGTCTCGCCGTAGATGACCACATCTTCAATTTTCATGAGTTGATCCAGTGCCGAATTGATGAGCTGTGTCTCTTCGTCCCGGAGGAGTTCCATGCTTATCCTGTCCAGAACATCCATGGCGGCTGCCAGTCCCACAGCGCCGGGAATATTAGGTGTCCCTGCTTCTTCCCTGTCCGGGAACGCTTCTTTCACCACATAACGATCCACAAAGACATCTTCCACCATACCGCCGCCCACCTCTTCCGGCTCGATCTGTTCCAGGAGGTCTTTCCTTGCGATAACGGCGCCCGGTGATCCGGGAACGTAAGTCTTGTGGCCGGAAAAGACGAGAGCATCAATATTTTGCTCAGGATTGTCTGGCACGGACATTGTTACGGGCACATGGGCTGCCAGCTGGGCACCGTCTACGATAAAAAGTGCCCCGTAGCGGTGTGCCACCTCCGCCGCCTCGTTAATGGGGTTTACAATTCCGGTAACGTTGCTGACGCCTGTCATGGCCACATAATTGACGCGCCCCTCGTTCTTTTGCAATGTTTTTTCCAGGCTCTCGAGACATACGCAGCCTAGCTTGCCGTCTCTGGAGTTCAGTGGAATATGATCCACCTCTTTCATGTGTTTCCGGTGGGGGAGGTCGTTGGAGTGGTGTTCCATAATAGAGACAACAGCCACATCTTTATCAGGACGAATGTCCCGGAGAACACGGGCGAGCCTGTTCATCCCCGCCGTAGTGCCGCTGCCGGTAAAGAAGCAGGTATACACTTCAGGATCGGCTTTCATGAATGCAAGGATACGCCGGTGTGCCCAGGCATACTCTTTAGTGGAAATCTTGGCTCCGAAATGAAGAAGAGAGTGGGTGTTGGCATAGTGCTTGTAAAAATCTTCCATAACGTCGTGGGCCACCTTCATCATGAGGGTGGTGGCAGTGGAATCGAGATAGACACGTGTACTGGTTTCGCCACTGACGACCCTGTACTGTGTATTGAGGCCGATGAAGTCACCGCGAATTTTTTGGAATAGCTGCCGCCCTTTTGGAAGTGCACCATTCATAGCGGTAAGATCAGGGACTGGTTAAAGTTTCCGGCTTTTGGAACTGAATACACTTTGTATACCACTCTTTATAAGTGATTGTTTTCCTGATGAAGTGGTCTTGAGTGCATTTAGCACCACCGGTACAGATAACAGGCGGTGCGGACCGGTTGTCGGAATGGAGGACCGCCATAAACACTTTCGGCGGTTTCTTGAAATATTGACTCATAGTAAGCATGACGTCAAAAGCGTACCCGAGTCCTTCCGTTTCCCGGTTACGGTCAACTTTTAGATGGATCTGATAGATCTTTCCTTGTTCCGGGTGGCGGTACACTTTTGCACCAGCGTACTGAGGAGCGCCGGCCATACGCTTCAGGTAGCCTCCTGTCATTGCCACGATCTGCTCATCGGAAAACCGGCTTTTGGCACCTTGGCACAAGCAGATCTCAGAGAAAAACGAGATAAAAATCAAAAGAAAAAAGATGTTAGGATATTTTTTCATAAAGCTTCTTTCCAGCCAATAAACAAAGGGTTCCACTGAACATCCCCGCAATGGTATCAATCGTATAATGGAAAGTACACACAACAGTAGAAATAAGGATCAGAAAAAGCCACAATATGATGAAACGGCTGGCCTTTGGAAACATCTTGCAACTGTACACTGTAGCAACAATCGCCGCCGCCGCATGGGTACTGGGGAAGGCTGCCCCTCCTGTTTCCCCTATGGAATAAATGAGATTCATGAGCGGAATGAATATGATGCCCTCTGGTATTACATGTTCGCGGAGCGGAATGGGGCCACTGGCAGGGAAGACGATTGTTATCCAGAATAGCACAAACATGGCTGTCATCAGGACAAAGATATATTCGCGTACGAAAGAGCGTTGCCGGTGATGGGCAATCACAGCGGGCACCCAGAGAAGCAGATAGTAGCTGAAATAGGCGGCGTGGAAGAATTCCAGTGTGAAAACTGAGAGAGAAAGTGGAACGGTGAAATAATAGCGCTGCGGAAACAGTTCTGTCTCTACAAGCAGCAATTCAGGGTCAAAGTCCCTGGGAAAGACGATGTGGCGCAAAAGTCCCGACTCCGGATAAAACCAGAGGATTAATATTATGGGATACCACAGGCTTACCCAGCGGTTTAAGCGTGTCGCTACAATTTTGTTGTTCCATGCAATAAACCAGACCAACAGCATAATGATGAGATGACTGGCGATGAGGTAATCCCAATTGTCCAGCTTGTTTCTGGCGGTAAAGATAAATACAGTGAGAGAGAGGTTGTAGAGGATAACCGCCCAGTCGGTGGGTCGAAGTTTCAGCTTCAGAGCCATCCAATCTCCCTGTACCATTGAGCAGTATTTTTCATCCCTTTCTCGATGGAAACAGAAGGTTGGTATCCGAGTTGGTTCTGAATCCGGGAGCTGTCACATAACCATGCCTGCTGTACCATTTCACGAAACTTATCAAGGTTGATCCACCCTCTGCTGTGGAAGAATCGCTGTGACGCCGTGGAGAGTGCAGCGTAGATGAACAGGGGAGTCAGAGGAACTCTGAAAGTTCGTGCCGTCGTTTCCATCGCATTAGCAATATGATGTTGTAGATCGAGCCATGTCCAGCCTGAAGTACCGTCGTCCACATAGTATGACCCAGAAGAATCTTGATTGAGCCCTGCAAGGATCAACGCCGTCACCAGATCAGTAACGTGAATAATAGAAAGATACCGCTCTCTAAAGCCGAGATTCAATTTTACCCCTTTCGCCACAAGGCGGAAAAAATTAAGAACACCCCTGTCTCTTGGACCGTAGACCACTGGCGGACGGATCACCACCACATTGAGGCGGTCAGCATAGGACAATACTACTTCTTCGCCAGCCAACTTTGTTCGCCCATAGGCGCTGATGGGATTGGGATCATCGCTTTCCTTGATGGGCCGTTCTGGTAATGTAGGCCCTCCAGCCGCCAGGGATGAGACATAGACTACTTTCTGCACATCTGGATTATACGTCATAATCGCTTCCATCATATTCTCACTGCCGAAGTGGTTCGTCTGTTCAAAGCCACGGGTGTTAGGAGAAAGGATAGCCCCGGCCACGTGAAAAATGACATCTTGATGTTCCACCGCCATTTGCAACGACTCCAATTGTCTTACATCTCCTGTCACCAGTTTCACAGGTTTGTTCTTGAGCCAGCGGAGCCGACTTGACTCTCTGATAAGTGCTGTAACGGTGTGTCCTTCAGCAATGAGTCGATCTACGAGGTGACTTCCGATAAATCCAGAAGCGCCTGTTACGAGTGCTCTCACGATAAATTTAAGCGAATGGTGTCCCTCTGTCAGCAACAAAAAACCCCGTTGGGCGGGGTTTTTGTGAGATCAATTCTGAAATTGAATTAGAATGTTACTCTCAGAGAGGTCTGCACAGTACGGATAATGAGCAGTGCGTCAGCGCCGCCCACGCCCCCAGCCGGATTAAACCCGCCCGTGACCAGGTCAGCTTTCATGATACCTCGCTCCGAACAAAGGGCCATGGCAGGATAGGCAAAATGAGAGCTGGAGACGTCCGAGAACCGGGAGGGATTCTCCCCGAAATATCTGGTCTCCAGGGTCTGGTCCCGTGTTACCATGGTAAGGATCCGGGCTACGGCCCGTGCATAGCCAGCCCGAGTGACCGATTCGGCCGGGTAGAAATTGCCATCGGGATCGGCCTCTACCACACCCAGCTTCATGGCCTCTTCGATCCACCCTTCGGCCCAGCTTCCCCGCACATCTCCGGGGAGGGGTGCGTTGCCTTGTGACATCATCTGTGCCGGCGTCTGGAAGCCGCTACTGGCGGACGGGGGCATGAAGCGTTTAAACAATTCGGTCAGGTTCAGCTCTTCGATAAAAAGAACAGTCATATCGGCACGGCTGATCTTTGGTTTCAGAGCAATTTTCTTGCCGGCAGATGTTCCTGGCTGGGCCCGGACGATCTTCTGGGAAAGAGCCCACATTTCGTCGGCCTTTCCGGCATATTCGCCTTTTCTCTCAACCAGGGTCCTGAATTCGGCTTCCGCCAGAGAGAAATCGTAATTCTGCAGGTATGCCATCCCTTTCCAGAAAATGGCCGGTTCGTGGCCGGATTTATATTTCAAGGCGGTGTCAAATTCATCTACAGCCCGTTTCAACCACCGTTTGCTGTCATCCTTGTGGGCAATCCATAGCCTTCCGGCTAGAACCCGGACGTCGGGATTCTTCTTGCCCCGGCCCAGAGCAGTATCCATATGTTTGCGCCCTGTTTTGAGATCACCAGTCAACCCATAGGCAAGGCCAAGACCACCCCATCCCAGGGCGAACTTCTTATCCAGGTCCACGGAGCGCTGGAATGACCTTATGGCTGATTCGTAATCTTCGTTTTCAAGGTAGCGCATCCCTGCCTTGTAGTGGTATTCGGGCGAGTCCACATCGGACTGAGATGTCGCTTTTGGGCCACACCCGGCAATAAAAAGCAATGTGGGAACAATGAGGGCGGCGACAGTCAATTTTTTCATCTTTACACTCTCCAATAATATTCGATAAAAATATAACCGCCTCCCGGCGCAAAAAAAACACCTTTACTCATGTTATTGATCCATATCACACTTTTATCTAATCTTTTCTGGTTAGTTTTACTTACGAAAAACAGGTGATAATGATTGATAATGAACAATAAGTGAGATATATTGAAACTGAGTCAAGATGCTTAGACGAAAAAGGGGTATTAAATGAGAGCTGCTGTTAAAATTCCTGTTATTCTCTGGCTGCTGGCTGTTTCGCTGGCAGCGCAAGGATCATCCATCACTGCCGAAGGTTTCGGCATGACGGAAGATGCCGCCATCGAGCAGGCGAAGCGTGCCGCCGTTGAGATCGGTATCGGAACCGTTATGTCCTCCGAGACGGTGGTGAAAAACTCAGTTCTTTTTTCAGACAACATTTATGCCAAGGCAAACGGTTTTGTAAAGACATTTACTGTAACGGACAAATTCCAGGGGCCCGATGGTCTTTGGACCATAACCATCGATGCGGTAGTGACGGAAATTCTTGACGAGGTACTGAAGGACGAAATGGCTGTGCAGACGCTCCTGAACGCCATGAACCGTCCGAAGTTAATTTTCATGATCAGGGAAGAAAACCTCATCGACAACACCCCCACCGATTTTGCAGAAACACAGCTCATCAAAATGTTCTATGATAAAGGGTTTGATGTCGTAGATCGCCAACTGGTACAGGCTATGAAAGGTGAAGCCGACTTCACGCAGGCCCTTGCTGGAGACGTTACAGCAGCCGCGAAGATAGCCGGCATGCTGGGGGCAGATATTATTGTTATTGGTACTGCCAAGATCTCTTCCGGGGGAGTGATAAAGGCGGGCAGCTACTCCATGACTTCCGGACAGGCTGATGTGAATGGTAAAATTGTCCGGGCGGACACGGGTGAACTGCTGGCTATCGTCCCCCAGGCACGGGGAAAGAAGCCTCACATCTCTCCATCCACCGCCGGTATTAGCGCCGTCACCATGGCAGCGGAAAAACTGGGCAGTGATATTATTACTCAACTTATCAAGAAATGGAGCACTCAGCAGGCCAATGCCGTCAATGTTTTTCTCGTGGTTGAGAATGTTGATTTCATGGCATACATGACGTTAGGTAACCACCTCAAGTCACAGTCCATTCCTGGTATTCAGAATGCTTTTGAAAAAGGGTTTAATGGTGGCGTAGCAGAATTCCAGATTCTTTATGAAGGAAAATCCCAGGACCTGGCCATGGCTCTTATGCAGAATCAAGCTCAGGGTGTGGCCATTCAGGTCACGGGTCTTTCCGGCAACCGGATTTCAGCACAAATCGCTCAATAACGGAGGGCATGATGAAACGCACTTTAGCACTTCTATCTTTTTCCTTTATTCTCCTCAGTTCCGTCCAAGGCCAGGGTTGGGGCTGGGGCTCCAATGATGCAGTTCAGCAGGTTGATAACGGCGCCATGAACTACTCCAACGGATTTGTTGTAGCCACGGGGATCGGTGCAATTTCACCTTTGGCGCAGAACCCGGGGATGGCCCGCGCAACGGCTGTGAGGGCGGCCAAGGTGGACGCCATGCGGAACCTTTTAGAAGCGGTCATGGCCATTACTGTTTCTTCGGAGACGACGGTACGGGGCGCTGCCATCGAAAATGATGTTGTGAAAACATCAGTTGAAGGGATGGTGAGGGGTGCCCGTATGCGGGATATCGATGGAGACGGGCGTGGTAGCAACAGCGATATCCGCTACCTCAGTGACACATCAATTGAGATCGAGATGGAAGTGCACATGTCCGGTATTTCTGAGGTTATTCTACCCCCTGCTGGTTATGCCCCGGCACCGGTAGCAGGCGGAGCACCAGCACCTGCAGCTCCTGCAGCACCAAGGCCGGGAACGGTGACAGGTCTAATTGTGGACGCCCGTGGTTTGGGATTGCGACCCGCCATGTCGCCTAAGATTGTTGATCAGAACGGTGGTGTTGTATACGGACCGGGCAACTTCACCCGGGAGTTCGCGGTGAAGTTCGGTGTAGCCGGTTACTCTAAGAATTTGGAACAAGCCCAGCAGGACCCCCGAGTGGTGGGTAACCCGCTGGTGGTCAAGGGTGTTGGTGTACAGGGAGCCAACAAGGCGGATCTTGTTCTTGCGACTGGTGATGTATCCCGTGTGAAGGGTGCCGACAGTTCCGGTAAGTTCCTGTCCAACTGCAAAGTGATGATACTTATCGACTGATGCATTTGAAAAAAATAGACAATTGAGGAGACTAATTATGTTGCGGAAAATAATTATCATTTTCATAATGATGACAACGCCTGTATACATTTTCGCTCAAAATGACAAAAAACCGGCAAAACCTGAAATCGTTGAGCTGCAGATCGGTGATGAGGCACCCAGGTTTGCCCTCCGTACCCTTGACGGCAAATATGAACTGCTGACCCGGTGGACCGGTGAAAATCTTTCCCGCCCTGCATCTCAGCCTACCCGGCACGTGGTTCTGGTGAGCTTTTTCGCCACCTGGTGCCAGCCGTGTATGAAAGAGCTCCCCCATCTGGAGAACCTGTGGCAGAAGTACCAGGATCAGGAAGTCCGCATCTTTCTTGTGGACATCACGGACGCTACACGCTCCGTGCCTCAGTACGCCGACGCGCCCAAGCCGGAGCCGTTCCTGAAGGAGCGAGGCCTCACCATGCCGCTATTGCTGGATACATACGGCATGGCCATGGAAAGGTACGTGCCGGACAAAATGCTCCCGCGCCTGTTCGTTTTAAATAAGTACCGTACCATAAAGCTTATTAAACGTGGTTTCCACGAGGGAGAAGATTTTGAAGGAGAACTGTCAGCTCTCATTGATGAACTGCTAGAGGAGGATGAGGATAAGAAATCAGAGTAATTTCATTCAACTTCATTAACTGAAATTTCAGGGCACTAGTTCAGTTAAAAATATGCGGAAATATGAAAATAATAACTGTGTCCTCGCTCACATACTTTTGTATAACCATACTTTAACATTAGGATAAGACTATGATTAGGCCATGGATGAAACCTATATGTGTCGTTCTCAGTTGGACGATGCTCATTTTTTCACTACCCGTACCGGCGGTTGCACAGCAGAATGTGCGCGAGGCTCAGGTGGCCGGTCAGCTGGTGCAACAGAACACCCAGGGTTCCGGCAAACTGGTTGTGGCCATTATCGATCTGGAGGGACGGGGCATCTCCGCTCTGGAAGCGCAGACGCTCACGGACAGGATGCGCTCAGAGCTGGTGTCGACCGGAGCTGTCACTATTGTTGAGCGGGGCCA
>UINC01002513.1_pt1 | contig 10496 bp, 9 predicted proteins | sample 5385821 | NCBI WGS metagenome assembly UINC01 (sample SAMEA4666929, study PRJEB26691) | marine metagenome | isolation source: Pacific Ocean | place: Pacific Ocean | collected 2011-10-13
CCGTTTCTTGCGCATCGACGATGGCATCCTTCCAGTTCTGATGGACGGGCGATTCCGCGGCCGACACCATCCGGGTTCCCATTTGGACGCCCTCAGCGCCTAAAGCAAATGCTGCCGCCATCGAAGCTCCGTCGACAAATCCTCCGGCCGCAATGATTGGAACATCCACTTCGGCACGCACTAACGGCAGCAGCACCATGCTCGCGACCTCTCGTGGATTCTTGAATCCTCCACCCTCTCCTCCTTCAACAATGAGACCGTCAACCCCGCAAGATACCGCTTTTTTTGCGGCAGCCAGGCTCGGGACCACATGAAAAACGGTCAATCCACCCGCTTTCAGTTCGTCCGTGTACCGCTCGGGACTTCCGGCAGACGTCGTCACAAACTTTACGCCTTGGTCGATCACAAAACGGACGATGTCAGGGTCGCGTACAAACGCTTGTGCGATATTGACACCGAAAGGCTTATCGGTCAGTTCCCGCATTTTCTGTATCTCAATACGGATCACGTCGAGTTCACCGGACGAAGTCTCGATGATGCCCAACCCGCCGGAATTGCTCACTGCCGACGCTAACTGAGACCGGGCAATCCATCCCATTGGAGCTTGGACAATAGGTAATTCGATGCCGAGGATTTCCGTTACGCGGTTGGAAAATTCCATAGCTCTAACTTCCCCAGTCATAATGAAGATGAACCGTCACGAAGATCGGGAAGCGTATAGCCTCGTTCTTCTAGATCGGCACGTACGATTTTCTTGTCCATCTTGCCGGTTGAAGTCAAAGGGATCTCATCGACAAACAAAATGTCATCCGGTAGCTGCCACTTCGCGAATGCGGTTGCACAATGTTCGAGTATCTCTTTCGGCTCAACGTCGACGCCAGACTCAACGATAACCAATGCCACCGGTCGTTCATCCCATCGAGGATGAGGATGGGCGACGACGCACGCTTGCACGATGCCGTCCATCGCCACAATGTGATTTTCGAGATCCACTGAAGAAATCCACTCGCCGCCACTTTTGACCAGATCCTTCGATCGATCCGAAATGATCAGATATTCCTCGGAATCGATCTTCCCAACATCACCGGTAATGAGCCAATCCCCATGGAATTTCTCCGGTTGTGGATCATCAAAATACTCCGAACAAATCCAAGGTCCCCGCACCAGAATTTCGCCCACGCTCTCGCCATCGTGTGGGACTCGATTGAATTCCTCGTCAAAAATATCGAGTTCTAACCCAGGTATTATTTGACCCGCTTTCGCAACATTGTCGAATTGTTGATCAAGGGTCATATCCAAGTGGTCTCGCTTCATCACCCGTCGAGACAGCGTTGCCAGCGGACTCGTTTCCGTCATCCCCCAGCCCTGGATCATCTCCACGCCGAGTACATCCCAGTACCAACGAATAAGCGAGGGTGGTGGTGCTGAACCGCCGCACGTTAAACGCTCGAGTGATGAGAGATCGTAAGCATCTGGATTAGCTTCGATCGCTGATTTTACGCCCTGCCAAATCGTAGGAACGCCCGCGGACAGCGTGACTTTCTCGTCGGCCATAAGGCGAACCAACCGCGCAGGGTCCATGAATCGATGCGGCAGCACCTGTTTACATCCCAACATCAATGCAGACCAAGGGATACCCCAACCCATGACGTGAAACATTGGAACGATCCCGCAAACCGCATCGGCCCCAGAAAGACCCATCGAATCTGTCATGCATTGGGCAATGGTGTGGAGATATTGCGACCGATGCTCATATTCGACGCCCTTCGGCCGACCCGTAGTGCCGCTTGTATAACAAAGTCCTAGTGGCGCGCGCTCACTGATTTCGGGCCAGTCAAAATGTGTAGGTTTCCCCTGAATAAACTCTTCGTAGTCGATAGCTTCGGGCAGACTCGTGGACCAATCTTCAAATCCAGCCTCGGTCGCGACGACGATCCTTTCGACCGTGGAAATCCGTCCACTCAGTTTGTCGAGGAGTGGGAGCGCATCCGCATCAGCAATAATCAATCGATCGCCGGCATGGTTGATGATGTATTCCAGATCCGTTTCCGATAAACGGACGTTGAGCGTGTGCAGTACCGCCCCCATGCCAGCGGTCGCGTGATAGGCCTCTAAGTGACGTGAGCCATTCCACATGAATGTCCCGACACGATCGCCGATACCAATCCCCACGTCCTTAAGCGCATGCGCTAGCTGATGGGCTCGATCGCGCGTTTCGGCATAGGTTTGCGACCGACTACCGTCCTCAGTTGCCGTCACAATGTCGATATTCGGAGAAACCGTGGCGCCTCGATCAACCAACCGCGACATCAACAGAGGGCTGTTCTGCATACCCATAAAAGAGCCTCCCAGCGTATAGACTGCAGTTTATACCAGAGTCCGGTGGATCCTCTTCGCGATCGGGGTCCGGTTAGTCTTTAGCGACGACGGCCCCGGTGGCGACAAGCTCGCCAATTTCCACCTCACTACAACCCAACTCTCCTAGCAACGCCATGGTGTCAGCCCCGAGCTCCGGTGCAGGACCACGGATCCTTGCTGGCGTGCGGTCAAATCGTGCAGCTGGTCGTGCCTGTCGAATCGGACCGACGACTGGATGAACTTCTTCAACAATCATTTCGTTCGCTCGGATCTGAGGATGATCGATGACTTCATGACGTCCGAGTACCGGTGCCGATGGCACCCCTTCCTGATCAAGCCGCTCTAGCCATTCGGTACTGGCTCTCGTCAAAAGAACCTCGGCAGTCAATTCCCGCCTCAGTTTGCCGTTCACAACACGGGCATTGGTGGTACGAAAACGTTCATCATCAATCCACTGAGGCCGTTCGAGCGCTCGGCACATCCCTTGCCACTCTTTGTCAGAAATCGCACCCGCCGTAATGTACCCATCTTCCGTTCGATAGATCAGGTCCGGTGAAGGTTCACCCTTCATGGGCTCTGGTGCGCGGTCAGCAAACGTATACCTGGCCATCCCCTCGGGCCACAGATAGGCGACCATGGTGTCCAACATCGCCAACTTGACGTGTTGCCCTTCCCCGGTCCGCTCTCGACAATAAAGGGCTGCGGTGATGGCTTGGGCCGCCGTCACCGAGGTCGTCTTATCTGGAATGATCGTCCGGATCATTTGAGGACGGCCACTAGCGGCATCCATTTGGATATCGGCAAGACCCGACAGTGCTTGAATGACCGGATCATAAACGCGTTTATGAGCGTATGGACCGGTCTCGCCGAAGCCACTGATCGAGACGTAGATTATCGACGCGTTCAAGTCTCGAACCACCGACTCCCCTAATCCCATCCGATCGATGGCACCTGGCCGGAAGTTTTGTACGAACACATCCGCCGTTGGAATCAGTTGTTTAAGGACATCGACGCCTGCAGGATTTTTCAGATCAAGGCCAATGGAGCGTTTGCTCCGGTTGGCCGACAGAAACACCGAGGTCAACCCACCCGTATTTCGGCCCATATGGCGCACAAGCTCGCCCCCCGGCGGTTCTACCTTGATAACTTCTGCTCCTTGGTCAGCCAGCATCATCGTCGCGACGGGGCCCGAGATCATGCTCGTTAGATCGAGCACCCGTACCCCCTCGAGGGGACCCGGAGTTTCTGAATCAGCGTCAGACGTCATATCCATTTAGGTGAAAGCCCGCTCGGCTGCTTGATTGGCCCATTTGTAATCGGCCTTACCATTAGCAGCCCGTCGAACTTCGTCAACGAATAACACTTGTTTCGGCAGCTTGTAACCCGCGAGATGATCACGGGTAAAGTCGATCAGTTGATCTTCCTGAAGCGAAATACTGTCCGCACGCGAAGCAATGGCAACGATACGTTGTCCGAAACGCTCGTCTTTCAATCCCACAACAAGACAGTCGACAATTTCCGGATGGCGTTTGATCGCTTCTTCAACTTCCTCCGGATAAACCTTCTCGCCGGCCGTGTTGATGCAGTTACTACCGCGTCCCAATAACGTGATGGAGCCGTCCGCCTCGACGCTGGCGTAATCGCCCGGAAAGCTGTAGCGCACACCCTCAATCTCTTGAAACGTAGCGGCCGATTTTTCCGGGTCTTTGTAATACCCCAGAGGTACTAGACCGCTGGTTGCAATTCGTCCTGTTACACCGGACCCCGGAACGACCTCGGAACCGTCGTCAGCAAACACTCGGACCCCGGCCGATAGCTTAAACTTTGCTGTCTCAGCTGGTTCGTCGCGGGTCGCGACCGAGGCTCCCATACCGCCTTCTGTCGATCCCATGGTGTCGACAAGGGTCATGTCGTGATGCGCGAGCAGCCCTTGTTTGACTTCTTTGCTCCACATCACGCCGCTCGAGGTAATCTGCTGGAGACTCGAGATGTCATATCCCCTTCCCGCCTTCTCCGCATCCTCGAGCGCTTCCAGCATGGGTCGAGCAAATGCATCGCCCACGATTACAATCTGGCGGACCCGATTGCGCTCGACCTCAGACCAAAGACCATGCGGATCCAGTCCAAGCTTCGGTATCGTCACCACCGTGCCGCCCTGTAAAAGCGGAATCATGGTGCCCAGCCACATACCGGTCCCGTGCATGAGCGGACAGGCAGCAAGGGTTATTGGCAACGCGTCATTCTGCTTCAACGCCCCAATGATGCCCGGGACATCTTCGACACTCGTGGGAATATCCAGCCCCATTTGTCGAACCCCGGCCATCATGGCGGTGACGAACATGCCATGCGAATACATCACACCCTTGGGCATCCCCGTTGTACCCCCCGTATAGAGCATGTAGACATCATCCCGGGAACGTTCTATGCGTTCTGCCGGTTGCTGATCTCGAATCGCTTGTTCGTAATCTAACGCGTCGTCGAGCAGGGCTTCGGTACCGTCGTCGACCTGGATGAAGAGTTTGACTTTAGGTAGTTGTTTGCGAATCTCCCAGATCCGCATTGCGTAACAAGCCTGAAAGATCAGCGCCTCCGCGTCCGCATTGTCGAGTAAATAAACCAGCTCATCGGCCTTGTACCGATAATTGACATTGACGGGGCAGCCACGAATTTTGAATACCCCGTACTGAGCTTCCACATATTCGTTGGAGTTGTGCAAATAGATGCCCACCTTCGCATCTGCTCCAAGCCCGTGCGCTTGCAATAGACCCGCGATGCGTGAGCCGCGATCGTCGTATTGGGCCCAAGTTGTCGTTTTGTCGCCACAAATAAGTGCCGTGCGCTCTGGCACGATGTCAGCAACCGTTTCCCAAACCGACGCAAAATGTAAATCCATCACACCCTCCCTCATCGAGTCGTTTGTTCTACCTCGGCCCCTTCACCTGTGCAAGTCAGGCTATCCCCACGGTTTCCTGAATCCACGTTTTGCGAGAAGAGGAACTACAAGGCGCTTAACTCTGCAAGATCAACGGGCGCAAGCGCGTCGAGAGTGCAGCGATGCGGCCGCAGATCAAACGATGCTACAAAACTCACTGGCGCGCCTAGGTTGACAAAATCAGCGGTCCCATTCTCATCGATGCAAATTTGTGGATTCTCGTCATCGCGCGAATAACCGTCCCAGACGATATCGGGTACCGGTGTTTCCGTTTGGTCAACAAGGCGTTTTAGCGGATCTGAATCAGGGGCAACGCCCCCTCCCTCAAACACGTTATCGTGGATGTGGATCCGCTCAGGATAAGGGTCGTAATTCGTATCGGTCAGTGGATTCCCGGTGATCAAATAGCTAACAACTAACATGTTGGCCGTATCGTTATCTGTCACGCGATTGTCGAACACCTCGATATCGTCATTGGCGCTAATCATGATTCCGGTCCCAGCCGGCACACCAGCTACGGTATTTCCAGGCGGCGCGAAGTTGGGCGTATTGTTTGCTTGAACCTCGTTATCAAACACCCTGGTTCGGCGTCCGCCTTGGACAGGTAAGTTGGGCAAATCAAACACTAGAATGCCACCCGTGTTCTCGGTGACATGGTTGCCATAAACATCCGCATCGGTCGAATTTTCGATTTCGATCCCAGCGACGTTATGCCGCGCGACGCTGTTCCTAACGATGATGCGCTGTGATTGGCCGACATAAATGCCCGCATCGCTGGCCCCAATTGCCGCGGATCCCTCGATCAACACATTTTCACACTGGACCGGATAGATGCCGTACGCACCATTATCGGTATGCGGACCGCGGGTCCACTCAGTCCGTACATCTCGAATGACGACATCGCGACTTTGATTAATCTTGATCGCATCGCCGACGGTATCTTCGACCGCCAATCCTTCAATTCGAATTCCGTTGCCGGTGAGAAGTATCCCTTCGGCACCCTGCCGCTGTCCTCGGAATGAAAGCACCGTGCGCCCCTGGCCTGCACCAACGATGGCAATGTTATTCGCGCGCAATACGAGTGAGCGATCGAACTCGAATTTTCCCGCAGGGATTATCAGTGAGCTGCCGTCGCCCGCATCAACAAACCACCGCCGAATACTTTCCGAGTTGCTCACGTCTTCGCCGCAACCCACGAGCAATGACAGAGTCCCAATCAATAAAAAGGCTTTCAAACTAATTCCTTTTCCTTGCTTCCGGCGTCAGTTACATGATCTTGTCGTTCGGCGTTCCGTTCCTGCCATTGACGAAAGGCATCCATTTCCGCTGCAAGCGTGGTCATCACGTAGCCTACGACGGCGGCATCGTCCACAAATCCCCATCCAAGCAAGAAGTCCGGAATGACGTCAAAGGGCACCACGAAGTATAGGAGTGCCGCCGTCACCGCAACCAGGGTCTGACGCGATATACCCTCGTATTCACCATGCATCCAACTCCTAACAAGCGCTATACATAAATTCAGTTGGTCCCGAACTCGATCGATGCGGGTGGAAGCTATGACCGACAATTTACCCGTCGCTTGCGTCGCGAGATCCCTGAGAAGCTCACCGGAATTAACAAGTTGATCGGCACGTCTAACGAATTCCTGGAAACGTCTGGGTACACGATTGCTCAATGTTGCAAAAACTCGAGCATCCACGTCGCCACTAAGCCCTCGTCGGTCGTTTTGTCGAGTGACGCCATACCCTTGTCGTAGGCGCTTTCTAATAACTCTTTTCGGCTCTGCATCAGAATCTCGGCGTACGGTTTGACAAACTCGGGGTGACCTTGAAACGTGACGAAATGATCCCCGAGTGTAAAGCCAGCCACCGGACAGAAATCGCTTTTAGCAAAAACACGCGCGTCCTCGGGAAGTCTTGCTACTTGATCGCGGTGACTGCATAAGAGCCGAAAAGATCCCGTCTTCGCGGACATCCATGACGGCTCGCCTTCGACCTGGAACTCGTGTACGCCAACACCCCAGCCTCCATCGGCGGGCGTTGTCTCCCCTCCCAGTACGTGGGCAATTAATTGATGACCAAAACAAATCCCGACAGTTTTCTTTTGCTGCTCGTGGAGCGCGACAATGAAGCTACCCAATCGTCGTATCCATTCCTGATCGTCGTAAACACTCTCGCGACTTCCAGTAATCACATAGCCATCGCACTCATCAATCGACGCCGGATAACCGCCGGCGAGAACGTCATACGTACGATACTCGAGTGCACCGTCTGCAGCGCTATCAAGCACGCGCTGAAACATGCCTTGGTAATCACCAAATTGACTTTGAAATTCGTCGCGAACGGAATCGGCTTTGAGTATCCCTATCCGCACCTGGATACATCCATGTCATCGTGCCTTAAATGATTTCGAGGTATCGGTTTAGCTGCCAGTCGTTGACGAACCGCTCGGACTCCTGAGCTTCCCAAATCCTCGTGCCAACAAAGTGTTCTACAAATGCGTTACCAAACACTAATCGAGCTGCATCCGATTCACCCATCCGCGTCGCTGCGTGACGCAACGTCGGACTGAATCGTGCTTCGCTCCCCATCATGTTTTCTTGTTCGTACGCGTTTCCAACAACCGCTGCAATCGGCTCTATCTTTTCCTCGATCCCTAACGCCGCTGCACCCAAGGTCGCTGCGGCTGCTAAGTACGGATTCCCATCCGCTCCACCGACTCGATTTTCCACATGCTGACGAGACGCGTCTCCAGGAATAAAACGAAAGGCCGCGGTACGATTTTCGATACCCCAACTCGCCGCGGTTGGCGCCCACGCACCTCGAACAAGCCGGGTAAAACTATTCACGGTCGGAGCCAGCAGCGGTAACCACTCGGGAAGATATCGCATCAACCCTCCCAGCGCGTACCTTGCGGTGTCCGGTACGTCTCCGGGCTCTGCAGAAGAAAAAGCATTTTGTCCCTCGGCATCAAGGAGAGAAAAATGGTAGTGCCCACTTTGACCCGGGTAATCCATCGACCACTTCGCCATAAAGGTTGCGAGTTCGTCGCGCCGCTGAAAGAAGACCTTCGTAAAATTCTTAAACAGAGCTGCCTGATCAGCGGCTTCGATTCCGTCGCTCGTGGCCAGCGCGCCTTCCCAGACACCAGGCCCGGTTTCACAATGAAGCGCCTCGAGCGGAAACCTAAATTCGCGACAATAGTCCATGAGTCCATTGAACGCTTCCGATTGGGTCGTCGCTCGCAGCACCGAATAACCGAAATTCCCGGGCGTGACAGGGGTGAGATTTCGGTACCATTTCTCTCGAATCGACTCTGGCGTTTCCTTAAAGACGAAGAACTCGTATTCAAATCCCGAACGGACGGTATATCCAAGATCACCTAATCTCGTCAGGACGCGCCGTAAACATGAACGTGGGCAAATAGGGTGAAAGTCGGACGCGTCGTCGACGAACTCGCCGACAAAATACGGAGTGGTTTCGCCGGGGATCGTTCGTTCCGTTTCCGTCAGGAGACGATAACGAGTATCCGGGAACCCTGTTTGCCATCCGGTATACGTGCCGCGATCGTACAATTGATCGTCAACGTCCCAACCGAGGACGCAATCGCAGAAACCGCCGCCATGCGCCATCAAGCTTTCGAGTTTCGACAGGTCCACGAATTTGCCACGGATGACACCGTCGATATCAGCTAGACCCAACACCACCTGCCGAACGCCAGCATCTCGATACGCCTGCATACGTGCATCAAGCGAGCTGTCCACACGACCACTCCTTCTCAAGAATCCGAACTAGTGTAAACCGGAAGAGACTTCGTGGCTCTTTGTCCTTCCATGCGCGAAAACCGCCTTGTAAATTGTGGATAAGTCTTGGGATAACTCGGTGATAAACCTCTGAATAGACAAGAACAAAGTATCGCGCCAAAACGACTTTTTTGAACAAAGAATCGATAATATTGTTAATTTTCAATATGTTATAGAGGAACACCATATTTCAATTTAACGAAATGTCGCAACTGATTGGCACGACTACATCCCGCACATTACTGTGCATAAAGGCTTATGAGAACGTTCGTATTTACGACGGACGCAAGCTAGCCCAAACCGGGTCCATCGACAGGTCGTACATCCAATGATTCGATTAATGCATGAAGTTGAACATGCGCCGTCGATACTGCTTCGCGATATCAGAGTCCTTGCCGAGCAACGCCATGATTCTCACCATCGTCGCCCGGCCTATATCGTCCTCAAATTCTCGATCGGTTTGAAGAATAAACATGGCGTGCTCCAAGGCTTCTTCGTACCCACCTCCGGCGGCACAAAGAATCGAAGCGCGATAGCGCACGCCAAGATCGGCTGGATTAGTCTCTAACTCAGCTTGAACGTCTTCTAGGTCTCCCATTCCCGCGGCTTCTTCCCCAATCTCTAGCCGGGTCAACGGACGCTCCCTTTCCGGCGTTCCTTCCGGGATGGTCGCAACGACCGTGCGAGCTCCATCTAGATCACCTTTTCGAACGAGAACATCCGCCCACTCAACTTTGTAACCGGCGTTGCTCGGCTCTTCTTTGATCGCTTGTTGGAGAATCGCAAGTGCGTTGTCCCAATCCTGGGATTCAATGTGAACCGCTAATTGATCTTGTAAAAGGTCGCTGTTAGACATCGTCAATTTATCCACCAGCTCCCGTAACGCGACTTCTCCTTGCGGCCCCTCCATTTGTTCGACTATTTGTCCGTCGGCGATAACTCGTATGCTAGGAATCCCTTGGACCCGCAACTGCTGCGCGAGTGCTTGGTCTTTGGCAACGTCCGACAAACCGAGCGCAAACTTACCCTGGTACTGGGCGACCAAAGTTTCGAGGACAGCCTTTGTATCGACCGCAGGCGCTACTTGGTCGGTCCAAAAAAGCAGAACCACTGGAACTTGTTTGGAGCGTTCAATGACATCCGTCTGAAACGTATTCGGGTCAATTTCGAATACAGTCGGGTTTGCGTCCACGTTCATTTCTACCTGCGGCTCGAAGGACACGTATTTTAACAGGAGCCTGAAGCGAGGCCAGACTATAAGGTTGCTATGAGGTCAATCCCAAGCCGATTCCCGTTAGAATTCGCGTCTCGATGGAGAGGTGCCGGAGTTGGTCGAACGGGCCTGACTCGAAATCAGGAGTGCCCTTTGGGCACCCAGGGTTCGAATCCCTGCCTCTCCGCCAT
>UINC01000642.1_pt1 | contig 10493 bp, 11 predicted proteins | sample 5385821 | NCBI WGS metagenome assembly UINC01 (sample SAMEA4666929, study PRJEB26691) | marine metagenome | isolation source: Pacific Ocean | place: Pacific Ocean | collected 2011-10-13
CATTATTTGATTTGTAACTAGAAATTTCTATTCCATCTTTTTGCATTGTTTTGATAGCGTTTTTATTTAATCCGTGAACTTCTATTCCTGCACTATATATGTTTGCTTTTTCTTTTAGAAGATTAGAAAAATAACCATGGGCAATCTGACTTCTACATGAATTTCCTGTACAAAGAATTAAAATATTTTTCACTTTTTATTAAATAGAATTTTTGATTTTTTTTAAAATTACTTTCGCAAGATTAATTTTACTTTCATGGGTCCATCCTGCAATATGAGGAGTAACTATAATTTTTTTTGATTTAATTAAGTATAAGAGGTCTGAATTTGAATCTAAAGTTTCAGAAAGTTTTTCAAATGATTTTTTTTCAAATTCTAAAACATCTAAGCCTGCCCCCAATATTTTGTTATTTTTAATTCCTACTATTAAATCTTTAGAATTTATACATTGGCCTCTTGCAGTATTTATAAGCCAGAATGGTTTATTACATTTATTAATAAAAGTTTTATTTATAATCTGATAAGCTTCCTTAGTTAGTGAAGTGTGTAAACTTATAACATCTGCATTTTTTTGGATTTCTTCAATTGAAACCTCTTTAGCAAAACTGTCTTCCAAATTAGGTTTTAAGTCATAAAAAAGCGTTTTGACATCAAATCCAGATAATTTTTTTGCAAAACTTTTTCCTGTATTTCCATAACCTATTAGTCCAATAGTTTTATTTTTTAATTCAAAACCTCTATTAGATTCCCTTGCCCATATCCCATTTCTTATTTCTTTTTGAGCATTTGGAATATTATTCATTAGTGAAAGCAACATTCCTAATGCATGTTCCCCTACAGCATTTGAATTTCCCCCAGGAGCTGAAATAACTTTAATGTTTTTTTTATTTGCATGATCTAAATCAATATTTTCAAGTCCTGAACCAACTCTTGCAATAAATTTTAAATTGACGGCCTTATCTATCAGAGATTTATCAATTATAATTCTACTTCTAATTATTATCCCACTGTAAGAAAAAATTATATTTTCTATTTTTTTCTTTGAGGATTTAAAATCAAAATCATTAGTAAAACCTAATTTTTCTAATTCATTGGATAAATAAGAATATGTACTATCTAAATGAAGAATTTTCATTTGAGTTATAGTAAAAATATTTTTGCAATATAAAAGAACAGAAAAATTCCAAAAATATCATTACTAGTTGTAATAAAAGGTCCTGTTGCAATAGCAGGATCTATTCCTTTTTTATCTAAAATTATTGGAATAGAAGTTCCAATTAAAGCTGCAACCACTATCACACATAACATAGAAAGTGAAATAACAAGACTTAGTTCAATAGGTTGATCTATAGCTACACCAAATAATATGGTTAATAAACCTAAAATAAAACCATTAATTAAGCTCAAGCCTAGTTCTTTAAACAATCTTTTTATAAGACTTCCTTTTACTACATCGTTAGCTAATCCTTGAACAATTATAGCTGAAGATTGAACACCAACATTTCCTGCCATTGCAGCAATTAAAGGGGTAAAGAAAAATAATGCTTTATAACTGGGATCATTCATAAATTCTTCAAATCCCTCCAGTATAAAGACACTTCCTAATCCTCCAATTAAGCCTAAAAAAAGCCAAGGTAACCTTGCTATTGTAAGCTGAAAGATTGAATCATCAGCTTCTACATCACCTTGTATACCGGCTGCAATTAAATAATCTTCTTCTGCTTCTTCTTTAATAAAATCTACGATATCATCGATCGTTATTCTTCCAACTAAATGTTTTTTGTCGTCTATTACAGGGATTGCTTCAAGATCATATTTAGACATTATCTTGGCAATATCTTCTCCGCTTTCTAAAACATTAACAGAGTCAACTTTAGGAATATAAATGTCTTTAATTTTGTTTTTTGATGGAGAGGTTATTAGATCTTTTAAAGACAATCTTCCAATAAGCCTATCTTTGTCATCGACAACATAAATAGAGTGGACTCGTGTAACATTTTCACCTTGTTTTTTAATTTCACTTAGGCATTTTAAAACAGACCAATTTTCGTTTGCTTTAACTAATTCTTTTGCCATCAATCCACCTGCTGAATCTTCTTCATATGATAAAAGCTCAATTAAATCATCTGCTAAGTTATCATCACTAATTTCAGAAATAACTTTATCTTTTCTTTCTTCTGAAAGTTCAGAAAGAATATCAGCAGCATCATCACTATCTAATTCTTCAATTTCATCAGCGATTTCTTTAACAGAAAGAGCTTGAAGAATTTTTTCTCTAACATTTTCATCTAGTTCAGTTAAAATTTCAGATGTTTTCTCACTATCAAACAGCTTAATCAAGTAAATCCCTTGCTCTTCAGTTAGCAGATTGATGATATCTGCCATATCAGCAAAGTGAATGTCTTTAACTAATTTCTTTAGGGTTGAATTTTTTTTTCCTGAAATTAAATCAGCAATTTTTATTATTAATTCATCATTGAGCTGGAATTGTCCCATCAGCTATAATATTAGTTAGAAGAATAAAATCGCCCACACTTAATGTTTCTGGACGTCTTTCAAAGATAACATCTTCTTTTAAATTATTGGGCAAATTAAATATTTTTAGACTGTTCCTTAATGTTTTACGTCTTTGCTGAAATGAAGTTTTGACAATTTTAAAAAACAATTTTTCATCGCAACTTAAATCATGAACATTTTTTTTTGTTAATCTAATTACACCAGAATCTACTTTTGGTGGAGGATTAAAATAATGCGGCTCTAATGAATATAAAAACTCAGCTGAATAAAAAGCTTGAGTAAGAACTGATAAAATGCCATAAGTTTTTGAGCCAGGTATTGCACATACTCTTTTAGCAACTTCTAATTGAAACATCCCAACTAATTCATCAATTTTGTCATGATTTTCAATTAACTTGAATAATATTTGAGAAGAAATATTATAAGGAAAGTTTCCTATTAATCCAATTGGAGAATCAAATTTTGTTAAATCTAATTTTAGAAAATCTTCATTTATTATTGACTTTTTAATTTCAGGAAATTTCTTATTTAAATAAACAATGCATTGTTTATCAATTTCAATAAAAAAGGTTTGCGTTTTATTAATTATAAGATGTTGAGTAAGTATTCCCATTCCAGGGCCTACTTCAATAATAGTTTTTAATTTTTTTGAGATTAAGCTATCTGCTATTTTTTTTGAAACGTTGGAGTCTTTTAAAAAATGCTGTCCAAGGTATTTTTTTGGGTTAACCTGTTTCAAATCAAATTAGATTTTATCAAAACCAGCATATGGAATAAGAACTTTGGGGATCTTAATTGATTTTTCAGTTTGAAAATTTTCTAGAATACATGCTACAACTCTAGGAAGAGCTAAAGAACTTCCATTCAATGTATGAGCTAATACTTTTTCCCCATTATTATCTACTCTAAGCTTTAAACGGTTAGATTGAAAAGTTTCAAAATTTGAAACTGAGCTAACTTCTAACCATTTTTTTTGAGCAGCAGAATATACTTCAAAGTCATAAGTGAGACAGGAAGTAAACCCTAAATCTCCTCCACAGAGTCTAACAATTCTAAAGGGTAAATTAAGTTCTGATAAAATTGATTTAATATGGGTTACCATCTCTTCAAGAGCTAAGTAAGATTTTCCAGGACTTTCTATTCTAACTATCTCAACTTTATCAAATTGATGAAGTCTATTTAAACCTCTAACGTGAGAACCATAGCTGCCAGCTTCTCTTCTAAAACATGGGGTATAGCTAGTTAAACAAATAGGGAGTTCATTTGAGTTTAAAATACTATTTCTATATATATTAGTTAGGGGAACTTCTGCAGTAGGGGCTAGATAAAGATTATCTTCATTTATAAAATACATTTGACCCTCTTTGTCAGGCAATTGTCCTGTGCTAGTTCCAGAGTCTTCATTAATTAAAATTGGCACTTGAATTTCTTTATATCCAGCTTCAATGTTCTTATCTAAAAAATAATTGATTAATGCTCTTTGTAATTTTGCTCCTTTGTCTTTGTAAACAGGAAAACCAGCTCCAGTAATTTTATTTCCTAATTCAAAATCAATGATATTATGTTTTGAAGCTAATTCCCAATGGGCTAAAGCGTTTGGATGTAATTCAGGAATTTTTCCTTCTTTTAAAATCTCTTCATTGTCATTTTCAGAATTTCCTTTAGGAACTAAATTATGAGGAATATTAGGCACATCCAATAAAAGAGTATTTAAATCATTTATATAAGAGTTTAAAAGGTCAGACAATTTTTTTGTATCCAACTTTAATAGGGTTGCTTTTTCTTTTAAAGAATTGGCTTTTTTTGATTCACCTTTTTTGAAAAAATCACCTATTTCTTTAGCTAGTTGGTTGGATTCAGCAAGTAAATTATCAAGTTTGGACTGAGTTTCCCTTTTTGAGCTATCTAATTCTATTATTTTTTTTAGCTGAGATTTAATATCAATATTTCTTTTTAACATTGAATTGCTAACCTCTTCAAAATGTTCAGCTATTTTAGAAACTACTAACATTGAATTTTAATTTATACAAATGTAATGGAATATTATATTATTTTTTTTCTATTAACTTCAGACAAGTTTTTTTATCAATTTTTATTTGATCAGTTAAATCAATTAATGAATCAAATTTTGTTTCATCTCTAATATAATCTAAGATAAATACTTCAATAAATTCTCCATAAATATCTTTTCCCCAATCAAATAAATTAACTTCAATAGATTCCTTTTCTATTTCTAAAGTAGGCTTTACTCCAATATTCATCATTCCAAAAAAAATTTGTTTTTCTAATATAGTAGAGATTAAATAAACTCCATTTTTAGGAATTAATTTATAATCTTCTTCAATTTCTAGATTTGCTGTTGGGAACCCAATAGTTCTTCCTATTTCATTTCCTTTTACAACCCTCCCTTTTAAACTAAGGTCATAACCCAAATAAGATTTGGCCTTTTTTATATTACCCTGAATTATTGAATTTCTAATTTTTGTTGAACTAATAGAAACATTATTTTGTTCCTGAACATTTATTTCGATTACTTTGAAGTTATATTTTATTCCAAATGTTTTTAAATCTTTAATTCCAGCGGTTCTGTTTTTCCCAAAGCGATGGTTGTAACCAATTAATATCTTTTTAATATTTAGCTTATTTACTAAAATATCTTTTACAAATTCTTCTGGACTTAATTCAGAAAAATTTTTATCAAATGGATGAGTTATTAATGTATCTATGCCAGACTTTTCTATTAATCTGGTTCTTTCATTTATTGTATTGATGAGTTTTAAAGGAAAACTTGGATTTAAAACAGTTCTAGGATGAGGAAAAAAGGTTAGTACAATAGATTCTAAATTTAGCTTTTTTGCTTCTTTAATAAGTTTTTTTAAAATTTTTTGATGTCCTTTATGAACCCCATCAAATGTGCCAAGAGTTATAATGGATCCAGAATTAATTGAGAAATTATCAATTCCATTAATTTTTTTCATTTTTTATTGAATTGATTCATTGTAGCTTCTATTCCAGAAATAGCAAAAGAGCATATAATTTGATAAAAAATAGATTCGTATGCAATTAATTTAGATTTTTCTTCTTTTGACCATTTGGATAAAACGTAATCAGATTGTTTTCTCTTATTAAAATTTCCTCCAATACCAAACCTCAGCCTATTGTAATTATTTGTGTTTAAAACCTCATTTATGTTTTTTAATCCATTATGCCCTCCATCAGATCCTTTTGTTTTTATTCGAATAGTCCCAAAATCTAAATTTAAATCATCCGCAATAACCAGAAGGTTTTTTGTTATAATTTTTTCTTTATTCAGCCAATATCTTACAGATTTACCGCTTAAATTAACATAAGTATTAGGCTTTAATAAAATAAAAGTTTTTCCTTTATAATTGGTTTTATATATATCCCCTAGTTTTTTTGTTTCAAAATTTCCTTTAAATTCTTTACAAATCCAATCTAAAGCTTTAAAACCAATATTATGTCTAGTTTCAATATATTCTTTTCCAATATTTCCAACTCCAACAATTAAAAATTTATTCATTTCAAATGACTTTTTAAATCCGAAGTTTAAATATTTTAACCAGCTCAATTCTTAAGTTTTAATTTTAATAAAAATAAAAAAAGCATCCCAATTAAGTATAAAAGGAATGCTATAGATTTAAAATAGAAGGCTTTTATCCTTCTGATTTAGCTTCTCCGCCTCCTTCAGGTTTTTTCCCATCATAACCTCCTTCAGGTTTTTTCCTATCATAACCTCCTTCAGGTTTTTTCCTATCATAACCTCCTTCAGGTTTTTTCCCATCGGAACCTCCCTCAGCTGCTGGTTTAGCACCCTCAGCTCCTTCTGCTCCTTCTGCTCCTTCTCCTTCTCCTTCTCCTTCTTCTCCTTCTTCTAGTTCTTCATCTTCTACATCTTCTTCTATAGACATAGATGCTCTTGACAGCTTAACTTGACAAACAACTTGATCATCAGGGTGAAGAATTTTAAAAGTTTCTTCAGATAGATCAGCAACAGTTATGCTGTCATTAAGATTTAAAGTTGAAATATTAGCTAATAGGAAATCAGGCAAGTTTTTAGGCAAAGCCCTTATTGTGAGTTTTCTTTTATTTCTAGATAATAATCCTCCAGAATCTTTAACTCCTGGAGCTGCCCCTTGAACTTTTACAGGGATGATCATATTTATTTCTTTTCCTTCATGTAATTGGAAGAAATCTATATGAAGGATTTTATCAGAAACTGGATGAAACTGAATATCTTGTAAAACAGCATCAATTTTATTTCCATCTTCAAAAACAATTACAACAGTATGAGCATCTGCTGTATATACTAATTTGGAGAAGGATAATTCATTTGCCGAAAAATGCAATTTCTTTTCTCCTCCGTATATAACGCAAGGCACCTTTCCAGCATTACGTAAGGCTTTGGTAGCTGCTTTGCCCACGCGTTCTCTTTTAGATCCGTTGATTGTAATTGATTTCATTGTATTATTTTATAAAAAATGGATTTATTGATTTATTGTTATGAACGTTTTTCATTACTTCAGCAAATAATTTAGCTGATGATAAAACTTTTATTTTTTTTGAGTTACCTTCAGAAGGTATACTATCAGTTACTATTAATTCTTTAAGATGAGATTTTTCTATCCTTTCATAGGCCTTACCAGATAAAAGCGGATGGGTACATACAGCTCTAACAGATTTAGCTCCCCTTTTTATCATTAAATCTGCTGCTTTTGTAAGTGTTCCTGCAGTATCTACCATATCATCAACCAGAACTACGTTTTTCCCCTCAACATTCCCAATTAGTTCCATATGAGAAATTATATTGGCTTTTTTTCTTTGTTTATAACAGATAACTACATCACTTTTTAAAAACTTAGAGTATGCATAAGCTCTTTTAGATCCCCCCATATCAGGAGATGCAATGGTTAGGTTTTCTAATTTAAGTTTTTCTATATAAGGAATAAAAATTGTTGAAGCATAAAGGTGATCAACCGGTTTTTCAAAAAATCCTTGAATTTGATCAGCATGAAGATCCATAGTAATTATTCTAGTTGCACCAGCACTTTCTAATAATTTTGCAATTAATTTTGCCCCAATAGGAACACGAGGCTTATCTTTTCTGTCTTGTCTAGCCCATCCAAAATATGGCATTACTGCTGTTATATGTCTAGCAGAGGCTCTTTTCGCCGCATCTATCATCAAGAGAAGTTCCATTAAATTTTCAGAGCTAGGATGAGTTGAACCAATTAAAAATATTCTACTTCCTCTAATGGTTTCTTCATAAGAAGGCTGAAACTCACCATCACTAAAATTGTGAAAACTTATTTTTCCTAGTTTTACTCCATATGCCTTAGCAATATTTTTGCCAATTTCTTGGCTTTGAGTACATGCAAAAATTTTAGCTTCTGTTTTATATAATGACATTTTTTTCCCTTGGGGAGGCAAATTTAGTAATTTATTTTAGGATATATAATTTATAATAAGATAATATTTTATTAATCAATTAATTTTATAATTTAGCCCCCATTTTGCTTCGGTGGCGGAATTGGTAGACGCGCTGGATTCAAAATCCAGTTCTGGCAACAGAGTGTGGGTTCGATCCCCACCCGAAGTACTTTTAAAAATTATTTTGTAATTTTGAATTTAATTAGAAAGAGGAGAGATTTGACTGATTGCTACCTCTAAAAAAAATGCTAAAACAGAAATGAATAAACTTTCAACTTTTTTCAAAACACCATTTTACAATTCATTTGAGTTGTTATCCAGCTTTAATAGGAATTTATAATAATAATTTTATGAATAAAATTAACTTAACAAATACAGGAATTATTGCACTTATACTATTTGCTTCTTTTTCTAGGATTATTCCTCATATGCCAAATTTTACACCTATTGGTGCTATGGCATTATTTGGAGGAGCATATTTGAAAAATAAATCACACGCTTTTCTAATTCCTATTTTGTCCCTTTGGTTTAGTGACCTTATTATTAATAATTTTATTTTCTCTTATTATGCTGATTTTATATTTTTTTATACAGGGTTTTTATGGCAATATTTATCCTTTATCATTATAACTTTTATAGGATATTTCCTGTTAAAAAAGATAAACTATAAAAATGTGTTCTTTACTACAATTATTTCTAGTTTGATCTTTTTTATAATTACCAATTTTGGTGTATGGGTATCCGGCTATATGTATCCAATGAATGTAAATGGGTTAATTATGTGTTATATAGCTGCCTTGCCCTTTTATAAGGGAACACTTTTAGGGTTTATTTTTTATTCATCATGCTTGTTTGGAGTATTTGAATCATTTAAGCGTATAAAATTAATAGTCAATTAATTTATTTACTAATGCAAAATATTTTTGAGATTTTAAAAAATAAAATTTTGGTTTTAGATGGAGCGATGGGAACCATGATTCAACAGTATAAGTTTACTGAATCTGATTACAGAGGAATGAAATTTAAAGATCATCCTTCCAATTTAAAAGGAAATAATGATCTGTTGTCTATTACACAGCCTGATGCAATTTCAGCTATACATGAAAAATATTTAGAAGCAGGAGCAGATATAATAGAGACAAACACCTTTTCTTCAACTAGTATTGGAATGGCTGATTATGCTATGGAATCTATTGTTTATGATTTAAATTTTGAGTCAGCAAAAATTGCAAAAATTGCCGCAAAGAAGTTTTTTAAAATGGACCCTAATAAGCCAAGGTTTGTAGCTGGATCAATTGGTCCTACAAACAGAACAGCTAGCATGTCCCCAGATGTAAATGATCCAGGATTTAGGGCAGTTACTTTTGATGATTTAGTAGCATCTTATTCAGAGCAAATCAACGCCTTAATTGATGGAGGAGTTGATATACTATTAGTTGAAACTATTTTTGATACTTTAAATGCTAAAGCTGCGCTATATGCTATTGATCTTATTTTAGAGAAAAGAAAAAAAAATGTCCCTATAATGGTAAGTGGTACAATTACAGATGCTAGTGGAAGAACTCTTTCAGGACAAACAGTTGAAGCATTTACAGCCTCATTGTCTCACATTCCACTTTTAAGCATTGGGTTTAATTGTGCATTAGGAGCAGACCTCCTTTTACCTTATATGAAAAGATTAAGTAAAATAACAGAGTTTCATACCTCAGCTCATCCCAATGCAGGACTTCCAAATGCTTTTGGAGAATATGATCAAAGTCCGCAAGAAATGAGAGCTCTAATTAAAGAATACTTAGAAGCTCAATGTGTTAATATAATTGGAGGATGTTGCGGGACAACCCCTGAACATATTAAACTTATTGCAGAGGAAACAAAAAATTTTAATCCAAGAAAATTAAATTGAAAGAAAAAAGAAATCTTATACTCTCTGGATTGGAACCTTTAGTAGTTTCAGAGGAATCGAACTTTATTAATGTTGGAGAAAGGACTAATGTAACTGGATCCAAAAAATTTCTAAGATTAATAGAAAATGATAAATATCAAGAAGCTGTAGAAATAGCTAGAGATCAAGTTGAAGGAGGAGCTCAGATTATTGACGTGAATATGGATGAAGGCCTAATAGATGGAGTGCAAGCAATGATAAGATTTTTAAATTTGATTGTAGCAGAGCCAGATATTTCTAGAGTTCCAATTATGATTGACAGTTCAAAATGGGAAATCATTGAGGCTGGATTAAAAGTTGTTCAAGGGAAGAGTATTGTTAATTCTATTAGCCTTAAAGAAGGAGAAAACGAATTTATTAAACATGCTAAACTTATCAAAAGATATGGCGCAGCTGTAATTGTAATGGCTTTTGATGAAGATGGTCAAGCGGATAATCTAGAAAGAAGAATAGAAATTTGTAATAGATCTTACAATTTATTAGTTGAAAAAGTAAAATTTAAACCTCAAGACATAATATTCGATCCAAATATTTTTCCTGTAGCTACAGGCATGGAAGAACATAGAAATAATGCTTTGGATTTTTT
>UINC01002517.1_pt1 | contig 10485 bp, 12 predicted proteins | sample 5385821 | NCBI WGS metagenome assembly UINC01 (sample SAMEA4666929, study PRJEB26691) | marine metagenome | isolation source: Pacific Ocean | place: Pacific Ocean | collected 2011-10-13
GTTCTCTGCAATCGCAGTTAGTGCATTCATTTTCACCCCCTGCTTGTGTGCAGTGGCACATTTTATTACATTTTTTACAAAACCGTTCAGTCATTTTTCTCCTTAAAAGAGTCTGCATAGTCAGCCATAGCTTTTTCGTCAGCTAAATATTTTTCCTCTTCTTCGTCTTTGGTTTCCTCAATCCCGTAGAAGAACCTATCGGTATCTTCCGTTTTCCATTTACCTGTGTCTTCCACATTCCAATCTGAAGTTTGAACCTTCCAATCTGGTACTTCGTCTTTTACTGTAAACGAAGGTATATCCCAAAGGATACGATTGTTAGGTTGTGCTGCATAATTTCCATCTTCGAGAGCGAGGATGTGGGCGCATTTATGTTCATGCGATATTTCAGAATGATCTGTATCTACTATATTACTCTCTGGGTGTGCCCAGTCAACTGTAAAAAGATATGCACCCGGATGGGTTTTCTTATCTTTTCCAAAAAACTTTCCAGATTGTCCGTCTAAGATATCAAAAGAAGTAACGCTAGGATAATAACTAAAACAATTCCAAAGCTCCAGCTCGTCAAGTCGCATCCTAGGAACTTCTTTGACATCAAATCCTCTTTGAATGAAGGCCGAAATAGGGAGACGATAGAACACAGCACCGTTCTCCATAATAGCATGAAAGAGGATAGGACGTCCTGTAATAGACGCCAGGCCAAATATAATGCAGTCTTCAACTTCTCCATGGTGTTCTTTAAGATCATAGAGATATTCTCTCCTGATCTGTGAATAGAGCACAGGAATGTTCGCATTCAAATAGGCCATGGGTCATATAGTTCCTAGTTTACTAAAAAATATATAGCAACGATCACTACCACTACAGCGGCAGATATCTTTGGATTAGCTTTTGCTAATGTCCAAACTTGTTTTACTTTTTCCATAATTATCTCCTTAATGTATGTCACCCCAGTTTTTACCGGATTCATAGTCTACCTTGTTAGGTATCTCCAGGTCAACCGCAGATTCCATAATTTCAATTATACGTTTGGCTTGTTTATCACTTTCTACAGAAATATCTAGTTCATCATGTATTTGTATATGAGGAATAATTCCCTCTCTATACAGTTCTAGCATAGATTTTTTAGTCATATCTGCAGCGGATCCTTGAATTAATTTATTTAAAGCTTTGTAAGTATAAGCTCTTTTTATGCCTGGTCCATGTTCTTGAACCGCTTGTTCAAATGGTAATGCCTTGTGCATGCCAAAACTATTTGGTTCCCATAAATGGAACCTACAAAGACGACCCAGTAAAGTTCTAATCTGTCCTCTGTGTTGTGCTCTATTAGAAACTGATTTCATTAAACTTTTAACGAAAGGAACTCTAGCGTGGTAAACAGAAAAAAGTTCTTCAGCTTTTTCTTTTGATACTCCAAGTTCGGCTTGAAGTTTTGCTTTACCCATTCCATAGAATAATCCTAGATTAATTGTTTTAGCTTGTAGTCTAGGTATGTCGGCCATCTTAGCAACAATCGTGTGGAAGTCGGCGTCACCTTCATTGTAGGCATTTTTAACATTAAAGACGCTTGCGTCTTGATCCAGGGATGCATAGTGAACCACTAATCTTGGTTCTTGTTGATTGTAGTCAAAGCATCCCCACTCGCAATTTGATTCTGGAAGAAATAGGGATCGAATCAAAGGACCTAAGTCTTTATTACGAGCAGGAATCTGTTGTAAATTTGGATTTGAATATGAAAATCTTCCGGTTACCGTTCCTCCACTGTCCGATCTAATTTGATTTATATCGGCATGAATTCTACCTAAATGTTCATATCTAATAATTGTATCTATAAAGGTGGTATGAGCCTTGTTTACTTCTCTTGCTTCTGCTATCATCTTAACTAAAGGATGTTCATGAGAGGAAAGGAAATTTTTTGTAAATGAAGGCGCTTTGGTTTTTTCAGTTCGTTCGAATGGTAAATTTAATTTTTCAAAAACTTTGGCAATTGATCTTGCTGCCCATATTTGAATGTCTAGGCCTGTGTCTTTTTTTATTTTGTGGAGTAACATATCTTCTTGTAATGTTAGCTGTCGCTTTAGTTCATGAGCTTTGCTCACGTCCACTTTCACTCCAAGAAATCTCATGTCAACCAGACAAGGAAAAAGATCAGTCTCTAATTCAAAAATAGATCCTAGATCCTGGTCGCTTAATTCTTTCTGCATGACTTTCCATAACTCTAAAGTTAATTCTGCATCACGTTCAGCATACTTTCCAACATACATTGAAGGAAGTTTCCACATATCTGATTTAGGATTAATTCCCCATTCTTTCGCTGCATTAATTAATTCTGTTTCATTTTTACCTCGACCAACATAATCCCAACCTAAACTATTAAGATCAAATCTAAATCTATTTTCATTTACGAGGGAGGCTGCAATCATGGTGTCATAAATATTTCCATTTATTTTTATTCCCATTGATCGAATCCAGCACACATCGTACATTGCATTGTGAAAAACTTTATCTGCAGAGGAGTGACAAATGTCTGTAAACCATTGAATTACTTGACTTTTTTCGAGGTTACCTCCTCCTTCGTGATCAAAGGGAAAGTACCCTGAGTAGCCGTCAACAGCTACAGAAATTCCTACAACTTTTCCATTTTTAATTACCGAACCTGATCCTTTAGATTTTAAATCGGGATCCCAAGTTTCTAAGTCTATTGCAATTGTATCTGCTTGTCTTAGATCTGGAAATTCTTCAGGCTTGACCCATTCAGTTTGTGCTTCAATCATTTATTTTATAGAACGTATACTTTAATGTAAGTTCTTCTCCTTCCTTAATGTTTTTTATTGTTATTAAATTCCATTTTTTAAAATCCAAATTATATTTTTCATCAGGAAGATCGTTTCGATGATTCCATTGTTGACGCGTTAATAAGAAAGATTTTTTAATACAATTAGGTGTATCCGAATGATTAAGAAATCCACCTAACGGAGTGCGCAGAATAAGTTTTCCTAATTCTACATGAGTCATACCTAATTCAGTTTGTTCAGGAATATCTTCTTTAGCAAATATACCACAGTCATGAATTTTTGAAGTGCTAATAGTTAAATTATTTGGTAATGGTTTATACATCGGGGTAATCTCTTTCAATAATCATTTCAATAAAGTGAATTGCTTTTTTTAAATCTTCTCTTTTTCCTTTCAATCTGTGTCTCAAGATATATTTTATAACGCATCCTTCAGGATAAAGCAACTCATTTTCAATTACAAATTTACTTGGCTGAATTTTAAATTTCTGATAGTGTGATCCGCCAATTTGTTTATCGTATGGATTTTTCATAATATAAAATATAAATATAGTTTGATGCCAAAATAAAATGTCATCATTGATAATAAAACAAGTTCACTGGTAATGGTGTGTGGCATCATACTTTAGAAGTCGGGTTCTGCTTTTCCTTTCCAACGAAGTTCTGTTCCTGCCTCATTCCAAGATGTATCAATAAATTTATAATGAGAGTCGTGATATCTATAATCGTTAGACCTAAATAGATAAGTCTTACCCCCCTCTCCTGTTATACGACAACACCAACTACCCTCGTGATCCATAAAACCAATTTGACCTTCAGAATGAGAAAAAACGGTTTCACTGCTTGTATGTAAATCATTAAGGTTTGTACATTTTGTAGTGTGGTGATCATAATGTATGGCACGAGTATGTAAAATTCCCATTGCGCTGTTGCCATCTAATCGTAAATTAGACCCTACAATAAGTAACTCATAATCATGCAAATTTTTAATTCCTGAATTTAAAATTTTATCGTAATCTTTATGTTTACTTATTATTATGGATTTATTTTTTTCGTAATCAAATTCGATATTGACCCAGTCTGTATTTCTATTTATACCTTTAACATCTACAAGAGTTTTATGACACTTACCAATGATTAAAAAATCAGGGATCCAACCGTTAATGCCTTCAATGTCAGGTTCGTAAATGATATTCCAGCCTAGTTTTTTCATAAAGATATACCATCTCGCTTCTAGTTTACTTCTGAATTGTATTCCTTCGTAGATTATTGGTTTTGCTTTGTAAATTATGTTCATATTTTAAACTCCTTCAGTTTGTTTTTACATTTTATTAAAAATAAATTTTCTATAGTTCGCGTGACGCCAACATACCAAACTCTAAATTCTTCTTCTTCTTTTGCTCGAGATTTTTTTGATCCTTTGATAGTATTCGCCGTTTGGTTTAAAAATAAAACTACATTAGTTGCCTCTCCACCTTTAGCTCCATGAATCGTAGATACTTTTATTCGAGGAGGTTTGGATAAATCTTCTTCGTGGTGTAGCATAGCCCTCATGTAATCGCGTTTAGCTAGTGCAACATTTTTAAAAGCTTGGTCCCAACTAAGATTAATATTAAAATTTTTTTCGCCTGTAAGTTCTTCTAGTCTTTGTCTTTTTATATCTGGTGGTGTTAAGCCTTGTACAAGCTCATTCCAGGTTTGAATGTCTTCGTATAAAGTTTTTCCTATACTATTTCCTTCCACCGTATTAAAATATAATCCTTTTCTTTTTAGAAAAGGAGGGATTGGTTTCCATAATGATTTGGTTCTAGTGAGGATTAACCAGTCTCCTTTAGTCATATCAATGTCATTTATTTTATATCGTTGATAAATATTTCCTTCAGTATCTTTGGGTAAATAATCTTTAGGGATTCGGTTAAAATAAATCCGTTGAATAATATTTAAAGCTTTCGTTTGAATTAAACGAGGTACTCTTTCAGATTTTGTTAATGCAATGTTTCTAGCTTGCCATTTAATAAATGAATTAACATCGGCGCCTGCCCAGCCAAAGATAGTCTGGTCATCATCTCCTGCTATCCATACATCACATTGAGTTTCTTCTTCAATCTTTTTAATCATCGACCATTGAATTAAAGATAAATCTTGTGCTTCATCAACAAATATAACTTTAAATTTAGGGGACTTTCCTTTATCCAAAAATCTTTGAATCATATCTGTAAAATCAATTAGACCATATATTTTTTTATAATTGTTTATTTCTTTTTCAATTGCTATAATCTTAGGCTTACTAATCCAAGTTAAGTGTTCATTTAAAGCAAATTGTTTTTCTGTAGAAATTTGTTTGACTCTGGCTACGTTAATTAAACTTAGATATTCACTGTTTGATGAAAAGATTCCATTGAAGTTATTAGTCTCATAAGATGCATATTTAATTTGAATACCACAGGTTTCTCCAATTGAAAGATAGTTTCCTTCTTGCATAACATTTTCTTCTTTTAATCCAAGATTATTAAAAGCTAACGAATGAAGGGTTTGGAAATATTTTATATCTTTTTTGGTTAGGTTTTCGTTCTTATCAAGAAATCTATCTCGAGCTTCGCCGGCCGCCTTACGAGTGAATGCAAAATATCCTATCTGGTCTAATGGAGTGCCTTGTTGAACATATTTGTGTACTTCATTTAAAAGTCTTCGTGTTTTTCCGGTCCCTGGAGGACCTATTACTTTATATCTAGCCATTAATAGTTTGTTCCTTTTCTTTCTACGGGTGTATGTTCTATCAGATCAGTATGTAATTGTGCTACCTTACATACTTTCAGAGTCTTACCATCCACGTTGAATGAATAATTAAATTCGACATGACATTTGTCTCTTAATATTTGTCCAATTTTTTCTTCTGGTATTTTCCAACTACTTCCTAGGTGTTCAACGAAGGAATTCCATCTAAAGTAATGAAATCCTGCTTCGGTAAAACACGATCCAAGATGAAGTTGTTTTCTTTGAGGAGCCGGTGGGCCATTAATACAGTATTGATATAATTCTTCTGCTAATCGATCATCAATTTGAGTTCCTTTAGGTGGAGTAATCTTTTGAATATTTTTACTCCATTCATTAAGTTTGGCGTCAAATACTTTTGGTTTTAAAGTGTCAAATTTAATAAATGTCTGAGACCATATTAACCTTAAAAGTTCGCCCTGTATTGTCATTGATTTAAGATTAGGAATTACAACTCCAATTTTATCATCATTAGGCATGACAACGTTGAATCTATATTCAGGTTCCGCATATTTTATTACTTGAAAATCTGTAATTTCAGGAAAAGCATTATTTTTATCGGACTTAACTCCGAAAGGTCTTTTATAACAAACACTTCGTAGACATTTATCTTGAATTGGATCTTCATAACAGGTATGTCCTGCCGTATCTCCTTTCCATGCTTTAATTTTAGAGTCTAGTTTTGCTTTATCCCAAGGGTCGTCTAGATAACTATAGTTTGCTTTTGATACTTGATCAGGCCATTTATCTTTGTATTTTTTTTTAGCAAAGACCATATAGTTATACATAAACCGATCTCTGCCATCATCTAGTTTAGTTTTAGAACATAGTGCTAGACATGGAGGACCATCCTCAAATTCTGGATCGGTACCGAGTAATATATTTCTATGAGCTTCTTCTACAAGTTTAGTTAAAGTTTCATTGTCTACTTTAGATTCGTTGGCAAATTTTATAAATTCTTCGAATGATAGTTTAGAATTATTTTTATCTATCGCATATCGGTTGGAACTTCCATTATTATAGTAGGGTAGGTTAATAAAGTTTCCTGGTTTTATGTCTCCTTTATCATCTTTCTGTAGTTCTTTCTGTTTAGGAAAAACCTCAGTAGTAGGTTTTAATCCTAGAGGAAGTAGAAAAGCTTTTAATGCCTCTATTAAATCAATAGTTGGAATAGGTTCTTTTAAAAATACATAACAATGTAGCCCTCCACTTTTAGATAAAATTGGGACTATAGGAAGTTTGTGCTGTTGAATTGAGGCTAAATAATTTTCTATTTTAAATGCACCATAGTCAGGTGGGTCAACATCAATACACCCAAATTGAACAGTCTTATCTATTCTGCATGGTTGAATTCCAATTGATTTTTTACCGGATAAATGATCTAAATAATCTTTGTCTGTTATTGGGCGACCTGCCCATTCATAATTTGGTTTAATTTTATTTTTATCGGAGTCTATTGAAGTGTTAGACATATCTGCTATGCCGAAGTCACCTTCATATCCTTTAAACAATTCTATAAATTCTTTTTCCATAATGATCCCGGGTCGGGGCAGTTCCACTCTCGCTTTGCTGCCCCTATCCTCTAAAACTAGAGGAATCTAATAATTAGATTCTTCTTTTGTTTCTGCTTTGGCGCTACTTGCTTTTAAAGAATTATGGAATTCTCTAGCCATCTGATAGATGGCTGCATTATCCACTTTTCTTAACAAAGATACTTTGTATCCGTGCCAAGTAAAACTTCCAGAATTTTCCACAGAATTTAATTTATAAATTCTTGAAAATGATGGAGCCGGTATAGACTTTTTAGTTTTAGGATCAGTTTCAAACTCATCTTTAATTATAGAGTTCCAACCTCTACTCACTTTTAATTGAGTAGATTTCATAGCCATTAAGGCTTTTTCTGGTCTTTCCCCATTAATTATAACAAAATGATTTGCAGTTTTGAGAATTTGATTCCCATTCTCCAAAACATCTTTTCCCGTAGAATCCTTTTTAGTTTTAGCTAAAATTTCAGGACCTCTATCAGGACTAATTGGTCTACCTTCTTTTCTTTCGAAAGGTGCCCATTCAGGATATGTTAATTTATAAAAGCAAGGTATTACTTCGATACCTTTTTCTCCACTATACAGTTTTTTAGTGACTGTATTGTAGAACATTCCTGCTTCAGCTCCTTCCACATAGTTCGCATGTTTCTTTTTAGTTTCATCCGAACCTGTTTGTAATAGCTTAAGAAATGGTAAAGCTAAATCGTCTTTATCCATATTCTCAAGTCCAGCTCCAGCATCTTGAATAAAATTCAACTCTGCTGGTAAGTTACCTTCTTTTTTGACTGTAACGTCTCTTGTCTCTTGTGACATGTTATTTGCTCCTTGTTATTTTTGTTCTGTTTCCCTTGAACAAGTTAAAATGTTCAGAAGGCAAGTCTTGCTTTGCTTCAACTCGCTCTCTGTACAGTGCTTTAAGAGTCATAGGTTCAACTTTCAGTTTTTGTGAAGGTTGATATCCTTTACTCTCTGCAAGGCTAGTGTATTCACTTGCCTTGTTGTCTTCGCCACGACCAAAGGAAACAGTAATCTCATTCTTAATAAGATCACCTAGGTCATTTTCTCGAAGCCATTGGTAGGCGCCTTCCCTGTTTGCTACAGGAATTGTTGCGCTATAAATCTCTTTTACTTCGATGGCAGAACCATCTTGAAGTTTAAGAGTTTTTAGTTTCATTGATTCCATAATTTCAGGAATAACTTCTGCAGAAATTTTATCTGCTCTCTCTTTCTTTTGTTTTAAAAGAGATTCTTCTTTCGTTATTTCTTCTTCTAATTTTTGAAGATCAATTACGTAGTTAGAAAGACTTCTAACATTTTCTAGTTCATCCACCTGTTGCGGTGCATCTTCGACAAACATCTTTTGTAAGTTTTCATTACTCATCAATTTCTCCTTTCTCGTATAGATTGATTTTAATTGGATAGTACATTCTTTCTTGTCGATCCCATTTTAGTAAATTGTATTTACCATTTGTTGTATCCGAGACTACAGAACATGCAACGCCAATAATAGCCGGATCGCCTGTCAGTAATAAATAATCCTCTTGCGTAAAATTTTTTAATTTTTGCCTAAGAGAAAAAATTATAGGACCCGGACTAAAAATAATTTGTGAGTCTTCTTTTAATAAGACCTTAATGTCGCCATATTTTTGGGCGCCCATTATATTAATTTTAGGCCTACCTTCTCGGGTGCCTGGGATTTCTTGAATAACATATACTATCGCTTTGTCTTTCATGCTTGACAATATAGAGATGAATGTTTATATTGTCAACTAGAAAGTAGAAAAAAGATGAACTATAAATTTAAGACCAAACCATATGCACATCAAACTACTGCATTGGAAAAATCGTGGAATAAAAAAGTATTCGCATACTTTATGGAAATGGGAACTGGTAAAACTAAAGTTGCTATTGATAATATTGCTATGCTTTATGATAATGGCAAAATTAATGGTGCCTTAATTATAGCTCCTAAAGGAGTTTATAAAAACTGGTATTCTCAAGAAATACCTACGCATTTAGCTGACCATATACAACCTAAGACTGTTTTATGGCAGGCAATGATTAATCAAAAACAACAGAAATTATTAAACACTTTATTTGAAACAGGACACGATCTTCACATTTTAATTATGAATGTAGAAGCCTTTAGTACTAAGAAAGGTGTTGATTTTGCAGCTAGATTTTTAAATTCCCATAACACTTATATGGCTATTGATGAATCCACGACTATTAAAAACCCGGGAGCTAAAAGAACCAAGAGTATTGTTGGATTAGGCAAGTATGCCAAATATAGAAGAATCTTAACAGGTTCTCCTATTACTAAATCCCCATTAGATCTCTATAAACAATGTGAATTTTTAGATGAGTATTTACTGGACCATTCCTCTTATTATACATTTAGAACTCGATATGCAGTGATGCGTAAAGCTCATTTTAATGGCCGATCCGTTGAAATTGTAGTGGGCTATAAAAACCTAGGAGAATTATCTGATAAAATAAAACCATTTTCTTACAGAGTCTTAAAAGATGATTGTTTAGATCTTCCCAAAAAAACCTTCATGAAAAGGGTTATTACGTTAAGTGCAGAACAACAGAAGGTTTATAAACAAATGAAAGAAATGGCTTTAGCCCAGTTAAATGGAAAATTATTAACTACTGCTAATGCATTAACTCAATTAATGAGACTTCATCAAATTACATGTGGCCACTTTAAGGCCAATGATGGCTCTACTCAAACTATTAAAAATAATCGACTTGATGAGTTAACCGATTTATTAGATGAAGTAGAAGGTAAGGCGGTTATATGGGCACATTATCAATATGATGTCCAGACGATCGTGGACGCAATTAAAAAAGAATATGGTAATGACTCCGTTGTGGACTATTATGGTAAAACCCCGAATGATGAAAGACAAGACAATATTACGAAATTTCAGTCCGACCCTAAGTGCCGGTTTCTTGTTGGAACCCCCGCTACGGGCGGCTATGGGATTACTTTGACGGCTGCAAGTACCATGATTTACTATTCTAACGGATATGACCTAGAGAAGCGTCAACAGTCCGAAGCTAGAATAGACAGAATTGGGCAAGAACACCCAATGACTTATATAGACATTTTATGTGAAGACACTGTAGATGAAAGAATTGTAAAAGCTTTAAGAAAGAAAATAAATATTGCTACAGAAATAATGGGTGAAGAGCTTAAAGAGTGGATTTAATCTCAGAAAATGTAGGACTCGCGTGCGTAGCGCGCTAGAATTTTGTAAAACCACCCCAATCGACATCATCCTCGTGGACTACACAATTTGACTCTGGAAAATTTGGACCGGGTTTTGGTTTTTTCATATTTTGACTATAACTTTACTATTAGTCAAGAT
>UINC01002520.1_pt1 | contig 10470 bp, 10 predicted proteins | sample 5385821 | NCBI WGS metagenome assembly UINC01 (sample SAMEA4666929, study PRJEB26691) | marine metagenome | isolation source: Pacific Ocean | place: Pacific Ocean | collected 2011-10-13
AAAAAGTTCCTGATTTTACTGCAACTGCAACAAATGATTCAGTATTCACTCTCAGTGAAACTATGGGGAAAAATATTGTTATCTATTTCTATCCAAAAGATAACACCCCTGGTTGCACTAAGGAAGGTGAGGATTTCAGGGATCAATTTGAAGAATTTATTTCCAATAACACTGTAGTAGTTGGAGTATCCAGGGATTCAGTCAAATCACACGACAAATTTATTTGCAAATACAATTTCCCCTTTGATTTGATAGCAGATGAGGATGAAACAGTGTGTCAATTATTTGATGTAATCAAAGAAAAAAATATGTACGGCAGGAAATACATGGGCATTGAACGGAGTACTTTTCTAATTAATACAAATGGGATCCTCGTCGATGAATGGAGAAAAGTGAAAGTCAAAGGACATGTCGAAAAAGTATTAGATGCACTCAATAATATTTAAGAGATATTTCTTGAATATGAAAATGAATTTTTTAAAAGGGTTTGTAGTTTTATGTATTTGCACTCAAGCGAGTCTCTGTCTGTCTCAAATTGAATTACCCGATTTAGGAAACCCCTCAAACATTTATATGTCTAAAATAGACGAACCTGCTATTGGCAGAACTTACTTCAGAATGATGCGAAGACAAGGTCAAGTAGTCGAAGATCCCTTATTGCAAGAATACATACAGAATTTAGGAGAAAAACTATCATCAAAAGCTCAGGAGGGTGATTTTCGTTTTCATTACTTTTTTGTTCCTGAAAATTCAATTAATGCTTTTGCGATGCCAGGCGGTTTTGTTGGAATTCACTTAGGTCTGATTACAAATTCAGATAATGAAAGTCAACTTGCATCAGTGTTGTCACACGAAATAAGCCATGTAACACAACGTCATATCGCTAGACAAATTGGAGATAATGTTCCCAATACAATTCAAGGAGGCTTAGTGCTCTTAGGCGCTGTGCTACTTAGTGCTATTTCCGGCAGCAGTGAAATTCTCGAGGCAGGTACAATGATAGCACCATCAATGATGGCCCAAGGACAAATTGATTTCACCAGAGAAATGGAAATTGAAGCCGATGTTATTGGCATTAAAACCTTAGCATCTGCTGGTTATGATCCTTATGCAATGGCAGATATGTTCAATAAACTCTCATTAGATGGTGATCCAAGAAACGCAGCAGCAATAGAATTTTTAAGAACTCATCCTACATCAGTTAATCGGTCTGCTTCTGCTCTAAAGCAGGCAAGAAAATTAACCGTCAAAAGAGTAGCCGATTCTTTGGGTTTTGAATTAACCAAGGCAAGGATAAAAAATATATATAGCAATACCCCTGAAAAAGCCAATCAATATTTTGAATCGAAAGTCTCTGGTTTAGAAATTGGAAAAAACTCCTTAACCAATGAAGAAATTGGTAATTTGTATGGTTGGGCACTTAGCCTAATTGAGATGGGTCAACTGCAAGAAGCAGAGAAAATACTCACATTTCTTATTAAGACATATCAAGAATACAATCATTTCCATCTTGCTTATACTGAGCTATTAACTCGCAAAGGACTTCATGCAGATGCGATCGATTATATAAATGAGATCATGACACTATCTCCAAGAAATATACCCATCACCATGGGTTATGCATTAGCTGAGCTGAATTATGGTGACCCCAAAAAAGCACATCAAGTATTGTTGGACTTATTTAATACTGTGGCCCCTACACCATCTCAAATCATGCTCATTGCAAAAACAGCAAATGCTGCCGAAGATTATGCCGACTCCTTTTCATACATGGCGGAATACTATTTAAGTATTGGTTTATTTCGTGAAGCTACTGAACAGTTAAAATTAGCACTGTCTGTAAAGCCGATTAATGAAATACAAAAGGCAAAATTTATTTCAAGACTCCAAGAGATAGAAGAATTTATTGAAGAAAACGAGGGCTGAGTTTTGAGTATATTTTCTATAAAAAAGCATTTCTTACTCATCTTTACTCTAATATTTTTATCAGGCTGCTCATATCAAAATGAATTAATCAATGATCCAGCGGATCCTCAAGAAAGCAGAAATCGCTCCATTTATACTTTCAATGAAAATTTAGATGAAGCCATACTGGAGCCAGCTGCAGATGGCTATGACTATATAACCCCTAACTTTCTGCAAAAAGGTTTTAATAACTTCTTTGATAATATCAATTACCCTGTCACGATTATCAATCAAATATTACAAGGTAATATTGGAGATTCATTGCAAGACACTCTTCGGTTTACTATTAATTCTTCCATTGGTCTATTAGGGCTGTTTGATCCTGCCTCAAGCATGGGTTTACCTGAACATGATGAAGATTTTGGTCAAACTTTAGCCGTTTGGGGTATTAAAGAAGGACCGTACTTGATGCTTCCTTTTTTTGGACCTAAAACACTCAGAAGTCTAGCTGGAGACTTGACTGATGTGTTGTTCAATCCTCTACTAAATATCGACGATACAAATCTCAAAATGAAAGCCAATATAATTAATATTCTTCAAGACAGGTCAGATCTATCAACTTTCGAAGAGGAGCTAGATAATTCATTCGACCCCTATCAATACATTAAGGATTCATACATCCAGAATCGATATTATAAAATCTACAACGGCGATATCATTGAGGATGAAGAAGAAGTAGATTTTGATTTTGATGATTTTTGACTACTTTTGACTTTCTAATCGTAGAATAACTGAATCAAGTCCATTTGCCTGAATCTCAGCTTTAAACTGGTTTCTGTAATTTTTTATGTACGACACCCCCTCGATACGAACATCGTAAAAACGCCAACCTTCTTTGAATTTTCCAAAACTAAAATTCATTGGAATGACTTCGCCTTTGTAATCAACGTCAGTTTCAATCGTGACCTTTTTAAGGTTTTGTAAATTGGTGACAATGGGTTTTACAGATATTTTACTGACATCAAAGTTCAGCATAGAGATGGCATAAGAACGAATCAATGATTGATATAAACCCTCTGTAAACCTCTGGCGCTGACTCCGATTTGTCGTAGCCCAGTATTTATCTAAAACCAATCTTCCAGCATATTTTTTTTGGAAGTACGGTGATAAAGATTCATCAATTATGCTGTAGAGCTCTACTCTGTTGTCTCCTAGGCGTTCTTTGTTAGCTTCATCTCCAAGTTTTAACTCCAATAATTCAATGGATGTTGCGATCATCTGACTTGGCGATAGATCTGCTGCAATAGCTGTTGAACCAGTATTTAACAGCAAATAAACACAAAGAAAAAATTTGAATTGTTTAAAGTTCATTTTTAACAAAGTTAGTGATGAGCAATGAGCTTAAACCGATTCCATCTGAGGATTGTAATTCCCAGTTCGGGCTAAACCATTAAGCCTCGATCTTTTTAAAAACTCAGTTTGAGCCGCCTCTAAATTTTTTTCATACCCATCCCAAACTCTCAGTGGAGAAGCTTGTAACGCTCTCCCATAAGAAAAAGATAGTTGCCACGGATGCGGACCTAATTCATTCATGGCGCTCAAATGTGCTGTTGCCTCCTCTGAGGTCTGACCACCAGATAAAAATGCAATTCCTGGAACTTCATTCGGTACATGTGAAGTTAAACAATCAACCGTTGCGCTAGCTACGGCAGCCACATTTGCACGATTGTTTGCATCGGTTCCAGAAATAACCATATTTGGCTTCAAAATAATTCCATTCAATACAACTTTTTGATCATTGAGTTCTGAAAAGACAACATCCAAAACCTTTGCAGTCACCTGGAAACAGGTGTCTAAATTGTGAACACCATCCATCAGAACCTCAGGCTCAACTATTGGGACCATACCTGATGCTTGCACAAGCGCGGAATATCTTGCCAATGCATGTGCATTAACACTGATGCAAGTATCACTGGGAATCCCATTGCCTATGGTAATAACTGCCCTCCATTTTGCAAAGCGTGCGCCCAAAGCATAGTATTCATTTAATCTCTCTCTAAGCCCATCAAGGCCTTCTGTAACTTTCTCGCCTGGACAAGCGGCAAGTTCTTTAGCACCTTTATCTACTTTAATGCCTGGAACTATGCCAAGTGAAGTTAAATACTCAGGAAATGGAACACCCTCGCTATTTTTTTGTCTGATTGTTTCATCAAATAAAATGACGCCGCTTATATAATCTGAAATACCAGGGGAGCTAAAAAGCATATTGCGATACGTTTGCCTGTTTGCTTCAGTTGATTCCGTGTCTATATCTTTAAACCTTTTGGCAATAGTTGGAGTACTCTCATCTGCAGCTAATATACCTTTATTAGGTGCAACCATTGCTTGTGCTATTGAATTTAATTCGGTTGAACTCATCAGTTTTTCTCCCAATTTAAGACATTGATTATAACGAATCAGTTCAATTGATTTCTATTACATTTTTCACAAAAATCAAAACAAAAGTACAAATTTCACTTATATTGGACTAAAATAGTACTAATTAATAATAACAAATTATAAATCATGTTAAGAATTAATAAAATGTCGGATTATGGAATGCTGATCTTGGGAGATCTTGTACTGAAAAAGGACACTTATGTATCTGCAACAGAAATAGCCTCCTCCACACATATTTCGTTACCGACAGTCCAAAAACTATTAAAAAAACTTCATAAGAAAGAACTGGTGATCTCTAAACAAGGCCCTCAGGGTGGCTATGCATTACATGATTCAGCAAAACTAACGAGTGTAGCCATGATTATTAAGGCTTTGGAAGGAGATTTATCTCTAACCCAATGCACCAGTAAAGAAGAAAAATGTGCCATCGAAAGCTCTTGTCAAATTGGAAACGCTTGGCAAGTAATAAATAGAACAATAATCTCCTCTCTTGATAAATTAACACTCTTGGACCTAATTCAGCCATCAAATATTAAACAATTTATCAGTATGGATATACCGGTTCACTCTCCAACCAAAAATTAATTGTATGCAGCCCAGTAAAGAAAAAAAGAGCAATCCTGATATTGAAAAATATATTGACCAAAACTATGAGTATGGTTTTGTCACTGATATAGAGTCTGAAACAATACCACCTGGACTTGACGAAAACGTGATTCGATTAATTTCATCCAAAAAAAATGAACCGGAATTCTTACTTGAATGGAGACTTAAAGCTTTTAGACATTGGCAGAAAATGAAGACCCCAAAATGGGCACAATTAAAAATTGGAGATATTGATTTTCAGTCGATTTCATATTTCTCAAAACCTAAACAAGAAAATGCACCCAAATCCCTTGATGAGGTTGATCCAGAATTACTGCTTACCTATGAAAAATTAGGCATTCCCCTCCATGAGAGAGCTAAACTTGCAGGTGTTGCAGTTGATGCTGTTTTTGATAGCATCTCAGTTACCACCACCTTTAAAGAAAAATTAGCAGAAGCAGGAGTCATTTTTTGTTCTTTCTCGGAAGCTGTTCAAGAACACCCAGATTTGATCAAAAAATACTTGGGAAAAGTTGTTCCCTACAGAGACAATTTCTATGCTGCCCTGAACGCAGCAGTCTTCAGTGATGGTTCATTTGTTTACATTCCTAAAGGTGTGCGCTGTCCCATGGAACTGTCAACCTACTTTAGGATCAACGAAGCAAAAACAGGTCAGTTTGAAAGGACATTGATCATAGCTGATGAAGGTAGTCATGTTAGTTATCTCGAGGGATGCACTGCACCAATGAGAGATGAAAACCAGCTTCATGCAGCTGTTGTTGAGTTGATTGCACTCGATGATGCTGAAATCAAATATTCCACTGTTCAAAACTGGTACCCAGGGAATGAAGAAGGCAAAGGTGGTATATACAACTTTGTCACTAAACGAGGTGATTGCAGAGGAAAAAATTCAAAAATATCTTGGACACAAATTGAAACCGGTTCCGCCATAACATGGAAATACCCAAGTTGTATTTTGAGAGGTGAAAATTCAATTGGTGAATTCTATTCAATAGCTCTCACAAATAATTTTCAACAAGCAGACACGGGAACAAAAATGGTGCACTTGGGTAAAAACACCAAAAGTAAGGTCATCAGCAAAGGTATTTCTGCAGGTCACGCACAGAATAGCTATAGAGGCCTTATTTCTGTTTCAAAAAATGCAGAACATTCTCGTAATTACACTCAATGCGATTCTTTGTTAATCGGTAGTGAATGCGGTGCCCATACTTTCCCATCGATGGAAATTCATAATTCATCGACCACATTGGCGCATGAAGCAACAACATCAAAAGTTGCAGATGAGCAACTTTTTTACTGTAGACAAAGGGGCATCGATGAAGAAGAAGCAATTGCTCTGATAGTAAGTGGTTTTTGCAAAGAAGTTTTGAGTGAACTCCCCATGGAATTTGCCGTAGAAGCTAGAGCTTTATTGCAGGTGAATTTAGAAGGCGCTGTAGGATAAATAACTCGTATTTATTAAATAAAAATGAGACCTTAAATGAGCAAAGAAAAAAATTTGTTATCAATTAACAACCTTAAGGTATCGATTGCTGAAAAAGTCATAATAAACGGTCTCAATTTGACAATAAATCATGGTGAAGTCCATGCAATCATGGGACCCAATGGATCCGGTAAGAGTACTCTAGCAAAAACATTGGCTGGGCATCCGGAATGTTGTATTCATGAAGGAAGTATTAAATATTTAGGTAAGGAAATTACTGACCTCAACGTCGAAGAAAGAGCAAGCGAGGGAATTTTTTTAGGATTTCAATACCCAGTTGAAATTCCAGGACTGTCAAATAGTGTATTTCTCAAAACTGCATTAAATTCACAGAGAAAATCACAAGGTGATGATGCAATTACAGCAGTTGATTTTCTAAAAGAACTTAAAGATAACGCAGAAATCATTGGAATGGACCAGAGTTTCCTCAATAGAGGAGTGAATGAAGGATTTTCTGGTGGTGAAAAAAAACGGAACGAGATACTACAAATGTTGATGTTAAAACCAAAATTATCCATTTTGGATGAGACGGATTCAGGATTGGACATCGATGCTATGAAAACAGTTGCAAATGGATTGAATTCCATGCGTAAAAAAGATTCATCCTTTCTGCTCATCACTCACTATGATCGATTACTTAGCTATATTAAACCTGATTTTGTTCATGTTCTAAGCAAAGGTCAAATTATTAAATCAGGGGATTCAACATTAGCTAATCAGCTTGAAGAAAAAGGCTATGAATGGTTGATTCAAACATAATGAAGGCTCCCATTAATCTCGACAACAGTCATTTAAAAGATTACAGCTTAAGCCTGGTTGAAACTGACTGGCTAAATAATTTGAAAAAGGAAACATTTGCTAGGTTTAAAACTCAAAATATTCCTTCAAAAAAGGACGAAGAATGGCGATATACAAATACAGAGCCACTTATTCAAAAGTGTTTTGAGTTGGCTACTAAAAAAAGTATTAGCAATCTAAAGAACAATAAGTCTTTTACTCAAAAAAATAATAACGACAATATTTTTATTTATTATGCAGACGGTAAATTTTGTTTCATGGACAAACTCCCGCCTTATATAAAAACATTACGTAATTCAGATGATCAAGTAAATGTTGAAACACTTCTGAAGCTTGATGACAAAAAAATACACTCCCCTTTTACTGATCTGAATACATTACTCTTATCCGATGCATTAATAATTGAAACACTAAAGAATCAAAAAATTGATGCAATCATTCATATTATTATTTGTTCTGACATTGAGCAAAATATCAGCCCGAGATTACTGATCAAATTAAGGGAAAACAGTTCGATAAGAATTTTTGAACATTGCCTTACCTCCAATTCTTGTGTAATCAATAGTTTGACGGAAATAAATTGTGAAAAAAATTCCCAATTGGATTATTTCAAAATAATAGATGAGCAGGAGGATGGGTATCATTTAAATCTCTCAAATATAAGGCTTGCTAAGAGCAGTGCTTTCAATCTTTTTTCCTGGGACTCAGGTGCAAAAATTTCCAGAAACAATATTAATGTTGATTTAATTGAAGAAAATGCATCCGTCAACTTAAATAACCTATTCTCTCCAAATGAGAAATTGCATATCGACAATCAATTGAAAATAAAACACATTGGAGAGAAATGTGAGAGTTCTTTGGATTATCGAGGAATCTTAAAAGATCAGTCAACTGGTGTTTTTGGTGGAACAGTCTATGTTGATCAAGGGGCTGCAAATACCCAATCGAACATGGCAAACAGAAACCTACTTCTATCGGATCATGCAAGAATTAATACTAAACCTGTTCTGGAAATATATAACGAAGACGTTCAATGCACACACAGTGCAACATCGGGACACTTAGATGAGGAAAAACTCTTTTACATTCAATCAAGAGGGATTGGGGAATCAGATGCAATGAATATACTGATTCAATCATTTGCAAGTGAGCTTGTAGAGAAAATCAAAAACTCTCACATGAAAAGAATTTTTCAAGAATATCTTTTCCAAAAAATGCAGTAAGTTGGAAAATCAGAATGAATCAACACTTCAATCTAGAAAATATTAGAGAAGATTTCCCAATACTTGACCAGGAAATCAATGGTTCTCCTCTTACCTATTTTGATAACGCTGCATCCACTCAAAAACCAAAAGCTGTTATTAACGCAATCAAAAATTACTATGAACACGATCATGCAAATGTCCATAGAGGTGTTCACAGCCTAAGTGTTAGAGCAACTGAGCTGTATGAAGAATCAAGAAAAAAAATTGCTCAATTCATTAATGCCAACTCTCCCAATGAAATTATCTTTACTAGAGGTACAACTGAATCAATCAATATTCTTGCCAGTGGTTTATCGGGCTTAGTTAAACAAGGAGATGAGATCTTAATCTCTACAATGGAACATCATTCAAACATTGTTCCATGGCAAGAATTATGTATTCGAACTGGTGCTGTTTTGAAAATAATCCCAATCAATAATCTTGGTGAACTCCAGCTTGATAGTTTGGAAAAACTACTCAGTAAAAAAACAAAGATTATCTCAGTAACCCATATTTCAAATACTTTAGGGACAATCAATCCAATTAAAAAGATTATTGAACTTGCACATCTTCACGATGCATACGTTGTAATAGACGGTGCCCAAGCAATTGCCCATACTCAGGTTGATGTCCAGAATTTAGATTGTGATTTTTACACATTCTCTGGCCATAAACTTTACGGTCCAACAGGAATTGGAGTGTTATATGGGAAAGAAGATCTACTCAATAAGCTTCCACCCTGCCAGTTTGGTGGTGAGATGATACTCAAAGTAACTTTTGAAAGTACTTCATACAATACTCTCCCATATAAGTTTGAGGCTGGAACTCCAAATATAGCAGGGTCAATAGGTTTGTCAGTTGCAATTGACTATCTGAATTCCCTTCCTCTTAATTTGTGTCATCAACATGAAATGGAGATCCATGATTATGCATTAGATCAACTGAAATCTTTCTCAAACATACGACTGATTGGAGCAAGCCAAAGAAAATCACCTATTATTTCTTTTGTTGCCAAAGACATTCATCCACATGATGTAGGTACAATTCTAAATCAAAAAGGGGTTGCTGTTAGAACAGGTCATCACTGCACCATGCCCCTTATGGAATTTTTTAATATTTCTGGAACAATTAGGGCCTCTTTCAGTTTTTACAACTCAAAAAATGAAGTGAAGCGATTGGTTGATGCATTGGAGATAGCCTTTAAAATGCTGAGTTAAATGGATAAGAAATTAAATAAACTTTATCAATCGACCATTTTAGAGCACGGTCACGACCCAAAGAATTTTGGCAGACTTGATAAATACGACCAGTTTGCAGAAGGCTTTAATCCGCTCTGTGGAGATAAAATAAATATATTTTGTAAGTATAATTTTAATTTAAAGTTAGAAATAACCTTTGAAAGCGTTAGCTGTGTTATCTGTACTGCTTCAGCTTCGCTGATGACAACTGAATTGGAGGGAAATTCAAAAGATAAAGCAATCGCTTTAATTGATGAAGTTTTAGATGGATTACATTGTTCAACATTGGATCAAAAAACATTATCAAAACAAATAACCATGCTTGATGGTGTTAAAGAGTTTCCTTCAAGAATACAATGTGCCGCCCTACCCTGGACAACAACGAGAAAAGCTATAACAGAACATGAAACTAGACTGGAGTAATCAATGCTAGATCGAGATGAAAAAATTGCTCTTCAAAGAGATTGTGAAGTTATTTCTGTTCCATATGGCGAGAAAAAAATATTAAAGGAAGGAACTGATGTTCAGATTATGCAAGCAATGGGTGGGTCTCACACAGTTTATACCAATGAAGGTATGTTTAGAATCAGTGGTCTCAACTCCGATGCTATAGGTAAAGAAATCCAAGAACCTCCTTCGGTTCCAAGCAATATTTCAGATGAAGAGTTTGAATCTAAGATCTGGGAACAAATGAAAACCGTCTATGACCCAGAAATCCCAATCAATGTTGTTGATCTAGGATTGATCTATTCTTGTG
>UINC01002522.1_pt1 | contig 10464 bp, 6 predicted proteins | sample 5385821 | NCBI WGS metagenome assembly UINC01 (sample SAMEA4666929, study PRJEB26691) | marine metagenome | isolation source: Pacific Ocean | place: Pacific Ocean | collected 2011-10-13
TTTCCATTGAGATAAGCCATATATGGCCATTACGAAGTAATAAACATTCAATAAAGATTCCATATAAAGTGACACATCCCAATACAGGTAGGTATATATGGAAGTACTTACAAGCGCAGCATACCAACATATTATATTTTGACGAGATGCCAATATCAGATAGCTTAAGGCCAATAAAACAGCTATTAACTCTAGATTGAAAATACTAATGAAATCATACTGCATCAAAAATATTTCCTAACATTGAGACCAAAAACCTTAGGATGACCATATTGATAGTATGGCTCCACCGCATAAAATTTTCTTGGATCGTTACCAAAGCTTCCAAAACCTCTTACCTGATAATCCTGATCGGTAATATTTTTACTATACAATATAATCTCCCAGAGATTATTTTGGTAACCTGCAGATAAATTTATCAATGTATAGCTTTCAGAACTAATATTATGCCTGTCAGAAAAGTAGAACGAGTCTTTTGCTTCAAGGCTAGTCTTAAAAAAGAAATTACGATCAAATTGGTAGTGAAGAGAAATTGAATATTGGTAACTTGGGGCATGAGATTGATCTCTACCTTCAAGATTATAAGGAATTGCCAAGTTTGTATCAGCATCCTTATGCGAGAAACTTAAATAATTGTCAAACTCTGTGTCAAGCAAACCGATGCTTGTTGAAAAACTAAGTTCTTTGTTAACAAACCAATCTGCTTGGATCTCAATTCCATAATTTTTACCTGAAACGGCATTGCCAATATAATCAGTGAAACTGCAAGGACACACTCCACCTAAAACCCCATCGCTAATAGAGTTAACTATCGATTGTTTGGTTTGAATATCATCCCTTTTTTGAAAAAAAATTGAGCCATGAATTATAAATTTTTGATTAGCAGTTATTCTTTTGATTCCTAGCTCATAATTCAGCATAGTTTCAGTATCATACCTACGATTATCTTCTTTAATACTGCCATCTGTGTTAACTCCTCCGGTCTTGTATCCTCTTGATATTAAGGCATAGAAATTTGTTTCACCATTCAATGCATACGATAAAGATATCTTTCCTCCCCATAAATCTTCAGCAGTTTTAAAGTTATTATAAAATAAACAACTCTCTGGTTTGGGATAAATCATAATACAAACAAAATCATTGGGAGCAGGCGCATTATTGTCGATATAATGAGCTTCTCTTCTCTCAAATCTAAAACCGGAAGAAAAAATAAATTTCTTCAACAAAGGTAAGTCGACTTGCCCATAGATGGCAGTATTGGTTGTATCTAAATTGCTTTTGAAATCATCGGCTTGATATGTATAGATTCTTAGAAGATCTATTGTTTGTTTCCTATTATAAATTCCTAAAACCCACGGAAAATGACTTGTTTTTGAGAGATAACGCATGTCTAAAGTTACATTTTTATTACCCCGTCTATAATTATCAAAAGAAGAGTACCACCAATCAAATCCATACATCGACTTATCACAAACTGCACCATCACAAATACCAGGATAACTCCAATCTTCGTCAAAGCCATATTCTAAATCGGATTGTGCAAAACTTATAAGTCCCTCAAAAACTGAGGTATCATGGAATTCATAAAGAAAATTTAATGATAGAGCTTGAGTCTCTTGCCTGTCATGGCCGGGTTGATCGGACAAAGTTTTTCTGTTGTTATCGAGGCTAAAACTATCGTACCCGTTATCAGCATCACTATAAATAGCGGTTAAATCTAGAGATAACCTTTCTTTTTTCCATTTAAATTTAGCCTTAAAATTAGTCTCATCTATATTGTCAGTGTTATTTTTTCTTAAATAAGTATTATTTATGTATCCATCGGATTTATAATTTTTAAACCCTACACGATATCCTAAGTTTAGATTAGGAGTGTCGCTAACAATAATAGATATTTTCTTTCCCCCATACTCAGATAAACCCAATTCAACTTCCGTAGAAAAATCATTAGTAGGGATTTTGCTGGAGACATTAATGAGTCCAGCTAAAGCATTTGCCCCGTATAAAGTCCCTTGTGGTCCTCTTAAAATTTCTATCTGACCTACATCAAAAGTTGAAGCTGATAAACCTATTCCTGTCATATCAATACCATCAACCAGTATACCAACCGAGTAGCTAACAGGATCTCGGAATTCACTTCTCTCTCCAATACCGCGAATCTGAATGAATTTACCTCTTGAGGCGCCTTTGGAATAATTAACGTTAGGAGCCAAATATAAGATGTCTTCCAAATGATTGGCATGGGAATAGTTTATTTCTTCATTCCTAATGATAGTTATACTGTTAGGCAATTTAAGGAGGCTGCTTTCTATCAATTTCGCTTTAACAACAATTTCCTCAATTTCAAGTCCTGAAAGACCTGTACTGATAATTACGGAAAAGATAAAAATTGTCTTTTTAATAGATTGATACACATTGCACTCATTTTTAGGAGATCTGATTAATGAGGGGCTGTAGTAAAGAATATCCTATTCCTACGCCGGCATTAACCGGATCAGGTTCAAAGGGTCAGAATTATCCTCTCAGCCATACGGCACCCCTCGGACTTCTGTAGGTATAGATAAAAACTGCTTTTATATCAAGAAAATTAATCTTGAAACGGATCTTTTACTAAAATAGTATCTTCTCTTTCCGGGCTAGTAGATAAGAGAGAAACGGTTGTTCCTATTAATTCTTCTAACCTCTTTACATACTTAATTGCTTCAGCCGGTAAATCATTCCAAAAACGAGCACCTTGGGTTGAATCCTTCCAACCCTCTAATTCTTCAAATATCGGTTTAACTAGGAATTGTTCATCAGTTGAGGTAGGAAAATAATCTATTGTCTTCCCATATAATTCGTAACCTACACAAATTTTAATTTTTTCAAAACCATCTAAAACATCTAACTTTGTCAATGCAATACCATCTATTCCTGCAGTTTGGACAGCATGTTTAACTATTATTGAGTCAAACCACCCACAACGTCTCTTTCTTCCTGTCACTGTTCCAAATTCATGTCCCTTCTCTCCAAGATCATTTCCTATTTCATTATCTTGTTCAGATGGGAATGGACCTTCTCCTACGCGTGTTGTATATGCTTTCGTTATACCAAGTACATAATTTAACGCCTTTATTCCTTGGCCAGAACCCGCAGCGGCTGCAGCGGCAATTGTATTTGATGAAGTCACATAGGGGTAAGTCCCATGATCAATATCTAATAATACTCCTTGGGCGCCTTCATATAATATCTTCTTACCACTGATTCTCGCCTCACTCAAAATTTGTTGAATGCGAGCTTTAAAAGGCAAGATTACTTCAGAAATATTAATTAAATCATTATAAATTTCATCAGCATCAATTTCTTGTTCGTACATTCCTCTTAAAATAATATTGTGATGATCGACCAACTTTTCTAGTTTTTTTCGTAAACCCGAGAGATTAGCTAAGTCAACAACTCTTATAGCTCTTCTTCCAATTTTATCTTCGTAAGCAGGTCCAATACCTCTTTTTGTGGTGCCTATCTTTGAATGATTATCACTTCTATTCTCTCTCAATACATCTAGATTACGATGTAACGGTAAAATTAGCACCGCATTTTCGGCGATTTTTAGATTATCTGAATTAATATTAACATCTAACTTCCGCAGTCTTTTTAACTCATCAGAAAACGCCCATGGGTCAATAACAACCCCATTTCCTATGATTGAAAGTTTTCCTTCTCGTACAACTCCAGATGGGAATAAAGAAAGTTTATATGTTTTTCCGTCTACAACTAAGGTGTGACCTGCGTTGTGACCTCCTTGAAACCTGACAATGACGTCAGCTCTACTTGACAACCAATCAACGATTTTTCCTTTTCCTTCATCGCCCCATTGAGATCCTATCACCACTACATTAGCCAATTAATTTTCCTATCTACCTATATAATATTAAACTCTAGACTTATTACTGAAACAATAGAATCAAGTTTTTTGACATTTTTAATAACTTTTTCGCTTATTGGACTATCAACTCCAATTAATGCCATTGCATCTTTCAAAGGTGCATTTCTACCTAAGTTAAAACTAGCAATATTAATATTATCTTCGCCAAGAATTGATCCTAAATGACCTATTAAACCAGGAACATCTTTATTAGTAACATATAGCATATTTTTAACCAATTCAGATTCTAAATTAATACCATTAATCTGAACTATCCTCGGATTACCATCTGAAAAAACCGTTCCACCTATAGAAAAATTATTTTTTCCTGACATTACAAAAATTCGAATATAACTTTCATAAGCGCTTGAAGCTTCTTTCTTTGTTTCGGTAATCGCAATTCCCTTTTCCCTAGCAATAGCGGGGGCACTTACCATATTGATATCGGGTAATGATGGGCTAAGAATACCTGAGACAGCAGCAGCAGTTATGGGTGCACAATTGTAACTAGAAATATCCCCAACATAATCAATGCCAATATGATCAAAATCAGAAAGCATAAATTGCCCGGCAAATGATCCTAAATGTTCTGCAAGTTTTACAAAAGGCCTTAGCATCGGTGCTTCATCTGCGCTTATCGAAGGCATATTAATAGCATTAGAAACTGCACCCTCTAAAAGGTAATCTGACATCTGTTCGGCAATTTGAATAGCGACATTTTCCTGGGCCTCTAAAGTAGAAGCACCCAAATGGGGAGTACATATTACTTTTTTATTTCCGAAGAACACGCTCTCTGTTACTGGCTCTACTTCAAAAACGTCAATTGCCGCACCTTCTACTTTACCAGAATTCAGGGCTTCTATGAGATCTTGTTCATTAATTAGACCACCCCTTGCACAATTAATAATTCTTACTCCATCTCTACATTTTGAAAGAGCTTCCCTGTTTATAATATTCTTCGTCTGTTCAGTTAGAGGAACATGCAAAGTTATAATATCTGATTGTGACAATAATTCCTCAAACTCTACTTTCCTTATTCCTAAACTGTATGCTCTTTCTACAGTAAGAAATGGATCGTAAGCCAACACACGCATCTTTAAACCCTTTGCCCGATCCGCAACAATAGATCCAATATTTCCACAACCAATTATCCCTAAAGCCTTTCCAGTTATTTCTGAACCTATATATTTAGACTTTTCCCAGTTACCTTCATGAGTAGATTTGTTTGCTTCAGGTAAATTTCTGACCAAGGCAAGTATAAGCGCTATAGCATGTTCTGCAGTAGTGATAGCATTACCAAAAGGGGTATTCATTACCACTATACCCTTCGCCGTAGCAAAGGGAATATCAATATTATCTACACCTATTCCTGCACGCCCTATAACCTTAAGATTCTCCGCTACTTTAAGAACTTTTTCCGAAATTTTTGTTGTGGACCTAACGGCAATTGCGTCATAATTGTTAATAATCTTTACTAATTCCTCTTTATCTAATCCGGTAATAACATCAACCTCTAAACCTTTATCGATAAAGATTTTCTCAGCTTTTTCGCTCAATTTATCTGCTATCAAAACCTTTGCCATAATTGTCTCCGTTTACTAATATTTGTTATTTTCTAAACAAGTCAAATAAGCCCAATCTAGCCATGGCATAAGAAGTTCAATATCTTCATATTCTATAGTTGCACCTGTCCATATTCTTAATCCTGGAGGGGCTTCTCGATGGCTTACAATATCGTACGCCACTTCTTCTTTAGCTAGTAAAGAGCCTATATCTTTTGCCAGATTTCTTAGCGAATCTTCTTCCTTATTTTTTACTTCTAAAAATTTTAAGCACACAGATGTATTAGATCTAAAATCAGGATTCTCACACAAAAAATCAATCCAAGATGTTCTATTTACCCAATCATTAATGACTGCTGCATTATTGTTGACCTTTTTCATTAAACCTCTAAATCCACCTAAATCTTCTGCCCAATTAAGTGCATCTAAATAATCTTCTAGGCAAAGCATTGAAGGGGTATTTAAGGTTTCTCCTCTAAAAACACCTTCAATAATTTTTTGAGATTTGGTTAATCTAAAAATCTTAGGGACTGGCCATGACGGAACATGATTTTCTAAACGACCTAAAGCTCTTGGGCTTAAAATAAGCATTCCATGAGCTGCTTCTCCACCAAGAACTTTTTGCCAGCTAAAGGTAGTTGCATCAAGCTTATTCCAATCTAAGTCCTGAGCAAAAATCGCTGAAGTGGCATCGCAGATTGTTAATCCATTTCTTTTTTCTGGTATCCAGTCTCCATTGGGGACTCTCACACCAGAAGTTGTTCCATTCCAAGTAAATATAACATCATTCTCAAAATTCACTTTTTCTAGATTTGGTAACAGTCCGAAATCAGCATCATGAAAGACACTAGCTTTAATCTTTAACTGTTCTTGGATGTCCTTTTTCCATGCTTTCCCAAATACTTCCCAAGACAGAACTTCAACAGGTCTGGAACCAAGAAGATTCCACATGGCCATTTCTATCGCCCCTGTACCTGAGGCAGGAACAATTGCTACCTTATAATCTTGAGGTATTTCTAGAAGCGATATTGTTTTATTAATAGCTTGCTGAAGTTTTTCTTTGCCTTCTTTTGATCGATGGCTCCTTCCTAGAAGAGCTCCATTTAAATCTTTAAGTTGCCATCCAAGTCTCTTTGAACATGGTCCAGATGAGAAATTCAAGCGCAAAGGCTTATTTTTAGGTTTTTCTATCATTTTCTATCCTTACAGATAGTTGCCCCTCGTTGGGGAGGGGTGTCCCATCGCTGAGATATAACTTATCTATTAAATAGTCAATGAAATATTAAAATGATTGGTTTTTAGGGTTAATTGTAATTAGAAAAATGTTCTTTTATTTTAAAGCTTATTTCTTCTAAAATGTCTAAATTTAGATCACTATCCTCGCTCTCAATCATAACTCTAACAATTGGCTCTGTTCCACTTTTCCTTATAATAATCCTGCCCTTTTTACCCAATTTATCCTTTTTTTCTTCTATCAATTTGTTAATTAGAGAATCATCCAATGAATCTGATGAGTTACACTGAATGTTATTATGAGCCTGATGATAAAGGGGAAATAAATTAGTTAATTCACTTATTGATTTCTTTTCTTCACATATAGAAGCTAGAACTTGCAACGACGCAATAATTGCATCCCCAGTTGTGCAGAAATTGTTGATAATTATATGTCCCGATGGCTCTCCCCCTAAAGTCACGCCTTGTTTTCTCATTTCCTCCACAACATGTCTGTCGCCGACTTTAGATCTAATTAAATTTATACCAATTTCAGATAAATATTCTTCAAGGCCCTTATTAGACATAATTGTCCCTACAATAGTATTTGACTGTAGCATATTCTTATCTTTTAAATTCTTAGCTATCATAGCTAAAAGATGATCTCCATTAACTTCGTGACCATTTTCGTCTATAATCACCAATCTGTCTGCATCTCCATCAAATGATATTCCTAGATCTGCTTTCTCATTAACAACTTTTTCTCTTATTGTTTCTGTATTAGTTGTTCCACAATTCAGATTGATATTTCTACCATTGGGTTGGTCGCCTATCACTATGATATCGGCTCCAAGTTCCCAGAAAACTTTTGGAGCAACTTTATATGCAGCACCGTTAGCGCAATCTATAACAATTTTAAGATGGTCTAATCTCATCGTGTTAGGAAAAGTGGCTTTCGAAAACTCCAAATATCTTGAAATAGCATCATCTACTCGTTTAGCTATACCTATATTTCCAGCTTTCGGTAAATCTTTGATTTCTATGGAATTCATTAAATCTTCAATTTCTGATTGTTTATTATCAGATAACTTATATCCATCAGGGCCGAATAGCTTAAATCCATTATCTTCAAAAGTATTGTGAGAGGCGGTTATCATAACCCCAAGATCAGCTCTTAAGGCTTGTGTAAGAAAAGCGACTGCAGGAGTAGGTATAGGGCCACAAAGAAATACATCCATACCTGAAGATGTAAATCCTGATTCAAGGGCGGATTCAAGCATATAACCTGAGACTCTTGTATCCTTTCCAATCACAACTCTATGCTTATGATTTCCCCTAGTAAAAACTTTTCCGGCAGCTAGCCCTAATTTTAATGCAATTTCGGAATTTAATGTCTCGCTGTTTACAGTACCACGTATTCCATCTGTACCAAAAAATTTCTTAACCATAACTATTCCGAGAGGGTTTTAGGCGCCTTGTAAACCTGGTTTTGAACTTGGTTCCTTTCTTTTTCCTGCTTTAGGAACTGATCCAGTAACACTTGATTCACTATCTTCTGAAGGTTCTTCACGATTTGGTTTGACACCTTCAAGGAGGTTGTTAATTTCATCTCCGGTTAAGGTCTCATATTCGATTAAACCATTAGCTATTACGTCCAAATATTTTCTTTTTTCAGTGATAATTTTTTCTGCAATCTTATAGGATTTATCTATGATCGCTTTAACTTCATTATCTACTAATTTTTGAGTTTCTTCAGACATACTTTGTGTCCTAGCTACAGAATGACCGAGAAAAACTTCTTCTTCATTATCACCATATGCTAAAGGTCCGAGTTTTTCAGACATACCAAATTTCATTACCATTGCTCTAGCTATCTCAGTAGCTTGTTTAATATCAGAAGAAGCTCCAGAAGTGACTTTATCGTATCCAAAAACCAATTCTTCAGCAATCCTTCCACCCATAGCAACTGAAAGATTGCCATACATTTTTTCTCTCGTTATTGATATTTGGTCTCTCTCTGGCAATCTCAATACCATTCCTAATGCTCTTCCTCTTGGAATTATTGTTGCCTTATGAATTGGATCAGAAGAATCAATGCTCAGCGAGACTAATGCATGACCAGCTTCGTGATATGCTGTCAATCTCTTCTCTTCGTCGGTCATCACCATTGAGCGTCTTTCAGGCCCCATCATTACTTTATCTTTGGCATCATCAAATTCAGAATTTGTTACAAGTTTTTTATTCCTTCTTGCCGCTAAAAGAGCTGCTTCATTTACTATATTAGCTAAATCTGCACCAGAAAAACCAGGAGTTCCTCTAGCGACTGCGCGTAAGTCAACATCCGGAGCCATCGGGACCTTTCTAGTATGAACTTTTAATATTTTTTCTCGACCAATAATATCCGGATTTGGGACTACAACCTGCCTATCAAACCTGCCTGGTCTTAATAACGCTGGATCAAGAACATCAGGTCTATTTGTTGCGGCTATTAAAATTATTCCATCATTAGTTTCAAATCCGTCCATTTCAACTAATAATTGATTGAGAGTCTGTTCTCTTTCATCGTTACCCCCACCTAAACCAGCTCCCCTATGACGTCCTACAGCATCGATTTCGTCAATAAAGATTATGCAAGGGGAATTTTTCTTGGCTTGTTCAAACATATCTCTTACTCGGCTAGCCCCTACTCCGACAAACATTTCAACAAAATCTGAACCTGAAATAGTAAAGAAAGGAACACTAGCTTCTCCAGCTATAGCTCTTGCAAGTAAAGTTTTGCCTGTGCCTGGAGGTCCAACTAATAATGCACCCTTAGGAATCCTCCCTCCTAATCTTTGAAATTTAGAAGGCTCTTTTAAAAATTCTACTATTTCTTGCAGCTCATCTTTTGCCTCATCCACACCCGCAACATCCTCAAAAGTAACAACACCTTGTTTTTCAGTTAATAATTTAGCTTTAGATTTTCCAAACCCCATGGCTCTTCCGCCACCTTGCATTTGTCTCATAAAAAAGATCCATACTGCTATTAGTAATAGCATAGGGAACCACGAAATTAGCACTCCAATTAATGTTGGGCCTCCATCTTTCTGCGGTTTTGCAGTTATAGAGACTCCACCATTGTAAAGACGCTGCACGAGAGTTGGATCAGATGGCGCAAATGTTTCAAATTCTCTTCCATCAGTATAATGGCCAGTTATATTATCTCCAGCAATCTCAACATCAGATATATTGCCAGCATCTACCTCAGCCAGTAATTGAGAAAAACTGAGCTCACTTTGATCTGAGGAAATAATTGGTCCTTGTACAAAATTGTACAAACCTAATAGGGCAAAAGCCAAAATCGCCCAGACAATAAAACTTCTTAAATTTCCGTTATTCAATTTACTAACCTTCCTATCAATCTTACCTTTTTATGTCTTAATATATAAATAATATCTTTTTTTCAAATTACTAGTGTAACAGATCAATATTTCTAATATACAACACCGTTTGTCCTTTTATCAAATATCCTAGAAATGGGGCAGAAATTAGACCTTTTTTATTCCAAAAACTCGGAGCACTATAAAATGCAGAAATCGGTACATTATCATAACCATTCTTTCCAACTATTTTCTTGGTTTTTAAGAATTTAATTCCGTCTTTACCTAATTCTCTTACCATACCCTCACACGGTTTGTTAATTTTTACTAAAAATCTACTATCCCATTTCTTATACTTATTTAAAGACGGTTTGATAGGAACAGAAGCATCCAATGATTTTGGTTCTTTATAAAGAAGGAGTTCTTT
>UINC01002523.1_pt1 | contig 10462 bp, 9 predicted proteins | sample 5385821 | NCBI WGS metagenome assembly UINC01 (sample SAMEA4666929, study PRJEB26691) | marine metagenome | isolation source: Pacific Ocean | place: Pacific Ocean | collected 2011-10-13
TCTTTTTGATTGAGTGGCAAAATCTGCATTTACCTCCATCCCAGTTTGCGAAAGCATTTTCTTCCAATTGACGTTGATCATTGGTGATTGCCTCTAGGTTTTTTTGGTAATAGTCCGTTAAATCCATACTTTGCGTTAACAACTCAACTTCTTCTTGAGTGGCATTGGTTTTGTTGGCAAACGGATAAGCACCAAAAATCAAGTAGGGCAGATAGCATGAAAGTGTAAATAGAATCAAGATCAACAACCAGTGTCTTTTTTTTGCAGTTTTTAAATAAGATTTCATTTTGTTAAGCAAAGATGCTGAATCTCCAGATTCTGTATCGGAGCATGTGGTAAAAGCCAGTAAGAACTGTAAATAAAATGATTGCAATGTAGAAGAATCCAAACACACTGTGTAAATAGCCTGATAAAACCCAGAGAGCATGATTCACTGTTGCAGCTCCCGGTAAAAATTGAATTAATCCATCTGCCCAAGCGGTGACAATCCCTGTTAGTCCCTGACCAATAAAAGCACAATAGAGACTAAATTGAAGGACATGGAGTTGTGTGTATGCCTCGATTGGCAATTTATCTTGCTTCTTTTGAGGCGGGGATTGCAGCCAAAAATGAACCCGAAAACAACTGCATACAAACAATAAGGAACCGGTTGCAATATGAAAATTCCTCAATGCATCTTTATCGGGCGCTTCAATTGGAACCCTTGGCAACTCCATCATATTGACAAAAACCACAACAAACAAAATAAAGATAATCCAACTTAAAAACGATGCAATCCTTTGTGTTCTTATCTCATCCACTGCAGATCTCACAAATTCTCAATAAAAGATTTAAAATGCTCAGTAATGGCATCTGGATCAAGGTCAGGCTCGAGATTTTTACCTTTGATTTCAATGCTGACAGAATCGGGACGCAGTTCATTTGCCCGATGAAAAAAAGGATACAAGACATCGTCAGGGGCACACATAACCAGCATTGGGCATTCAACACTTTTAAAAAATTTTATAAAATCGTGATCCCAAACTGCTTCATGCGTTTGGTGAGCTGATTCGTGAGCTCTGAGTGCGTCTACAACCTCTCTATGGTGCAATTCAATATTTCCTTTTGCCCCTAAGCTGTTGCCGACCAAGTTCCATGCTTTCATCAAATGACTTCCATCTTCAACAGGGCCCCAATCTGAACTAATTGTTTTTCGCATCTCTTCTTTCTCGTCGGCAGTAGCAATGAAAGGTCCAATCATGGTCAAGGATGCTATTAGATCCGGATGGTCTTGGGCGATCTGGATGGCCATGGAACTGCCAGTGTGATGCCCAAAAAGATGCACCCTATCTATTGCAATACTTTGAATCGCTTCCACCAGCCAAGCAGAGTATTCTGCCATAGTTGGGACATGGTCTGGATGAAAGCTTTGTCCAAAACCAGGGGTATCAATGGCATAAGTCGAGTAGTCTTGGAGTCGCTGCATGATTGCTTCGAACATTTGGGAAGAACTGGGAGTTTGGTGCAGAAATACAATGGGATCACTCATCCCACTTTGATAACGATAGTGGCATTGCCCGCCGGAGGTATCGGCATATGCCTTTTTGATCATTAGGCGCGCTCTTCAGGCTCAGTTGGCTTTGTTGTAAAAAACTGACCCGGTGATTTTATACGAACAGTGATTGCGGCCAACAGCAGTGTGGCATGAGTTGCAGCGATCAATAAAAATGGGCCCCTTGGTCCCATTACATCGAACAATTGACCACCAAATTTTGTTGCAGCAAGAATTCCAACAGCGCCAAAAAATGCGCTGACTCCAATTACAGTGCCACGTTGTCTCATTGGAGCCTCTTGCCCAATTAGACTGGAAGTAGCAATAACGGTCCCTATGGCACTGGCAGAAATTAAGATGAAGAAAGGCAGGTTTGCATAATTGAGTGGAGAATCAACAAAATACATTGATCCGTATGCAACAGTTCCTAATGCCATGGCAATCACCATCGCGGTGACACGGTTTATTCGATCAATCATTGATCCGAAGATAAATGCCCAGACAATGCTGAGTAGATTGGTGATAACAATTACTAAAACAACTCTCTTAATTGCTTCACCGGCAGACAAGCCAAGCGCCGTGCCGCTGGTAACCGCCCACAGTGAAATAAATATCCCGTTCACTGATACATCTGCTCTGGCCAGTAACGTTGCTCCAAATGCCAATGCAATTCTTGGATTTCTGGCTGATTCTAGCCCAACAGTTACCAGTTCACGCAGAGAGGGCTTGTTGTGATGTTTTTCCGGCGTACCTCCCTTGAGGCCCCTCAGAAATATCAAACCCGAGACAAAAGTCAGTGCTGCTACAAGCAGCATCGTATATTGACCGGATGTAATTGGATCATAACCACTGTTGGTAAATACAGTTGGCAGTCGACCGAGCAGAGTTGCAAATGCTGCTACCCCTAATGCATTCAATACCGAATGCACGCTGATCAATTTACCTCTGGATCGCTCCTGAGGATAATCGTTGACTATTATTGCTAGAACCGAAGAAAGTGCAGCAGCCCCTATGGCAAATATGGACCTGTATATGAACAATTCAGTGATTGAGGTGGCATAGGGGTAAAGCGCAAAGCCAAGAGATACAACCAATGTACCAAAAACCATTACCGGTCGTCGTCCAATGCGATCTGAGAGCATGCCAAACAAAGCGACGAGTACGATTGCAATGATTTCTTGAGTAAAGGCTAGGTTTCCACTAACTGTTCCCTGACCTGATCTTGGTATGGACAGCATTTCAGTAAGAATGTATCCCTGGATGAAATTCATACCAGCGAGCACTCCAATGCAAATGAAACAGGCATAGAAATAAGTGACGGCATTAAATCGGCTGATACCTGCTGCAAGCTCTATCGGACCCAATTTCTCGTTCAAATATATTCCCTCTTTAAATTAAGTGTAGAAATTACACTTGGCTTAGTTTGATGGAAAATTACTCCTTAGACAAGTAACTCGTTCTACCAATAGTGGACCCAACGAGCATTTTCCAAGAATTTTTTGTACGCCTCTTGTTTGCTTTGGGGTAGTTCGTCAAGATACATGCCAGGATCGTAACGTTCCTGATACTGATCGAAAACCGGCTGATAGAGTTTTAAATGTAAATCTGGAATACGGTGTTTATCTCTAAAGTCTTGAATGGGTATTGTCGCAGAAATTTTAGTCTCAAAAGCTCCAGCGTTTGCAAGTTCTAATCCTCTGGGGCCAAATATCGCAGAACGTCCTGGACCGCCATAGGCGGTGTCGTCGAAAAACCCAGGATTGCGCTTGCCAGTATTCACCGAGTTGTTGGCAATGAGTGTGTATAAGCTGTTGTGGTATGAGGTCAGTCTCATGTCTTCGTATTCAAAGCCACCGGTGGCCACTCTACAAATTATTTCTGCCCCCTTAAAGGCCATGCAACGAAATAACTCCGGTTCAAACTGAACTGCAGACATCGCAATATTGCCTATATCGGTTTTAGCTACAGGAATTACTGCATCCTCTCCATACATTTCAATGAAACGGTCGTAAACATCGTATATTGCACTCGTATATTGTTCGGATCCTGGAAATAAGCCCCGCACATTTCTTTGTTTCCAATGTTTCGCGACAACATTGCCATCAGGACCCATTAGCACCATTAGGTGCAGAATGTGATCGGGCCAATCTGGATCCTTGGCATAGGTTCCAAATACGATGTAACAACCATAATCTTGGCACTTTTTGCCAATTTCTTCAGTTTCCGGTCCCGGTACGTCAATTGCAATATTATAATGCTCTTCCCTTGACCAATTGCTGAAGCCAACGATTGGAAATTCATGGAAACAAATAAGATCACTCTTGCCTCCATAGCCCTGGGCAATATCGATGCATTCAAGCATGTAAGCTAAATTATGTTTAATATCCTTCGCCGGATTTTTCCCATCCACTCCATGGACTCTTGTTTGTGCTATCGCAACACTAATGGTGTCTTTTTTTAATGGCAGTGATGGGTAGGTGCCGTCTTGGCGGACCATTGTCTTAGTCTCTTTGTCATCTGGAGGCATAGTTCACTCCTTGGATCTGTTGTTATTTCTCAGACTATAGTATATCTGCTTGTATTTGTTTTAACCCGACTGGTGTGTGTTTTTTGTAATTTTCTAAGCTAGGAAAAATCATTAATCATTGCGCCGACAATACTATCTTATTGTTATAATTAGGAGCATGACCAAGCCAATTGCAACCGGCAAAGAATACATAAATAGTCTCAGAAATCGAGATCTGAATGTTTATTTATTGGGTGAAAAAATCAGTGATCCTGTTGAGCATCCAATCATCAGGCCTTCCATCAATGCTGTTGCTGAGACCTATGATCTTGCACAAACCAACCCAGATTTGGCCAGTGCAATTTCTCCTTACACAAACGAGAGGATCAGTCGTTTTTTACACATCGCAGAAAATCCAAGCGATCTTATTTTGCAAAATAAAATGCAAAGGAAATTGGGGCAATTAACCGGTACTTGTTTCCAGAGGTGTGTTGGCATGGATGCTTTAAATACCCTGCATTCGGTCACTTACGATATTGATCAAGAAAATCAAACTTCATATCACGAAAGATTCTTGTCTTTCTTGTCTATGGTGCAAAAAAACGGTTTTGTTATCGGCGGAGCAATGACAGATGTCAAAGGTGACCGGAGTCTGTTGCCGCATCAGCAAGATGATCCTGATCTCTACGTTCGAGTTGTTGATCGAAATAAAGAGGGAGTCTTTATACGTGGAGCCAAAGCACACCAGACAGGATGTATAAATTCCCATTGGATGGTGGTTATGCCTACCGTGAGACTGACGGAGCAGGATCAGGATTATGCCATTGTCGGTGCAATGCCAGTTGATACCAAGGGGATAACTTATATTTACGGTAGACAGTCTAGTGATACCAGACATCTTGAAGAGGGAGGTTTGGATACTGGCAACCAGAAATTTTCTGGCCAAGAAGCTTTGGTCATTTTCAATGATGTATTTATTCCCAATGAGTATATTTTTATGGACGGCGAATATGATTTTGCCTCAACCTTGATTGAACGCTTTACCTGCTATCATCGAAGAAGTTATGTTTGTAAATCAGGAGTTGGGGATGTCTTAATTGGAGCTGCTGCTGCCATTGCTGAATACAATGGTGTTGATGGTGCATCCCATGTTAAAGACAAGCTTACAGAGATGACCCATTTGAATGAAACCATTTATGGAACTGGAATAGCGTCTAGTTACCAAGCAAAAGCAACGAATTCAGGTGTCTATATTAACGACGATATGTTGTCCAACGTGTGCAAACACCACGTAACAAAATTTACCTATGAAATTGGCAGGCTGGCTCAAGATCTAGCTGGGGCATTGGTTGTAACTATGCCCTCAGAGAAAGATCTCAAGCATCCTGAATTGGGTTCAATCATCAAAAAATATCTTCGAACAAAAGCAGACTTGGATCCAGAAGACCGTATTCGTATTCTTCGGTTGATAGAAAATATGACATTGGGGAGAAATGCTGTTGGTTATTTAACCGAATCCCTTCACGGGGCAGGTTCTCCACAGGCACAAAGAATTCAAATCTCACGTCAAATGCAGTTGGAATTTAAAAAGCAATTGGCACGTGCACTAGCAGGTATTTTGCCTGATCCAGACGAGGCAGCAGATCAAGATGGGGATACTTACATGAGCCGGGTATTTTCTTTGCCAGAAAGTTCTTCTTGAGATTAATTAATCTGATGTCAGTAAAGGTACGGGGTCCAGAACCCAGTTTTTTTCTGTTCGCCTTGCAGGACAGGGAATTGAATAAGCAGTATTGTGTTCTTCGTCCTTCAATTTCCTGAAATCAATTCGGAATCCCATCTTGTCAAATTCTTTCAGAGTACTTCGATATTTGCCAATAATGGCATCCGCAGGTACCAAGATTTCTTTAGTCATTGTATCGGGCGTCACGAAGGGTCGTAAATTTTCCATAACATCAATGTCTTGATGGGCAATTACGAGATTTCTTTCCATGATCATTGCGTCCATGGCTTCATCCATAAGCCAATTGCGCATGTTGACAAAATAAATTCGAGTTTGAAATTCATCAATTGGTTGTTCAAAGAAATACTGATGAAACCAACCCGTTTCCTCTTTAGTGTGAATCTGAGTTATCAGTGTATTGGGTCCGTGGTAACCACCATAGACTGTGAGATTTCCTGATTCTTTTCTGGCACTTTCGCCGTAAGTGTCAGCATCCAAGGGGGGCGCATCAAACACTTGAGCAAAATTAGCCCCCCATGCTGTGTCAGTCATTTGTGTGGGATTTACCTGATAATCGTTTTTTGTACCTTCAAATCCATGGGTTGGATGCACAAATTCATTGTGCGCTGGATCTAAGCCGTTCTCTATTGATCTTTCGTAGTTGTAATTAATATCAATGGTAATGGTTTCATTTGCACGCCATCCATCAGCTTCAAATTCCTCAATTTCATAAACATCACATCTTTCATTCTCAGGCAGATCGCCAAGAAATGCGAAGACAATTCCATATTTCTCTGAAACAGGATAGCTGTCAACTTTGGCTCTTGGTGGAACTTTGCTTCCGGGCCCAAGCGATGGAACAGTCAGACATTTTCCATCCCCACCATATTGCCAGCCATGATACGGACAAGCGATGGCGTTGTTTTCTGGAATACATTTACCATTGGCCAGTGAACCACCCCTATGAACACACACATTGCTCAAGCAATGTGCTTTGCCTTGCTGATCTCTAAAAGCAACGAAATCAAGTCCAAGTATTTTTTGTTTAAGAGGTTTGTCTTCAAGTTCTTTGCCTAAACAAACCGGGTACCAAAAATTAATATACATCTCTAACCCAATTAATTACTCAGACAGATTATATTCTCATGGGACAGAAAATTTAAACAAAAAATGGTAACTAAGTGTAACAGTCAGTCAATAGTGGCTTGTTAAAGAATTGGAATTGAATCAACCACCCACCCCTTGGTTTTTTTTCTACCGGGACTCGGGATTGCATATGCATGGGAAAGTCTGTTTTTAGCAACGGTCTCGCTATCGATTCGCCACCCTTTCTGTTGCCATTTTTCCAGCAATTCACGATAGCGTTTAATGGGTCGGTCCATGGGCACAAAAAATTCGTTGTTAATTTTATTGGGAGTCAAAACCGGGCTAATGTTGGCCAGAACATCACGGTCTTGGAATGCAACCACCTGATTGCGTTCCATCACACGTTCATCGTCTTTTGAATCGGTAAGAAAATTCCTGGTGTTAATCAAGTAAATACTAGTGGATGTTTCATCAATCGGAGTTTCAAAAACATACTGATGGATTAAGATTTCTGGTGTCGGGTGAATATAGGTCCATAGCATTGAGATGCCATGATGTCCTGTTCCTGCTTCGACAACTGCATTTACATCACGTCCGGAGGCTTTTCTCATTTTTTTCTCTTTCAAAGGTGGAGCGTAAACTTTGTTAAAAAAACCAGTACCCCATTCAGTTAGTTTCATATCAATGGGGGGCGATTTGTAATCATCATCTTCGCCTGAAAACCCATGAGTGGGATGAACAAACTCGTTGTGAGCTCCATCAATTCCATTTTCAATTGAACGTTTGTAATCAATATCAAATTGAAAATGTTGTGTCGTGGTTCTCCAGTTTTCCCAATCGTATTCTTTGACCTCAAGTATTGGGCATCTTTCTTTATCAGGAATGTCGCCAAGAAAGCAGAAGATCAAACCATAAATTTCCTTTGTTGGGTAAGAGTCAATTTTGGCCCTTTTTGGTATTTTCGCTTCTTTTCCCAATGACGGGATGCGCTGACATATGCCATTTCCATCAAAATGCCAACCATGGTAGGGACACTGAATGCAATTGTTAGCAATTTTACCACCAGATAAAGCACCACCACGGTGGATGCAAACATCACTTAAGCACTGTGCATTACCTGCCTCATCACGGAATAAAACAAAATATTGACCAAGCATTTTTTTTCGTATCGGCTGATCAGTAAGGTTTTCACTTTGTTCGGCGGCATACCAAAAATTAATAAACATTTTTATGAATCCCTTGTTTTATTGCTTTCTATGTAGTCTTTCTTTTTCGCCTTTTGGGGTGAAAACCGCAATGAATATTCCTATCAAAATTGCTCCAAAGATAAGGACCAACTCGGTTAGATACTCTTTAGGATAAACCCAAAATTCTATCAGTAGCCCCCATCTCCCTATTATCTCGTAGGATGTATAGGCAATGATTGCAGTAGGGATGGCATAACGAATGGCTCTGGTGACATTCCAAAATTTCATAAGCCTTGTAACAAGAAATAATGCCCAAATGGTGTTTAGGAAGAAAAAAATGTAGGTTAAGGGATGCCGATCTCCAATAAAAGCATCTTCATAAAGAATCAGCAAAATGATGTAGAAAAACCAAATTACATAGACTGTTTCCATAGCGGTAACTGCCGCGTAGTTCCTTTTATAACCAGGGGTTGGCCTACCTGTTGAGAGTTTTAAATTCCTTTGAAACCAACGAAAAAAATTGCATTTAGTTTCTCGGTTGAAAAAGAAATATAGCAAACTGGTCATCAAAACCCCGATTGAGGATTGCATAACTAAGTACTCAGGATAGAGATTGAGTTTTCCGTTTGGCAGTATCTGCTCGACATTGAGATATTCGGCATAAAAAACGAAGGAAAATTCTACCCACCCAGTCCAAAGACAAAAGCCAGCAAAATAACCCAACCATGTTGCCGGCACTTCATCATCTTTTTTCATGCCAATGAACAGCAGTACGGTACCTAGCAGCCCTAAAAGGAAGGCTGCTGGGTATTGCAATCCCTCACCAAAAATCTTTTCAACGAGGACCATGAGGGTATGTCCTAAGCCTTGAGTAATAAAAACAACCACAAATGCCAACAGTCCCACATAAGGAGGCCTGTAGAAGATTGCTTTGACGTTGGTCATTTTTAAACTATAACATTCCCAGGATCATAGTAGAAAAGCCCAAGTTCTTCTTCATTCTTATGCTTTTCTTTAGTGTAAGAGTCTGGATTGTTGCCGGTAAACCGCTGACCTGCCTTTTTAGAATGTTCTGTAACAAAGTGGCTGCGTTCGATGCGTGCGGTTTCGTAACGTTTTATGATTTCACTGACATCACTTGCATCTTCAATGATTCTGCCAAGAACCACACCGTCTTCAATCGCCATACTTGCTCCCTGTCCCATAAACGGCTCCAGTGGGTGAGCAGCATCTCCCAGCAATGTCACTCTCTCTGAAGACCATTTATCAATTGGTTTTCTGGTGAAAATACCCCACTTGTAACACCCTTCAGGCGGGGTAGCTGATATTATATTTTTGACCTGTTGATTGTAATCAGAAAAAATTTCCAGAACAGTTTCCACTTTCGAAGGAATGGACCATCCTTCCTCCGCCCATTCCTCTGTTGCTAGAAAGGCAACATAATTATATTCCTTTGCATCTCGGATTAAATACCTTGCAAAAACCCTTCCAGGTGAAATGAAAGCTGAAGAGCCACATTCATCAAAGTCACTTTCATCCAGTCCGTCAGTAGGCACGATTCCTCTCCAAGCTACGTAACCTGAAAATTCTGGTTCGTCAGTTCCCAAAATTGATTGGCGAACGATTGATCGGGTTCCGTCTGCACCAATAACAAAATCACATTCATATTCAGCTTGATTGTTAAAAATGAGTTTTACTTTATCCGATTTTTCATCAAGACCAACCAATTGATGGTCTACGAAAACACAACCCGGAGAGTGTTTCTCAAGACTCTCTATTAGAATGTCATGTATGTCGGCACGGTGAACCTGAAATTGATACGCTCCATATTTTTCCAGCATATGTTTTCCCCGTTTTAATGGAACGATCATTTCTTTGGTTTGATAATGTCTTACGCCTTGGAGGTCGTGTGCCATGCCTATTTTTTCCATTGCTTGACCAAGACCAAGATAAATCAACCCTTTGGTTGCATTGGGGGTCACGGTTAATCCAGCGCCCACCTCACTGAGTTCAGGTGCCTGTTCAAACACATTAACTTTAAAGCCTTTCTGGGCCAGAGTGACAGCAGCAGTCATCCCACCTATACCGGCGCCAATAATCGCTATGTGAATGTCTTTCATTCTTTATTATGCCTCCATAAATCTTTGTTGGTTGATACCAAAAATAGATGCTCAAGTTTATTATTTTTTCCTAACGACAGATTGATAGCGTTACAAAATGTTACATCCATAATCAAATTTAACACGTATTGTGAGAATAATATTTCAAAAACCCTAAAAATGGGACTTAATGCATTAAAAAAAATAAGCAATTAATGCCTGCTCATTTTAAAATAATGCTAGAATTTGCAACCTTTTTTTATAATCTGAATTTTATGTCTGCAATAGATAAAGTCATGTACGTTTTTCCTGGCCAAGGATCACAGTATC
>UINC01002526.1_pt1 | contig 10452 bp, 11 predicted proteins | sample 5385821 | NCBI WGS metagenome assembly UINC01 (sample SAMEA4666929, study PRJEB26691) | marine metagenome | isolation source: Pacific Ocean | place: Pacific Ocean | collected 2011-10-13
TTAACACCTACACTTCTATGCTTGCACCTCCAATTTCTTTTGAAATAGATGGAGAACAGTATGTGTCAGTTTTAACGGGATCTGGTGGAGGAGATCTATTTGGAGGAGAGCCTCTACCGCCGATAGAAATACAAGCTTCTCTTACCTACAATAATTTTGGAAGATTGTTGGTATTTAAGCTAGGTGGCAAAGAGAAGCTTCCTGTACCTGATGTAAGAGATACTACTATTCCTGAACAAAACCTTGCCGATGTCGGTGTAGCTCAAATCCGAAATGGTGAAAGTAATTACAATCAATATTGTGCGGTTTGCCATGGCTTTGTAGTTAAATCTGCTGGTGGATTACCAGATTTAAGAAAGATGTCTACAGGAACCCATGACCTTTTTAATAAAATAGTTCTGGAAGGAATACTTGGAAGCAATGGCATGGCTGGTTTTTCAGATGTTCTCTCAGAAGAAGAAGTAGACAATATTCACCATTACGTTAGAGCCAGAGCTTATGAAGACAGAGAGGTAGCTTTAGGAAATATGGAAGCTCCTCAATTCACTTGGTTTGGTGAAGAAGACTGATTGATTAATTTTCGAATTTAGTCTTAGGAGGCAAGCTTGGCGGAGCTACTTCTTGAAATTCAAAAGAAGGATTTCCTTGCTGAGCATTGATAGATTCTGACTCTTCATAAGGATTTGCATTTTCATCGAATCTATCGGCATCTATAACTCCATAAGTTTTTTTGCCATTAAGTTGAGTTCCTTCTTTAAGCTGAAGTAAGGCAGATTGCGCTGTTTTATGATTTTCTTCATTCCAGATTAGGCTAAAAGCTCTGGGTCTTCCTATTGGTATTCCCGCATCATCTTGGTATCTTATCCAAAAGTGAATTTTACCTTCCCTTTTAGTAAATTTATCAGGCTCATCTATAGAAACCCAAACAAGCCTAAATTCATCAGGAATCGCTTGTGTAGATGGCCATCCCAATATTTGCTTATAACCCATCCAGGTGAATACATAAAAGGAAGCCATAACGAAAACAACAACAGTTTTTAATTTGCTTGAGAAAGATGAATAAAGTAAGAATATTAAAAGTAAGGCCGAAATGGCTACATAACCTAAAATCAAAAAAATCCTTTCTTCAATCACTTTTGTTTTCTATTAAGGGATTTCTGCCTAAGGCTTTTGTAAGTAACCTTTTTTGCATCTGATTTACATCAGATATATTCTTTTTTGAGTCAACTGAAAATCTAACAGCAGTTTTTTCATCCCCTACTCCTTCCAATTCATGACTACCGTAATAAATAAGTTCTACTTCAGGATTAAGTTTTTCTACCTTAACATCCACAGTAAGAGGCTTGTCGTAATTTGCTTGATAGTGAAGAAGGTTAACTACATATTCACCGGATTGAAGTGCTCTAATGGTGATAGTTTCTTGATTGATGGGGTTAGAAATCGTAGCGCCATTAACATTCATCTTATCTGCAAATATTCCTCTGTCATCCCTATCTAAATGCATAAGTCCAGTATCTCGGTTGTGATACCAAACTAATCCTCCTTGAGGACTTTCTACTATGGCATCTACGTCATCAGGGTGCTGATCAGGCCATCTAACAGAAATAAGAATTTCTGCTTTAGAGTCTATCTTGCCGCCGTCGCTGGGATCTGAAATCAACATGAAGGCAATGGCAAACATGAAGGCAAATCCTAAAAGGGAATTAAAAAGTAAATCTGTGAATGCGTCTTGTCCTTCCCCGTTATTAAGGATTCTGTGTTTCATTTAAATCCCTCAATCCAAGTCTCCAGAAGTAAGACCATTAATTAATTTACTAAGTGATGAATCAAGCAAAAAATACTGAAACTTGAGCATGGTGCTGGTGATCAAACCAGAAAGGGTGGTATACAAGGCAACAGCCATTCCTCCACTCATAGAGGAGAGTAAAGGTTGTATTTTTTCTGGATCAAAATCTTTCATTTCACCAATAGGCAAAAGCATGAGAATAAATCCAACAACTGTCCCCGTTAAGCCGAGTTTTAATAAAACATCGGAAATCATATGACCCAGTGCATGTCTATTTGATAGTTCATCTTCAAGAATCCTTAAAAGGCTTTGACTCTCTAAAGAAGACTTTGACTCGACTGCATTCAAGAAATCTGAAACCTTGCCCTCTCCTTTTATTTCGAAATCTAAATTTCTAGCAATGTAAATCCAATGGAAAGTAGCAGTTGTATAAATTCCTAAAATGAGAATGGAGATCTTGCTTCTATCTGATTCAAATATTAGATTTAAAAGACTGAGGTCATAGAGGACATAAAAAGCAAAAAATATTACGGTAAGTAAGATAATTGATCTTTGCAAAAGATATTGAGGTTTAGCTGTTTTTATCACTGAATTTTATTGATACTGGTGACTCATTAATTTCTGTCTCTATCTTGTAGAATAACTAATTATCACTAACAGTTCTATACATGAATAAATCTGAAAAAGTTGAATTCATATCTGAGTCATTAAATAAACTCTACCCAAACCCCCCTATTCCACTAAATCATGATTCGGTTTTTACTCTATTAATAGCTGTAATCCTTTCAGCCCAGTGTACGGATGTAAGAGTCAATTTAGTTACACCTGAATTATTTAAAAAAGCCAACAACCCTAAAAAAATGATAAAACTAGGTAGAAAAGAAATACGAAGGATCATTAAACCCTGCGGACTGTCACCTCAAAAGTCTAAATCTTTATTTGAGCTCTCAAAGATTCTAGTTAAAAAATATAAAGGTGATGTACCGGATTCTTTTGAGGCGCTAGAGTCATTACCGGGCGTGGGACATAAAACCGCATCCGTGGTTATGAGTCAGGGCTTTGGCCACTACGCTTTTCCTGTGGATACGCACATTCATAGGTTGGCACAGAGATGGGGCTTAACAAACGGCAAAAATGTAAAGCAAACTGAAAAGGATTTAAAAAGATTGTTTCCAGAAAAACAGTGGAACAAACTGCATATACAAATAATTATGTACGGCAGAGAATTCTGTACTGCAAGGGGGTGCGATGGAATTACGTGTAATATTTGTTCGAAGATTAATGCCAATAGAAAACGGCCAATAAAAGTAAAAAAACCATGAATTAACCACTGAGATGTTATGAGTCGTTAGGTATAATTGAACTTCTAAAAAAATTATGTTCTCAAATAATCAATCGATAAAAGATTATGATCCAGATCTTTGGGAGGCTCTAAAAGGAGAGTCTGAAAGGCAAGAAGATCATATAGAACTCATAGCTTCTGAAAACTATACGTCGCTTAGAGTGCTTGAAGCTCAAGGTTCTGTTTTAACCAATAAATATGCAGAAGGATACCCTGGTAAAAGATATTACGGTGGATGCGAATTTGTAGACGAAGCAGAAACCCTTGCAATCGAAAGAGCTAAGGAGCTTTTCGGAGCAGATTACGCAAACGTTCAACCTCATTCAGGTTCAAGCGCAAATTTAGCTATTTATTTAGCTTTGTGTGAACCTGGAGATGTGATCCTTGGCATGAGTCTTGATCATGGAGGCCATCTTAGCCACGGAACTAGTGTGAACTATTCAGGTAAAACTTATCAAAGTTTTCAATATGGACTGGATGAAAAAACGGGTGACATTGATTATGAGCAGGTAGAATCTTTAGCAAAAAAACATAAACCTAAAATGATTATTGCTGGCTTTTCTGCTTTTTCAGGAATAGTAGACTGGGGGAAATTTAGAATGATTGCGGATGAGGTTGGTGCCTATTTACTAGTAGATATGGCTCATGTGGCAGGGTTAGTAGCCACAAACTTATATCCTTCACCAGTTCCGTTTGCAGATGTGATTACAACCACGACACATAAAACTTTAAGAGGGCCTAGAGGAGGTCTCATTCTTGCTAAACAAAATGAAGAGATAGAGAAAAAAATAAATTCTGCAATAATTCCTGGGTCTCAAGGTGGGCCCTTAATGCATGTCATAGCTGCTAAAGCGGTTTGTTTTAAGGAAGCATTAGAACCAGAATTTACCTCATATCAAACCCAAGTATTAAAAAATGCAAATACAATGTGCCAGGTTTTCCAAGAAAGAGGTGTTGAGATTGTTTCTAAAGGCACCAAGAATCACATGTTTTTAGTTGATCTTATAAATAAAGAGATTACAGGAAAAGATGTTGAGGAAAGTTTGGGTAGAGCCAACATTACTTTGAATAAAAACGCAGTGCCTAATGACCCTCAATCCAGATTTGTAACAAGCGGATTAAGGATTGGTACACCAGCAATAACCACTAGAGGATTCAAAGAAAAAGAAGCATCTCAAGTAGCAACATGGATTTGTGATGTGCTAAAAGATTTAAATAGTGAAGATGAAATTAAACGAGTAAAATCTGAGGTGAAGGAACTCTGTAAAGAATTCCCCGTTTATGCTTTGAAAAACTAATTATGCACTGCCCTTTTTGTAGCCACACTGATACCAAAGTCATTGATTCCAGATTGATTGCTGAAGGCTCGCAAACCAGAAGAAGAAGAGAATGTCCAGATTGTGGTGAACGATTCACTACGTTTGAGTCAGCGGAATTGTTAATGCCGAAAATAATCAAATCTAGGGATGATATGCGCGAACCCTTCAATGAACAGAAGTTAAGAGAAGGCCTTTATAGGGCATTAGAAAAAAGACCAGTTGGAGAAGAAGAGATTGAGACCCTAATCGAAGACATCAAAAAAGATATTAGATCTTATGGAGAAAGAGAAGTTAGATCGAGACTGATAGGTGAGGTAATTATGAAGCGCTTGAGACGCTTAGATGAGGTTGCTTTTATTCGATTTGCTTCCGTATACAGAAGATTTGAAGACATAACTGAATTCAGCGAAGAAGTTGAAAAGCTAACCAAAGATTAGTGAAAGATCTTCACCAAGAGCATATGTTAAGTGCTCTATCAGTTGCTGAAAAAGCTAGATACATAGCTTCACCTAACCCGATGGTAGGAGCTGTGATTGTTAAAGATAACCAAATAATCGGCACTGGATTTACACATAAACCAGGTAGTGACCATGCTGAAATAGACGCCATTAAAGACGTTCATAAAAAATTTAAAAATGAGGCTAGCCAAAAACTTAAAAATAGTTCGATTTATGTCACTTTAGAACCTTGTAGTAAACAAGGACGTACCCCGGCCTGTACTCGAGCAATAATAGAAGAAGGCATCCAGGAGATTTATATAGGAAGTAAGGACCCTTTACAAAAAGGAATGGAAGAGCTGAAAAAAGCAGGACTAAAAGTTAAATCAGGTTTACTGGAAGATAAATGCACTGAATTTAATAGAGGTTTCTTTTCTAGAGTAGAACGTAAACGTCCTTTTGTTACCTGCAAGATAGCTTGCTCAGCTGATGGAGGCATAGGTCTTACTAATGGTGGAGATAAATGGATAACTTCAAAAAAATCTCGAGAAGATGTGCATAAGTTAAGGGCTGCTTCTGATGCTATTTTGACAGGCGTGGGAACCGTATTAGCTGACAATCCTAGGCTTACTGTTAGAGATAAAACTTTAAGTAAATTAGAAGGAGAGATTCATCCCAAAAGGTATGTATTAGATAGTTCATTAAGAATGAAAGGCAATGAACACCTGTTAACTGATGGCTTAGGAACCACAATTTTTTGTAATGATTTGAAGAAAGTTAGCTATGACAAACCTCCTATTAAAATAATTGAAGCTGCAGGTAAATCGGAAAGAGTATCCCTAAAAAAAGTAATGGATTATTTAAATAAAGAAGAATGCAATACTCTTATGATTGAAGCAGGATCAAAAGTAAATACCAGTTTTATTACTTCAAAATTTGTAGACGAAATCATATTTTATATAGCTCCGATAAAGCTAGGTAAAGATAAGATAAATTTTTCAGAATTTGAAAGTTCTTTTTCAAAGATAGGTACAATTGATCTTGAGTTAAAAGAAATCAGTGAAATAGGACCCGACAAAAAACTAATTACTAAACCAATGTATTCGTAAGATGGAACTTAATAAGATCCAAGATTTAATTTCAGATATCTCAGATGGGAAGATGATTGTTCTCATGGATGATGAAGACAGGGAAAATGAAGGCGATTTAATTTTAGCAGCTGAAAAAGTGACTCCAGAAGCCATTAACTTTATGGCAACACATGCAAGGGGGTTAATTTGCTTAGCTCTGAACCAAAAAAAATGTCTGCAACTTAATCTGGAACCCATGGTCAAGGACAATGGAGCTCAACAGGGAACAGCATTCACCGCTTCTATTGAAGCTGCGAAAGGAGTGACAACAGGTATATCGGCAGCCGATAGAGCAACTACAATTTTAGCTGCAGTCAAAAAGAATGCTTCTGCCAAGGATATAGTCCAACCAGGACATGTCTTTCCTTTAATGGCGGCCAATGGAGGAGTGTTAACTCGTGCAGGTCATACTGAAGCAGGTCTTGATTTAGCTAAATTAGCAGGCCTTGAAGAATCCGCAGTGATTGTGGAAATCATGAATGAAGATGGAAGCATGGCCAGAAGAAAAGATTTAGAAAAATTTGCTAAGAAACATAACCTTAAGATTGGAACAATAGCCGATCTAATCCATTACAGAAATATTAATGAAAAGAGTGTTGAAAAGATTGATTCAACGAAGATTAAAAATGATTATGGAGAATTTGTATTGGTTGCCTATCAAGACACTATATTTAACCAAGTGCATTTGGCTTTAGTAAAAGGAAAAATATCTTCTGACAAAGATACTTTGGTTAGGGTGCAGACAATTAATACCCTTCACGACGTCATGGGAATAAATGATTTTGGAAGTAGAGTTTCTTCTTCTCAAACTCTTGAAAAAATGCAATCAGAGGAAACAGGTATACTTCTATTGCTCTCAGACAGAGAATCTCCTGAGGAAATACTAAATAACCTAAAGTTTATTAAGGGAGAAAGCAAACACACAAGATCTGAAGCCGTGGATAACAGAATTGTAGGTATTGGTTCACAAATACTAAGAGATTTAGGGGTAAAAAAGATGAAACTGCTTGGCTCAGAAGTAAAATACCCCCTAGCAGGGTTTGATTTAGAAATAACGGAATTTATAAATTAGGTAAGACTATGACACCCAAAGGAAAAAAAGCCTTTAAAGCATCCAAAACCTCTATGAATGCGAGATACGGATTATTGTCAACCCAATGGAATAAGTTTGTCGTGGATGTCATGCTCGACAACGCAGAAAACGAACTGATGTCTCAGGGCGTTAAATCAAGCAATATAGTAAAAATTGAAGTGCCGGGAGCCTATGAGCTTCCGCTAGCTGCTAAAAGAATGCTTGAAAAAGACATAGATGCGGTCATAGCTTTAGGAGCGGTAATTAAGGGAGAAACACCTCATTTTGACTTTGTTTCAAGCAGTTGTGCCAATGGATTAACAAGGGTCTCACTGGATGCTAATAAACCGGTACTCTTTGGCGTATTGACAACTGAGACAGAAGAACAAGCAATTCAAAGAGCCGATCCTAAAGACGGGAATAAAGGTGCAGAAGTAGCCCAAAGCGCTATGGAGCTACTCGAGCAACTCGCCTCTTTATGACCAAGCCAACCAAGACCACTTCCCCAACAAGATCAAGAGACAAGGTCTTGCAAACTCTGTATGAACTAGAATTGGGGGGTGAAGAACTAAAAGAGGTTCTTAAAAATCATTCATCGGAGAAATCTAATAAGTTTTATAGAGAAATACTTAAAGGAGTGTCTGAAAATCTTGAGGGATTCGATGAAACTATACAAGACTATGTTGACAGACCTATTCAACAACTTGATGTAATTGAAAAAAATATTCTCAGAATTTCTTTATATGAACTCAAGAAAAAAGAATTGGACTCATCAATAATTATTAATGAAGCTATCAGAATGGCTAAAAAATATGGTTCGATTGAAGGGTATAAGTTCGTTAATGCTGTTCTGGATAAAATAATTAAAGCAAGCTAGATCCAAATTTTACGAAAATAGGCGAAGACCAAGCTCTTTCTTCTGTTAAAGACAAACAATCTCCCTTCCCTTTTCCTTTAGGATCTCCACAGAGATGAATTTTTAGACATCGACCATTTTCGTCTAAATCACAATCAAAGCCACTGCCATTAATGGCTTCAGTGGATTCTTGTATGGCTCTAACATAATAGACTATTTCTCTATTGCCACCTTCAAACTGCTCGTCAGTGAATTCCACCTCGCACCCCTCTTGGGAAGGCTCACATGTGAAGGTTTTCCAGGGATCTTCTATCAATGCATTGATGGGTTCGCCCTCATAAACTTGAGGCCTTATTCTTACTACTTCGATTCTCGATATATTTTTTCTTTCATCAGAAGGGTTAAAACACTCGCCTCTGCACAGTCTGTCCAGAACTTCAGAGTTTATATTCTGTTTATCTACTGAGCTGCATCCGGGTAATTGCTTTTGCGCTCCAAGCGCTTTGACTTGGAATTTGGGAGAAGAAGCCATTTGTGTTTCCGCACCCATTGGTATAGCTGACCCATCTGGGTGATTGACTAAATTAAACCACAGTAAAATTCTTTCTCCACTGGTCGCGTAAACTTCCCTATTGCTTAAGGCCTTCCAAATCTTTTCTCTATTTCTTGACTCTGCATGAGCGGCTACTAAGCCTCCGGTATATAAAAAAGAAGATGCTCTTTCGGATTGAACGGGTAAGGTTATCTTGGAACATTGGATGCCGTAACACTCCAGTCCTGAGTCAGGACCAAGATCTATCTTTTGTGATAAAGGTAACTTTGGATCCGATAATCTCGGATTCATAAAGTTTCTACCTACTTCACTTTCCATATCAACACGAGATTCAGTATTTAATTTTCGTTCATTTTCTTTATAACCTGTGCCTGGCCGAGCTTGATGGTTATCGCTGGAGCCTATAAAGCCATACCTGAATCTTAAGGGTTTTTCTGTGGAAAAATCTGTAAGTGCTAAAGCGTATTGAACCGACATTTTTGGTCGATAATCAAAAGCCGGTAAAAAGCAATCTTTGCATTGCCCTGAATCTTTCCATTCCATGGGGTCATACCCTGGAACCGTTAACAATCCGAATGGATTGGAATTTGCAAATATTTGTCTAGCTTCCATAGCTCTTTTATTACATTCTTCATCCGATCCTGCTGACACTCTGCATCTCTCTCTAATAATTTCTCCGGCCTGAAAACAATCAGGAACATACCCTTGAGTGGGTTGATTGCATGTCATCATTCCATTGTTTTGTAATTCCATCGGAGACCAAGGTCTATATTCCTCAGAATTTCCATGTCCTGAATAAACTTCTATGAGTTTATTAAAGGAAGCATTATGTGCTTTCTGGCTCAGTTGTAAGTCCCAAGAAGTTAAAGGAGGAGTTACATTTCCCCACGCACTTCCGTGTGGAATGACTAATGTGTCTAAATTTAATTCTTCAAGTTTTCTAAATAGTTCCTCAGCAGTTTCTGCTTTTTCATAACAGCTTGACCGGCTATTGAGTTTTTCTCCAGGTTTACAATCCTTAGTTGCTCTTGCAACTAGGGATTTGAATCTCCAGTCCAAATAATTTTTTCTATTACGCAAATCTAAAAGTACTGCGCCAGTAGTTACCAAAGCAGTACTGCTAGAAACAAAGGTATTAAAAGCACCGTGAGTAGTTGAAATAGGCATTGAAGGCACTTCTTCTTCATCTATGCCTCTGATAATTATGTTCTTATGTCCAAAATGAGTATCTCTATTGACACTGGCCTGAGTCCACTCCCAACCTAAGAAAGGCACTATAGGCGGTTCGTCTAAATCACCGGAAACTTGTGCGCAATTCTGAATTGAATCTAGGCTGTCTTTCCATTCCCTTTTGGTTAACCATTCCGCATGATCAGTAGCTGCAAAAAAATCTAAATTGGAGCAAAACCGAGCAAAGTTACACGCGTCTGCTACTGGGTGTACTCCCTCCCCATTTGCAATAGGTAGATTTAACAGCAAAGCATCAAAAGAAAAAGTTGTGTGAACATGCAAGTCTCCAAAAAGTATTTTTTTGGCCTGAACTCCTTCCATGACTTGTTCATTCTCAACACCAGATAAATTAACTTTAGAAAACTCACTGACCTCTCCTGATCCTTGGTATGTGCCAAACCAGTTAAAGAAAACACCGATTAAAAGGATTAAAACAAGAGAAGGGATGGAAGCTAAGGCATACAGTAGCCACCTCCTAAAGCGTTTTGCCATTTCTAAACCTAACCGGAAGCAGTTTCAGCTTTAATTAGGTTATAACTTCTTAAGCTTTCAAGCTCGATGAAATAATGATCTCTTCTAGGCTTCTCCTTTAAGAGTTCTACCTTAAAAATTTTTCCGTCTCTAAAACTTTCAACTAATTTTATTTTCTCACCTTTTTTTATTCTATACAGATCTCTTGCATCAATAAAAAGATCGTACGGAGAGTCAATGAACTCCCTATTCAGAT
>UINC01002528.1_pt1 | contig 10447 bp, 9 predicted proteins | sample 5385821 | NCBI WGS metagenome assembly UINC01 (sample SAMEA4666929, study PRJEB26691) | marine metagenome | isolation source: Pacific Ocean | place: Pacific Ocean | collected 2011-10-13
TGCCGATTCCTCAACGTGTTCATCGGGGATATCAATAGGGGGCAGCTTGAATTCTGGTTTCTCTAAAACTTCTTCATGGATTTCTGTTCCCTCCTCTGTTTCTTCAGGTTCCTCAATTAGGGGTTCATCTGCTTCCGATTCCTCAACAGGGGACTCTTTAGATTCCGCTTCCTCTAAAACTTCTTCATGGATTTCCTTTCCCTCCTCTGTTTCTTTAGGTTCTTCAATTAGGGATTCATCTGGTTCCGGTTCTAAAAAATATTCTGAATAGATATCACAGAGTGCAATATTATTCTCATGGATAGCTGCAAAATCTTCTTGAAAAATGTCCTGGATATACACAGAATGATGTATGGTTGAATCTGGATTGTAGCTTGAATCAGGATATTCAATATTTAGAAGGTCACCCCATTGACCCTCTGGTTCAACTCCAGATAAAAAAAGGATGGAAAGGGGGCGAAACTTGGAATCACCATAGGAATTTATTAGCTTTTTATGATAAAATTTTGCTGAATCCATAAATTCTAAATCATGGGCAAATAATTCTGCAAGTAGAAAGTATAAAGAATCAATAAATGATTCTTCATTTTGAAAGGGCATCTCTAATTCCACAACCACACTATCGACTCCACTTGGAACATTCAAATCAATTATTTCTTCAGAGAGTTCTTTATAATCTCGAATAACTGATTTTAAATTATTTGCGGCATCCTTATAAGGAGAAGATACCCCTGAAGTAATATTTGTTAGCAGTACCTTTACCGAATCATAATTATGCTCGTTGTGCAGATACATTACAGCTGCTTGATAATCGATGCCTTGTTGGGAAATTTCCTTCTGATCTTCGATATCGGTTTTTATTTCCAAAAGTCGAGTCTCAATGATAGGAGTATAGCTGTGATCAGGAAAACTATCAGTAAAGGATTGATAATGAGTAACAGCCAATTCAATATCGTTTAGATAATAGTCACTTATGAATCCAGAAATATACCCTGCCAATGTATCAAGTTCATCTTTGAATAATCGATTAAACTCATTATACGATTCCTCGTAAGAATTTTTTGCTAATGACCATGCATGATCCCGATGAACTTCAATTAATGTAGCATGCGAAGTGTCTGTAAAGGTTGAATCAGTATTTAAAAAGGATGAATTAGGAAAACCCGTTTCCAACTGCATTTTCCAGTCAGATTCAGGTTCAAAATGATAAAGAACATAGAATGCTTGGGGTGCAAAGTTTGATTCAGGGTATTCTACCACAAGAGTTTTAAATTTTTCTAATGAGAGTTCCAAACGGTTAAAATCATATAATAGCATTTCCCCAATCATAAATAAAACCGAATCGGAGCTTGCTGAAGCCGTACCCAACTTATTACTATTTGGATTCATAAATTCTGTTCCATCCTGCATTTCACTCATATCAAAAGTCCTTTGCCCTCTGAGGTCATTGTACTTTTCTTGGTTTGATGAATTTGCATCATCAAATTGAGCATCTCTATCTTCATTATTTGGAATTTCATTTATTAATTCTGTATCATCATCCTCATATTCAAAATCTGATCTATCTATTTCTACATCTTCATCTGGATTCTTTATCAATTCTTTATATAAACTCTGCAGGTTTTCAAAACGACTAATTTTATTTAAAAACTCTCGGGATTCCTTGCCATATTTAGATTGACTCTTCTCGGTTTTCGACTTTTCAAAATACTCTTTTGCAAGGTCCAGATTGAAATCTTCAATAAGAGCCATAAATCCAAGATGATAATAGGCTTCAGCCGTTTCATTTTTTTTTGAGTAATTATCTACCATAACAGAAAATATTTCCTTTGCTATAGAAATATCCCCTTTTTCTTTATATACTTTCCCAAGTTCCAATTCAAGCTGCATATATTCAGCAGCAAATTCTGACAACCCCAACATAGATTCAATTTGATTAATAATTTCATCATAATTCCCCAATTCTCTCTGATAAACAATCCATTTCATTTTTGAATCAATACGAATTTTATCTGGTGCCACTTCTCCTAATTTTTCCAAAAATATGGATGCCCTTTCCTTATCCAAATTAAGTTCTGCTATTTTTACTAATTTACCAAATGTGGATGTTTTTTTAGAGTCAGATGGGGCAAATTTTGCAGCCAATTCATAATGATGGTAAACTTGATGAATACTGTCCTTTTCAAGGGATATTTCTGCTAACATATTGTGGATAATATACAATTTTTCCTTATCTCTCGGATTACTTGCTAATAATATATTAATTTCTGATTGAGCAGAATCGACTAATCCCATTCTGAAATGGGAATATGCCAGCCAAATTTCTGAATATGAATAAAATTTACTATCAGGATATTGACGAAGAAGTAACTTGAACTGGCTTTCTGCGATTGCAATTTCATCTCTAAGAAAGGAAGCTTTTGCAATGATAAAAATTGCATCATCCACATATTTACTATCTGGATATTCTTTTATAACGAGTTTGCTATTGTCGATGGCATCTCCCAATAACTTTTTTGCTTGGCTTGGCAATTCGTCATCATCTAATATGGGTGATTCTTCAATAATTTTCATCGCTTTCTTGAAGGAAGTTTCCGCATTATAAAAGGTATTGAAATAAACACAGGATACAAAAGCAAGGCTGATTACAGCCAACAGAATATGGCGGTGAGGATTCAAATGAGTAAAATTTCTCTGCATAAACTAGCATTAAATTTACTTTGGACGCATGAGTAACTCAAAGGTTCATAATTGCCAGAAAATTTCTCTTTAATAGATATTGAGCGAGAGTATAATTAAATATTAGGGGATATCTTTGTCTAATGATTCTTCCTTGATTATTTCTCGCCATTCATTGCGAGAATCAAGAAATCGGAGGACAGCAATACAAGACAATAACAATAATAAAATTATTGTTCCTATAACCCAATACAAATTATTTCTATCTAAGAATATAATAAGAATTATGAGTACTAACCATGCAGCCCGATAGATTTTAGTAAAGATGTTCATGGTAATAAATTAAGAATTGATGCTAATTAATAAAGAAGGAAACAAAAAAGCCTCCGTTTTACCAGAGGCTTTTTGCATTTATTAGAAATTATTTTATTCTATCTTTAATTCGAGTTGCTTTCCCTTTCAGTCCTCTCAAATAATAAAGTTTTGCTCTTCGAACTTTTCCTTCTTTCAGCACTTTAACTGATTCAATATTTGGAGAATGGAAAGGGAATATTCGCTCAACACCTATTCCACCAGATATCTTCCTAACAGTGAATGTTTTATCCAGCCCATGGCCAGCAGAAATTTTAATAACTACGCCTTCAAAAATCTGAACTCTACTTCGACTCCCCTCAATGACTCGATATCCAACTGAAATGGTATCACCTGAATGAAACTGAGGTAAATCTTTTCGTATATCGCCATAAGTCGCTTGTACAATTTTGGTCTGCATGGCAAGATGAGCTGCTTCTTCTGGGTCCATTTCAATAGGAGCAGGAGAATCTTCAGTTTCAGGAGTAGTTTCTTCATCTGTTTTTTCATCAACTGGTTCTACAGATTCCTCAACTTTTTCCAATACATCTTCAGTTTCAGCTACTTCTTCAACTGCATCAGACTCTTCAGATACTTCTTCACTGGATTCATCTAAATTCTTTTCTTCTTTATCTTCTACACTTTCAACTTCCGGTTCTTCCGTAGCAGCTTTAGCTGTATTTTCAGTTTCAACTTCAAGTTCTTCTACTTTTACATCTTCGGGAGCTTCTTCAACTGCATCAGATTCTTCAGATACTTCTTCACTGGGTTCATCTAGACTCTTTTCTTCTTTATCTTCTACACTTTCGACTTCCGGTTTTTCTGTGGAAGCTTCAGATGTATTCTCAGTTTCAACTTCAGTTTCTTCTACTTTTACATCTTCGGAAGTTTCTTCAATTGTAGTATCTTCACTTTGAGTGTCATCTGTTTTTTTAGTTGTAACATCTTCTCCCTCTTCTGGCATAGCCATATATGATTCTATATCAGAATCTTCAGGGTCACCAACAAAATAGTCTAAATTATTATTTTCCAAATTAATCATAACTTTTCTTTCCGTCTTCTAATTTATTATATTTTTCCCAAAGATCAGGTCGCCTGATTTGGGTTTTTTCTTCACTTTTTTTCTTTTTCCAATTCTCAATTTCTTTATGATTCCCAGATAATAAAACAGGGGGCGATTCCATTTCCCTGAATGTTTCTGGTCGAGTATAATGCGGACAGTCCAATAACATGCCTGCAAAAGAATCGGTTTCAGCTGATTCATAACTATTCAGCACACCTGGTATCAACCTCACTATTGCATCTAAAATTATTAGGGAAGGCAATTCGCCACCCGTAAGAACATAGTCACCAATAGAAATTTCATCTGTAACCAATTCATCTCGGATTCGCTGATCAACACCTTTATAATGTCCATTGATAAAAATTAAATTTTGACATCTACCTAAATCAATTGCAGAATCATGATCAAAAACTTTTCCATCCGGAGTTGGAAATACAACTCTTGTATCGGAATTTTCTGGTAACTCCTCTGTTACAGCATCAAATGCCCTAAACACAGGCTCAGGTTTCAATACCATGCCAACCCCACCACCAAACGGATAATCATCAATCCTCCGATGAGGAGGATCCGCAAAATCAAAAAGGTTTTTTGTATGAAATTGTACCAATTCTTTTTTTTCTGCCCGTCCTAAAATACTTTCAGATACAACTGATTTTACCATTTCAGGAAAGGGTGTCAAAAAATACACCTGTTTCAATTCAATAATCCTTCAATATTCTTTACAATGAGATTATTTCCCTTATCATCAAAAAGCAATATATGAGCATCCACGTAGGGAATAAGCACTTCACCCTTATTCGTTTTTACCACCACAATATTCTGTGCCGGAAGACTCATCATATCTATAACCGAACCTATTATCTTTCGGTCTTCATCTAAAACTGTGGACCCTATAATATCAACTAAATAAAATTCATTTCCATCTAGCGGAGTAAAATCACTCCGAGGAATTGAAAAATTCAACCCCAGTAAATTATCAGTATCCTCTCGGTTTTGACATCCCTCAAATTTTATCCAAGATTTTTTCTCTGTAATCTTGAACGATTCAATAATTTGAATTGAAAACTCTCCGTTTTCTGATGCCACCCATATTTTCATTCCAATCCTTAATGCTGAATCTACTTCATTAAAGACGGTCATCCATAATTCCCCTTTCAGTCCCCTCGGTTTCAATAGTTTACCCATAGAAACCAAGTCTGGGGGAATTGGATTATTCAATTATTTCAAGAATTGAGCGTTTTCCGCCCTCTTTAGCACTTGAAGCAGAAAGTATAGTACGAATTGCAGATACATTTCGCCCTTTCTTTCCTATAACCTTTCCCACATCACCATCACCTAATCGCAATTCATAGATTTTGGTATTTTCACTTTCAGTAAGTGTTATATCTACTTCATCAGGCTTATCAACAAGAGCCTTAATCATTTCAGTTAGTAGTTCTTTCATCCTGCCCTCCGCTATTCCTTGATGGATTATTTAGTTCTGTTAAGAACTTTCTTCCTTTGATTCATCATCAGACGCAATGTCATTTGACTCATTATTAGAATTTTCTTCTACAGATTCATCTGCATCACCGCCAGCATCTTCTTCAACTGCCGGATCTTCACTTGCTTTTAATTCTTCTGGTTCATTTTCAACTGGAGCATCTTCTGCCTCAGTAGATTCTTCTACAGGTGCTGCTTCATCTTCAACAGTTGAATCTTCACTCGCAATAATTTCTTCGGGTTTTTCTTCTGGAGGATCTTCAGCAGTTTCTCCTGAATCACCAGAAGCCTCTGCCTCAACTTCAGGCTCTTCACTTGCCTTAACTTCTTCAGGCTCTTCCACATCGGGAGATTCATCTGATTTTGCTTCTTGAATTTCTTCTGCTACAGGTTCTTCAACACTTTCATCAGCTACTGGAGTTTTAGTTTTTTTCTTTGCAAGTTTTTTCTCAGCTATTCTAGCTCTTTTTTCTTCTTGACCTAATTGCCATTCAGTTAAAGCAGCTGCAATTTCTTCTTCAGATTTCCCTTCGCGCATTAAATGCAATTTATATTGTAGTCCCGTGGAAGAAAAAATAGTATTCACCTTTTCAGAGAGTTGTGCACCTTGTTCCAACCAATGGATAATACGATCCTCTTTTAAATCTATAGCAACATCCGTTTTGAGCGGATCAAACCATCCCAAACGTTCAATTTCCGGTCCATCTCGTCGGGTTCTTGAATCAATTGCTACAATACGGTAAAAAGGTCTTTTCCGTCTTCCCATTCTTTTAAGTCTAATTTTTACTGCCAAAAATAACTCTCCTATTTAATTCCAAAGGGAAGCTTCATTCCTCCCTTATTTCCAATTTTTTTCATCATTTGCTGCATTTGATGAAACTGTTTTAATAACTGATTCACTTCTTGAACCGATCTACCACTGCCATTGGCAATTCGCTTTCGCCGTGAACCATTAATAATTTCCGGGGATAGTCTCTCCGCCGGTGTCATTGATTTTAAGATAGCATCTGTCCATTTCAATTGCCTGTCATCAACATTCATTTTCCCAAGCTTTCCTGCTCCTGGAATCATTTTCAACATTTCAGACATGGACCCCATATTTTGCATTTGCTTTAATTGATCCTGAAAATCTACAAGTGTAAACTTATTTTCTATAATACTCTTTTGTAGCTTTTCAGCATTTTCAACATCAAAAGCATCTTGGGCTTTTTCAACAAAACTTACTACATCACCCATCCCTAAAATCCGCTTTGCTAACCGGTCCGGATGAAAGGGTTCAAAATCTTTCATACTTTCACCAATTCCCATAAACTTGATAGGCTTTCCGGTAACTTCACGTATTGATAAAGCTGCCCCTCCTCTTGAATCTCCGTCCATTTTAGTGAGAATTACACCCGTTAGGTCTAAGTCATCATTAAATGCACTAGAGGAATTAACAGCATCTTGTCCCGTCATTCCGTCAGCAACATAGAGAATTTCATCTGGTTTTGCAATTTCAACCACTTGCTTCAGTTCAGTCATCAACTCTTCATCTACATGAAGCCGTCCAGCTGTATCAATTATGACTACATCAGAATTAGTACTATCTGCCAGACCGCCTTTAATGACGGATACTATATCCGAATTATGCTTTGCAAAAACCGGTACCTGTATTTGCTTCCCTAAAACTTCCAACTGATCTATAGCAGCAGGTCTTTGTAAATCCGCGGCGATGAGATATGGTGTTTTCTGCCATCTCTTTTTCAAAAAACATGCCAGTTTGGAAGCAGTGGTAGTTTTACCAGACCCTTGCAAACCAGCGAGTAAAATGATAGTTTTACCAGAAGAACTAAACCGGATGCTATCATTTTCTTCTCCAAGGAATGAAGTGAGTTCATTCATCAGTATCTTGACAAATTGCTGACCGGGGGTAACAGAAGTAAATACATTCTCCCCAGACGCCTTATCTTTTACACGATTGACGAAAGATTTCGCCACTTGAAAATTCACATCTGCTTCTAACAATGCCCGACGAACATCTCGAAGTGAATCTGAAATATTCTCATCGGTTATCTTCCCCTGCCCTTTAATATTCTTAATAATTCGGGCAAACCTACCGTTAAGCTGTTCAAACATATTTAAATATTAAAATTTAGGTAAAAGCAGAGCCTGTAAAGTTAAATTAATTAAAATTTCTCTTGCAAGTTAAATAGATGACCAAAAAATCAAAAATCTCCGGCTGTTCGGCGAACCACCAATTCTTCTACTGCAAAATTACCAGGCGATTGAATTGCATGAACAATAGATTGAGCAAGAGTATGGGTATTGAGCATTTCTTCTCGGGGGAAATTCACTCCTGTTCCATCCCAAAAGGGTGTGTCTACTGCTCCAGGATGTATGGAAATCACCTTAATATTATCCTCCCGTAATTCTTCCCTTAAACTGTCAGCCAAACCACGCATGCCATATTTACTTGCAACATAAGCAGCAGAATGGGCATACCCTTTTTTTCCAGCTACTGAATTCATAAAAACCAATGTACCATTTAATCTTTGTTTCATACCGGGTATAAAGGCTTGACTAACCAGAAATGATGCCCGGAGATTTACATCCAATTGTCTATCCCAATCTTCAATGGCAACATCCTCAACTTTGGAAAACTTTCCTAATCCGGCATTATTAATTACAACAGAAACATCGCCGTATTCCAAAGCTCTATCTTTTAAATTATTAATCTGTTCTGGCTGGGATACATCCGTTGAAACTACTAAACTATCCCCTCCCTTGGACTGGATTTCCTCTGCGATGGCATTTAATTTATCTTCAGACCGTGCTGCTAAAACCACTCTATATCCTGCATCCGATAATTGGATAGCCAGCGATTTTCCAACCCCGGAGGAGGCTCCGGTAATGACTGCTGTTTCAGACATTAGGCTAGCTTTAGGGTTTCAGCAATACCATTCAAAGCACTCCCTGCTTTAAACCAATCAATTTGGTTTTGATTGCAGGTATGGTTTACCATAATTTCATGAGAACTTCCATCTGCATGATGAGCTATCAACGTGAGTGGTTTTCCTGATTGAAAGTTGGTTAATCCATTAATATCAAAACGATCATCTTCCAGAATTTTTTCGTAATCTGATTTGTCATTAAATGTGAGAGCAAGTACCCCCTGCTTTTTCAAATTGGTTTCATGGATCCGTGCAAATGATTTTACCAAAACCGCCTTAACCCCAACAAAACGAGGTTCCATGGCTGCATGTTCCCGAGACGACCCTTCGCCGTAATTTTCATCACCTATAATAATGGAGCTTACTCCCACCTTTCGATAGGCATCTGCAACCAGGGGTATTTTATCATATTCACCTGTGATCTGGTTTTTCACACTATTCACCGTTTCGTTAAAATAATTCTCCGCACCCATGAGTAAATTTCGGGATATGTTTTCCAGGTGTCCTCTATACTGTAGCCAGGGACCCGCCATGGAAATATGATCCGTTGTGCACTTCCCTTTTGCCTTTACCAATAAGTATACTGCAGCCAGGGACCCGCCATAGAAATATGATCCGTTGTGCACTTCCCTTTTGCCTTCACCAATAAGTGGAGCCCTTTAATATCATTTCCATCCCAGGGGCTAAATCTCTCCAAAAGCTGAAGCCGGTCAGAATCAGGAGCAACCACAATGTTAATATTTATTCCAGATGACTGAGGTTCTTCATAGCCTAAATCTTCTACATCAAATCCATTCTGTGGTAGTTCATCACCAACAGGGGGCTGCAATTTCACTTCCTCACCATTTTCATTTATAAGTGAATCTGTGAGAGGATTAAAGGTCATATCTCCTGCAATAGCCATAGCTGTAACAATTTCCGGGGACCCTACAAAAGCATAAGTATTGGGATTGCCATCATTCCGCTTGGCAAAATTTCGATTAAAAGAAGTGATGATTGAATTTTTCTCTTTCTTTTCAGCTCCGAATCGTACCCACTGCCCAATGCAGGGTCCACAGGCATTTGCCAAAACCATTCCTCCAATATTCTCAAAATCCTTGAGTTGGCCATCCCTGTCAATAGTAAAACGAACTTGTTCTGAGCCAGGCGTAACCGTAAGCTGAGCCTTAACTTTGAGATTATTTGCATGTGCCTGTCTGGCAACTGAAGCAGCACGGTCCATATCCTCATAAGAAGAGTTTGTACAGGATCCTATGAGTCCAACTTCCATTTTCTTAGGATAACCATTCTCTTCAACTGCTTTTTTAAACTGGGATATTGGCCAGGCTTTGTCCGGAGTAAAGGGACCATTCAAGTAAGGTTCCAGTTCGTCTAAATTAATTTCTACTACTTCATCAAAATATTCAGATGGATTTTTATAAACTTCTGCATCCCCGGTTAAATGTTCTGCCACTGTCTGCGCTGCATCTGCAACATCCTGCCGTCCAGTTGCTACAAGATAATCTTGCATTTTTTCCCCATAAGCAAATACTGATGTGGTAGCACCAATTTCTGCACCCATATTACAGATAGTACCTTTTCCAGTGCAGGATAGAGATTCTGCACCATCACCAAAATATTCAACAATTTTCCCAGTGCCCCCTTTCACTGTGAGAATACCCGCCAATTTTAAAATAATATCTTTAGAGGATGCCCATCCATTCAATTTGCCAGTAAGGTGAACTCCTATTAATTTGGGGAATTTCAACTCCCAGGGCATACCTGCCATAACATCCACGGCATCAGCTCCACCTACTCCGATTGCCACCATTCCCAGCCCCCCTGCATTTACCGTATGTGAATCCGTACCAATCATCATTCCGCCAGGGAAGGCATAGTTTTCTAATACAACCTGATGAATTATTCCGGCACCGGGCTTCCAAAATCCAATTCCATATTTATT
>UINC01002533.1_pt1 | contig 10434 bp, 9 predicted proteins | sample 5385821 | NCBI WGS metagenome assembly UINC01 (sample SAMEA4666929, study PRJEB26691) | marine metagenome | isolation source: Pacific Ocean | place: Pacific Ocean | collected 2011-10-13
CGAACAAGACGTCCGAAGATTGCAACTCACAGGGGGCGCGACTTACACCCTCAGCCTGCCGAAGCCTTGGGTTAAGGCGAACAATCTCGCCGCTCGGGATAGCATTCGCGTCGATTGGAGGCCAAGCGGGGAGCTGTCCCTGTCCCCACTGGATGTCGTGGAGGAACAGAGGACGCTAATTTCCCTAGATTTAGACGGCCTGCCTAAGGGCGCCCTGTACGACCACCTCATGGGCGCGTACATCTCAGGCGCCCTGGAAATAATCGTGCAAAGCGAACGCCCGTTGAACCGCAAGGTCCGCAGTGAAATACGACGGTTCCTACGCTCGACCCGCGGTTTCGAGATTGGGAAGCAATCTGACTCCAGCGCACGCCTAGTCAACCTCCTCAACGCCGGTGAGCTGCCCTTGCAAGCGAGCCTCAACCAGATGTACCTGCTCCTGTCCTCTCTGGTGCGCGACATCGTGGATGTGCTGGGTGGGGGCGATGAGGAGATGATAGCAGATCACGAGGAGCGTGAGAGGGAAGTCGACGGCCTACAGTACCTGATCGAGAGGCAGGTCGGGTCCATGCTAGATTCGCCTCATATCGTCAAGTCCCTAGCCCTAAACCGCAAGCAGGGGGTCGAGCATGCCAATCTGGCACGCTCCCTCGAGCGGATGATGGACCATGCGAACCAGTTGGCCAAGATGACTCTGGAGACTGATCCCAGGCCTCACCTCGACCCGGGGGAGCTGCCCCTTGTCGCACTGCCAATCTGGATGGAATCCATCAAATCGCTCATGATCAACCTGAGAATCAGAGATTCGCACGAGATAGAGGTCGCCCGCAACTCCCTCAAGGATGCCCAACTGGATCTGGAAAGCCACGAGGAGGGCCTCTGGACGAGCAAGGGTAAGGCCACACCGCTTCTGTTCGAGGACAGGATATCCGAGTCCACACGGCGCCTATGCGCCTATGCGAGGGATTTTGGCGAAATCCTGCTCAATATGATTGCATACGACTCCATTCTGAGGAGTTGAGATGCCTACACCCTAATACGTCACGGCGGGAGCGCCCCCTCGCGCCTAGTTCGACTACTGGGTGGAAACGGGTGATTAATTGGCGAAAAAGGGCATACTGATCGCCGTCGAGGGAATGGATGGCTCGGGCAAGAGCACTCAGGCCAAGTTGCTTTACCACTGGCTGCGCGCGAAGGGGCTCCCGGTATACCACACCGAGTGGAATTCCAGCACGATCGTCAAGGAGGCCACCAAGATAGGCAAGAGCACCCGCAGGCTGCTACCGATTACGTTCCACCTGGTTCACGCCGCCGACTTTGCCGACAGGTGGGCGCGGCAGATCGAACCGGTCCTCGAGATCGACGGAATCGTGATCTGCGACCGCTACAAGTACACGGCTATGGCCAGGGACGGCTCTAGGGACGTCCCATCTGAGGTCATAGAGGCAACCTATGCATTCGCCCGAGAGCCCGACCTGACTCTATACTTCGACGTCCCAGTCGACGTCAGCTTCGATCGCATTGCGAAGGGCAGGCCCAAGCTGAAGTACTACGAGGCTGGAATGGACATGCGATGGACGACCGATCCGTTCGAGTCATACAGGATCTTCCAGGGCAAGGTCTCGGAAATCTACTCGGGCCTGGTGGAACAGGGTCGGATGGTCGGCTTGGACGCCCAAGGCACCGTAGCCGAAGTACAGACTAGGGTCAGGGATGCCTTCCAGCAGCACATCGACCTCTCCAAGGTGCAGACCATAGACCAGTCAGACCGGCTGGCCCAGAACCTCAGCGAGTCCGGTATCGACTGGCTCACCTATGCTGGAGGGGGCGAGGGGAAATGAGCCGCTCTGGCAAGCTCATCGTCATCGAGGGCCCCGACCACGTGGGCAGGACCCTGCACGCCAAACTGCTGTCTGCTAGGCTGAAGGCCCATGGCATCGCGACTCACACGATCGGACTGGCGCGGTCCGATCTCATGGGCCTCTTGGTCAAGTCTCGCTCGGCAGACATACACCAACTGAACTGGAGGACCCGCTCGCTGCTCTACGCAACCGACCTCCACGACCAGATCAAACACGAGGCCGAACCACTCCTGGATGCAGGCTTCGTCGTCATAGCAGACCGCTACACCCTGACCCCCAGGTTACGCGAGGAGGTGCGCGGCGGTGACGGGAAGTGGATAGAATCACTCTACTCGGACGTACCCTCGCCAGACGCCCTCGTTATCCTGCACGCCGGCCCGCGCCGCTTGCTGAACCGGATAATGTTCGGCGAGAGGCTGGAGGCGCTGAACCACTTTGAGGCCGGGATGGACCTGGCCCTCTCTCCCTCCATCACTTCTTCCTTCCTGCAGTACCAGAAGACGATGCGACAGGCATTCCAAGCCGCGGGAAGCAAGGTGGGCGCGACCCTCATACCCACGCGTCTGACCGTTGAGCAGGTGCATGACAAAATCTGGGAGTCAGTACGGCCAGTAGTCAGCGAGATGATTCAGCCCATCGAGGAGTCCTAGTCCATCAGCCCGGCCACGAACTCCGGCTGCGTGAGGTAGACGAGCAGGCCGACACCGGCGAACATCATCATCCAAGCTCCCGTGGCCTTGACCATCGCAGTCGACCTGCGCAGGAAGTCGAGCGTGGCCTGCTGCCCCAGTCCCACCAGAACGGTCACGGCTACCATGAGCAACGAGACGGAGAGCATCAGGCCGGACATCCCCATCACGAACGCCCCCTCCCCAACCACTGCCAACCAGGCGACGAATGGGAAAACAGCGGCAGCGGTGCAGTCCACGGAGGCAGCGCTGTACCCAATGCCCCACAGGTACATGTTGCGGCGCGGGGTGAACCGGTCATCCACCTCGGTGGTCTGGTAGCGATCCAGAACACGCTGTACCCAAGCCAAGACGTGAGAGGTCCATCCGAGCAGCATCAGCGCACCGAGGATCAATAGCAGCCATGCTATCGCCACGGCGATGCTGTGCAAGGCGCCCGAGAGGTCGACTACTCCGCCCAGTCCGAAGATGATTGAGCCAATCACAGCGAAGAACGTCAGTTGTCCTAGGGCAGCGAAGCCACCGACCTCCACCACGCTCGGCACGCTTCCCTCAATCTTGCCCGCCTCGCGCAGCTCGTCTTCCCTCATGCCTAGGCTCAGGCAGTAGCTGATGTAGGAGGGCAGAACGGGGAAGGCGCAGGGGGAGAAGTAGACTAGGACGCCTAGGAAAAGTCCGACGAAGAAAACCCCACTCATCGACCTGTCTGCCTTCTCGACTCCGAACCTCAGGTCGTCGGCAATGCCCGCGTTGGCGCTCAGGATCGCACCGTCGAAGGACGACCAGCCATCGAGCGGGGTCCCAGTGCCCTCCTTGGCCACCACGTATCCTTCGTGATCGATTACCAGAGCTAGCGGCAGGTTCTGCGCGGAGTAGTGCTCGGCGAGATCGCCCCTTTCGCCATCCGCGAGAATTACAGAGTCAGATGCCCCGTTCACGACCGGCCAGCGCATGTGCCTCTCGGAGGCGAGGTCGCCGAAGGTCTGGTTGATGCGCTCGAATGACTCGTAGCTGTACCACGAGCCGATGGACATCACGACCACCGGGTATGCCCCCTCGAGAGCCCCCCAATCGTCTATTCGGGCGTCGATGTGCTCCTGAACGTAGTGGCAATTACCACAATCGACCGCCATGAAATCGAGCACCACTACGCTGCCTCGCAGGTCCGACAGCCTGACCATCCCGTCCGGTCCCGCAACTGCATCGTCGATGCCTGCCCGGTTCATCGAGACGGCCTCGAAGTCAGGGACCTGCTCGACTTGGTCCGAGACCCCGTAGATCGACGAGGAAAGTCCGAATATGCTCAGGGAGGAGTAGGCGATGATGCAGAATAGCACCACGCCGATACCGAATGCCTGCCAGGTCGCCCGCTCGCGAAGGACCCCGAGATCCAAGCTACTTTCCACGAGCCGCCGAAATCGACCGGACTTTTGACTCCGGCGGGGGTTCTGCTCGCTTACCTCGTCATCACGCTTATGCCGTGGTCGCGGCTCGCAAGTAGGCCGGGCTCGTGGTCTAGGGGTTATGACGTCGCCTTCACACGGCGAAGATCACCGGTTCAAATCCGGTCGGGCCCACCAATCAACCAACGATGTCCTTGAGCAAGGACGATGCACCGATTCTCAGGCGCTGCGGTCCATCCAAGGAGGGATCCTGCCCCGTTACGATTCCGATCAGCCGCTCGGCATCCTTCTTGCTGCTGATGCCACCGGACAGCTTGACTCCCGCGCTGCGCCCGATCGCCAGACCGTGCCGGTGAACCTCGTACGCTAATATCTCAGCAGCGGCGTCGCTGCATTCACCACGCTTCCCGGTGCATGATTTGACGAAGTCCGCTCCCACCGCCAGCGTCATCCTAGTGACGGCTCGCAACCCTCGCTCGTCAAGCAGGGGAGCCTCTACTATCACCTTCAGCAGTCCGCCCTGCGAGGCCTCCCTCATGGCGATGAGCTTGGCGAGGTCACTCTCATCGGGAAAGCCCTCATCGTCGCGGGGCTCCAGCACGCAGTCTATCTCCTCAGCGCCGGATGCCACCGCCTCGCGTACAGCCTCAGCAATCTCTTCTGACGACTCGCTGCCCACTGGGAACCCACCGGCCACCGCTGCGAGCGCTATGCCGTCGTCCAGCCTGCTCCCGACGTAGGGCGCGTGCTCTGCGAACACGCAAACAGCCGCGGGCCTGTGCTCGTTGGCCCTGATGCAGAGGGCGTCTAGTGCCGCCTCGTCCGCATCACGGTCGAGCAGGGTCAGATCGAGCAGGTCGAGGACGCTCCTCGCTTCCATCCGATCACTCAGCCGTTGATTCCCTCGAAGTCCTGCATGAATGACACGAGAGCCTCGACGCTCCCCATCGGGCAGCCATTGTACATGCTAGCCCGTATTCCCCCGACGCTGCGATGCCCCTTGAGCCCGCCCATCCCCGCCTCTTCGGCCTGTTGTATGAAGGCGGCCTCGAGATCCTCGTCGGCCAGCCTCCATGTGATGTTCATCACCGAACGCGAGTGCTCCCTGGCATGAGGTTGCCAGAAGTCGCTGCTGTCGAGTTGCCCGTAGAGCAATGCGGCCTGAGCCCGGTTGCGCTCGATGGCCCCCTCCAGCCCGCCGTTGCGCTCCACCCAAGCGAATACGCGGTCGAGCACGTAGATACCCGAGGTGTTCGGGGTGTTGAACATCGAGCCCTTCGAGACGTGGGTGTTGTAGTCGAGCATTGTCGGCAGCCCCCCCTTGCCCCTCGACATCGCCCAAGGTGAGAGTATGACTAGGGTCACGCCGCTGGCGCCTAGGTTCTTCTGCGCCCCCGCGTAGATCACGTCATGCGAGGCAACGTCGATGGGTACTCCGCATATGTCCGAGCTCGCATCGACCACCCTGGGCTTGCCACCGCTGTCGGGCAGGTGGTGGTACTGCGTCCCGAATAGCGTGTTGTTCGAGGTGTAGTGGACGTATTCCGCTTCCTCGCGGATCGAATATTCTCCGTCTTGGGGCACGGACCTGAATCCATTCTCGGCATCGTTCCACGCAGCAACCGCATCACCCACTCGGCCAGCCTCCTCGAGCGCCTTCTGCGACCAGCCACCGGTGACTAGGAAGTCTGCTTTCTCGCCCTCGCTGATCAGGTTGAGTGCGGTCATGTAGAACTGGGTGGATGCCCCGCCTTGCAGGAACAGGACCTCATAGTCATCGGGCACAGACATCACCCGCCTGATTCGCCCCATTGCCGAGTCGATGACTCCTTGGAAGGTGGCGCTGCGATGCGAGACCTCTAGCAGGCCGAAGCCGCTATCGAGGAGGTTGGGCAGCGTGGCGGCCACTTCCTCCACAACTTCGAGGGGCAGCACGGCAGGGCCAGCGCCGAAGTTGTGGATGCGACCAGCTGGTTCCACGGTCCGACGCGTCCGCTTCGGGTCTTTCAGCCCATCGGAGCCTACGACAGGGTTCATTTTCGAGTGGCCAGACGCAGAGACGTGCTTCGCATCGGTCTCGTCATGCTGCAGGGCGCGCGCCACGTGCACATGGCCGCGCTCGAGCGCGCTTCGGCCGAATCGGGCATCGACATCGAGGTCCACGAGTTGCGCAAGGCCTCAGATCTCAGGACCGCCGAGCCGCATGCGATCGTAATGCCCGGGGGCGAGTCGACCACGATGCGCCTGACCGGCAACGACCCCGTATCGTCCTTGCTCCCCGCCGTTTTCGAGTGGATCAGGGCCGATTCGGCTAGGCCTGTACTAGGAACTTGCGCGGGCGCCATCCTACTCTCTGACCCCCAGGACGGCGGAGCCAAAATGGTCGATGCAGCCATCGATCGCAATGCCTTCGGCACACAGGCAGACTCCTTCCAGACGACCCTCGAGGCCACGGCCCTCCAGCGCGAGTTCCCCGGCGTCTTCATCCGTGCCCCGAGGTTCACCCAGACCGGACCAGAGGGTGAGGTTGCCGCTATGCTCGGTGACGAGGTGGTTGGGGTCAAGACTGGTAACCGCCTCGCCCTCACATTCCACCCAGAGCTCTCCTCCGACGTCGGCTTCCACCGCTGGCTCATCGAAACGGCGAGCGCGCTGACCGCGGAGGCTTAGGATGCTCGACCTCCCGCAGGTGCCGAATCTCGCCGAGGCACCGTACGATGGCGACACCGAAGGGTGCATACAGTGCCAGATGGGCAGCAAGCTGGTGCTCTTCGTCACCGGAAACTGCCACTGGCAGTGTGACTACTGCCCGCTCTCCGAGTCGCGCCGCGACATCGACTGGATGTTCGCCAACGAGCGTCGCTGCGAGACCTTCGACGAGGTCATAGAGGAGGCGCGCGCCATGCGCGCCACGGGCGCGGGAATCACTGGAGGCGACCCCCTGATGGCGCGCGAGCGGACCCTAGAGGGGATCGCGCGTCTGAAGGCCGAGTTCGGCCCGGGCTTCCACCTCCATATGTACACGAGCATACCATTCAGGCCCGAGTGGGCATCCGAATTCGCCGAGGCCGGCCTCGACGAGATCCGATTCCACCTGCTCGACCTAGAGACCGAGAGGTACCGAGAAACCATCGCAGCCTGCTCCGAGGCCGGCATCCTGACGGGCGTCGAGATACCGTGCGAGCCCGATAGGGAGGGCGACCTGCTCGAGCTTCTGGAGACGCTGCGTGACCTCGAGGTCTCATTCCTCAACCTCAACGAGCTGGAGATTACCGTCGGCAACCACCACAACATGGAACTGAGGGGATTCAACCTCTCCACCGAGATTACCGCCGGCGCTGCGGGCTCGGCCGAGCTAGCCATTGCCATGCGCGACCGCGTCATGGCCGCAGAGCGCGGCGATCCTGACCCGAAGGACGGCGAGATGCGCGAGGCGTATGGCTACCACCTCAAGTTCTGCACGGCCGTGTACAAGGACGCCGGGCAGATGCGCCGACGCTTCCTGAGGAGGGGCGAGGCGACGATCGCGCCTCACGAGGTATTGACCGACGACGGCACGCTTCTGTTCGGTGCCATCGGGGCGAGCGAGGACACCAAGGAGTCTTGGATGTCGGAACTGGTCAGCGTCACGGGGCTGCCTCAGAGGTTCCTGCTCTGGGACGAGGTGAACGAGCGAATCGAGATGCCCCTAGTGGTCGCTGAGTCGATAGCCGAGGACGTCGATGCCCCCGTCTCCATGGTCGAGGTCCTACCCACGCACGAGCGCTTGGAAGTCACCGTCGTCTGGCTCAACGCGCAAGGGGATTAGCCGCTCCCTCTGCGCAAGTTGATATGACCTCGACTCGCAAAGAACGCCATGCCAGTAAGGAGGCCCGACCCGGACAACCCGAAGGTTAACCCCTATCGGAGGCTCTCCGCCACTCAGGTCAACGCTTGGAGGAACTGCCCCCGGCTGTGGTACTATGGTTGGATGGAGCGGCTCAAGACCCCGCTGCCCCCGCAGATCCTCCGCGGCAACGCTGTGGAGGAGTGTGTCTGCAGAATACTTCGGGACTCCCCCGCGCTCATCTCTGCCGACTCAGACATCTCGATGGCCTCTCCTCTGGCCAACGACGGCTCCCCAGACCTCGATGAGCCCGACTACTGGGTCGGTCCTGCCTTGGAGGCACGGCCGGAGTCAGAATGGCCGACCGACAGAGCCTCGCTCGAGGCATGGGCCACAGCCAGAGCAGAGGCTTACTTCCAGCGTTGTTGGGACGAGGCAGTGGCAAATTGGAAGGCCAGCCCTAATTGCACTGGCTCTGAGGATGACATCGACGTCGCGGAGGGGCGCGAGATGGTCGACGCTGCCATCAGGATGCACCTCGATCAGGTGGAGGCGTGCATCGATGCGGGCGGGGGCCCCGACCTCGAAGCTTGGCGTGGGGGCTCGCGGGGGCATTGGCCGGCTCCCGACGGCTTCCCTAGATCGTGGGGCGAGCCGCACCCGACCGCAGGCAGCGGCTCGGTGTCCTGGGCAGAGGCGTGGGAGGTCGCGAGGCCGTGGTTCGTGGACCCGGACGCGAAGTCCTTCACGCAAACCAGTGCCATCCCCGGCGAGTGGTTCCAGGGCGAGTACGACCTAGTATACCGATGGAGCGGAAGCACGCGCATCGTCGACCTGAAGGCCTCAATAGGCAGGGGCGACCGTTCGGGAAGCTACCTCGACCAGCTGCGCATGTACGGGTGGCTGTGGTGGGAGACCCACGAGCGGGCTGAAGAGGCCGAGGCGCTGGAGATCTGGTACTTGGGGACTGGCACCGTGAAGGACGTGCCGAGACCGAGCGCAGAGGAGATGTCAGGGATGAGCGAGAATCTCGAGCGGCTCTACCAGACGATTCACGCCCAGGACCCCGACATGGCGGAGTGCCCCCCAAACCCCTCCCCACTGAGGTTCTTCGATGACGGCGGGGTCCCAAGCGACCCACCTGTGCATCCCGATGAGAGGGCTAGGTGCGAGCGCTGTGATTACCGTGGGTTCTGCGAGGGCTCCGACCATGACATAGCCCTCCCGCTGGAGCGTAGGATCGAGCGCTTCGGTCACGCTTGGCCAGTAACGCCGATCAGCGAGATCCAGACTAGGGTCAGCGTCGTGGGCGAGGTGGTAGGCCTCCAAGGACCGAACCTGCAGGACGACGGCACCGTGAGCCTCGAATTCACCCTACAGGACGGCTACGACAGGGCCCGCGTCAGGCCATCGAGGTACGGCGCGCCCTCAGAGGTCACGAGGGCAATCGCCGAGGGCTCCAGAGTCAGGATAGAGGGTGGACTCGCATCGATTTGGCGCGGCCAGCTTCAGATTGATCTCGACGGCAAGTCATCGGTCACGATCGCCGAGGATGGGGACGAGGCGCCGATAGTGGAGGTCGAGACCCGGATTAGCGTAGTGGCTAGGGTGTGGTCTATCGACGCTTACCCCAACGGAGTGGACGTCCACCGCTGGGCAATCACCATCATGGACCAAACCGGATCAGCGGCTTCGGTCGCCTTCAGGCAGTTCGTCCCGCTGTCCGCTGCGGCGATCACGAGGGGGGATGAGATTGCCATCCTCAACGGCGAGGTCGGCGAGTGGGCGGGAAGGCCTCAAGTCAGAATCGGGCCGGGGGCTCGTGTGGTTATCCTGAGGCACTCTGACGATACGCCCGACTTCTAGATGCTAAGAGCCGATGAACGGAATTAGGTCACTGAGGTTCCTATCAAGAATGGTATTCCACTTCGTGGGAACGGGGGACAGTAGGACCTTTCCCGTTCCAGAGATGACATTCACGAAGCCCTCTCCCCCGCCGACCTTGGACATAATCCCCTTGCCCAGAAGTTGCGTCTTGAATTGAAGCGAGCCCTCTCTGGCTACCGCGAACCTCCCGTCGACCGTCAGCGTCTCGCCGTTGAGTTCAATCTCTTCCAGTGGTCCGGGAGACTTGAACACGACCGTCCCTGTGCCCTGGACTGAAGTTTGGAAAATCCCTTCGCCACCGAATGCCATGGTTCCAATGCCCTTGTTCCTTATCGCCCCTATGTCGATTGACATGTCCGAGCATATGTAGGCTCCCTGATCCAGGATCCATGACTCGTTATTGAGCTCCATAACATGGTACTCGTCGAACGAAGGAGGGCCGAAGTAGACCTCCCCCGTCCCTTTGTAGGTGGGTCTGAAAATACTCTCTTTGGAAACTACTGACTTCAGCAACTTCCCCACACCAGGCACCTTAGTGACCATCTCGATCTGTCCCTTCATGTAATGCATAGCACCACGTTCCGATCTCACTTCATCCCCTTGCAGGACCACTTTCACCATCCGTAGCTCTTCGCTTTTCACAACTTCATAACTTGGCATAGGGAGGCCCTTGAGTCAGCCTGCTTAACCGTTTTCCCTGCGTTTTCTGTTGTTGGCGCCGAGAGAGGGATTTGAACCCCCGCGTCCAATGGACAGTGGATTTCGAA
>UINC01001493.1_pt1 | contig 10421 bp, 6 predicted proteins | sample 5385821 | NCBI WGS metagenome assembly UINC01 (sample SAMEA4666929, study PRJEB26691) | marine metagenome | isolation source: Pacific Ocean | place: Pacific Ocean | collected 2011-10-13
CGGTAGTTCAGCATCGACCCCAAAGAATGCACGCACACGTTCAGGGGGGGTGTCTGCTACACCAACGAGCCTGCAGCCAAAAATGTCAGCGTAAAACGAGACGAACTTGTTAAAGTCGGACACCGTGACCCCGGTGTGACTAAAAGAACGTGCTCTCATACGTACCTGCCTATGTTAGATGAGTATCTTTGATGTGGTCCGCGGCCCGCAGCGCCTGCGCCGCGATGGTGAGCGCTGGATTTACCGCAGCTGATGACGGGAAAAATGATGCATCGATTACGAACAAGTTCTCGACATCATGCGACCGACACCAAGTATCGAGCACCGATGTCGTCGGGTCGGTGCCGAACACCGCCGTGCCACACTGGTGGGTAGTATTGACGACACCCAGAGAAATCGGTACAACGTACCAAAACCCCACCTTGCGGAATAACCGTCTAGTCACGGCGATAAGTTCGCGGTGTGCTTCCGCGTTTAGTGGCTCCCACCGAAGCCGAATCCGCCCACCGCTAGTAATGGTCACCCGGTTACTGGGGCTCGGCAAATCCTCTGTCATTACGAGCCACTCGACTCCCCGCGAAAACCAGAAATTGTATGCTGCATCTGGCACCCAGCGAGCCAATCGAGGGCCATACCGCGACTTGGCCATATCTGCGTGCGCCCGTCCCTGCGATTGAATCTGTCCGAGGGGATAGTCAGAATCGGGCCCACGCAAATAGTAATCATTGATCGCGACAGTCTTTTGGAACCCCGTGTCGTGTCGCGGCGGGAAAAATCCGCCCAGCAGTGTGGAAAGGTGCCCCATATAGCGACGTCCCACGAGCCCTGATGAGTTAGCGAGTCCATCGGGATGCGCGCTGTTCGCTGACCGCAGAAGAAGCGCGGCGGAATTCACCGCACCGCATGAAACAACAAACAATGGCGCTTCTACACGGACAGGTTGCCCGCCGCGAAGAACGTCGGCCGCAACAACCTTGTCGCCACGCCCGTTGGTGATGAGGCGCTCCGCGTAGGCATTCGTCCACAAAGTGACCGCATCCCGCTCGATCGCAGGCGACACCGCGCATACGTCAGCATCACTCTTGGCGCGCAGCTTGCACGGAAACGAGTTACAGGTATTGCATAAGATGCACCCATCAGGTTCTCCTGGCCGGAGCAGCCCCAGCGGAAGGGAAGACGGATTCAACCCCAGTTCCCGCAGGCGTTCCACGATGATGGCAATGCGGCCCTGGTGTGCAATGGGCGGATGTGGAAACGGTTCCCGAGGCGGCTCAGTCGGGTCGGGCCCATCCTCCCCGTGCACGCTGTAGAGTCTCTCTGCACGATCATAGTAGGGCTCAAGCGTCTCGTACTTGATAGGCCATGCTGGGGAGACCCCTCCTAAATGCTGCAGCTCGCCAAAGTCTTCGCGCCGCAGTCGGTACAGGACGCTCCCCCAAAACTTAGAGTTGCCTCCCACGCAATAATGCGTGTATGGATGAAACTCCTTACCTTGCGCGTTGAGCCAACGCTCGGAAGCACGGTAGCGTTGTTCGCCCCACACCGCTTGCGGACTCCAATTCTCTTCCTCCTGGGGAATGAAGTCGCCTCGCTCTATGATGAGAATGCGCGCCGCTGTTTCCGAAAGTGTGTGCGCTACCGTACCGCCGCCCGCACCACTACCAATGATGACTAAATCAAAGCGTTCGGTCACGAGTCTACGGGCTCCACACTTTTATACACCGCGTCCATCAGCCGATGGTCATCCTGCGCACGCTCGAGGCTCATCTCGGGCGCCCGCCCTTTTCTGATCGCCCTGAAAAAGTCCTGATACATTGCGCGATATCCGCGAATATCACGAAAGCCCGGTAGGATCAGCCGCGGAAATCCAGCGCCACGCACAACAATGAAGGCACCATTTGATTCAAAGGTGATAACCCCCTTCCGCCCAAAAAGCTTCGACAAACTAAGTCCCCGGAACAGTGCTGGAATCTCGCGCGAATAATACAGAGAACCTGCAGCACCGTTGTCATACTGAAATGCAACGAGCATGCTCTTGCGCCTTCCGTCACCCTCGAGTGGCTCGTCAGACGGTGGCGGTTGATAGCCTTGGATACAGCGAATTTTGGGGCCGAGACTCCCGGCCAGATGTAGCCAGTGAATGCCTTCTTCGAAGAACGCGTCACCTCCAGCGATGGCTTCGTCATTGCGCCAATCCGAGGCTGACTTAGGCTTGCGCATCACCGACACGAATTGCCCAAACACCAATTCGCCAATCACGCCACCCGCATTTCGCGAACTCCGTCGGACACCATCGATTGCGTCCCGACAATCCAGAAGGCGCCGAAGCGCAACAGCAAGCGGTTTGTAATGGTCGTTCTCGGCAACGAGAACGACGCGCCCAGCTTGTTCCCGAGCCTCAATGGCAACTCGATAGTCATCGAGTTGCAAAAACGCTGGCTTCTCTACTACAACATGCTTGCCTAGTTCGAGCGCCCGCAGTGTTAGTTCGTGGTGCAAGTGTGGCGGGACTGCAACCACAACGGCATCGACCGTAGGATCACGAAGTGCCTCATCGTAGCCTGTGTAGTGCTGCAAACCACCGTGACGCCGTTGATATTCGGCAGCGCGTGCCGGATCGCGGCTGGCATAACTGCAGACGAATTCGCTCGGCATCTTTCGCAAGTGCCGACTGTGTACCCGAGTGATGAACCCGCACCCGAGGAACGCTAGGTGAACTGGCTTCAATCGTCGCCCCCGCCAAGCCCTGGCCTGAACCAACGGAATCGTGCCCACCATATTAACGTGAAACGTTGTATTCTGTAGACTGCTTGAGCAACCAACTGGGAACCGTTAACCAAAACGCGTCATTAAGACATTATCTCTGCCATGAAGCTCGCAGACGTGAGGTGGAAGCCGCAAACGAGAAGAATTGCGGTGGCGATCGTGATTCTGACGCTTCTATGCCTCGGATTGACCGTTGACACAATTTTGGGGCAGGGTTCCTCAGCAACCATTGTTGCTTCATCGATGCCCAAGGCCACCCCACCGGTGTCTCACCAGGGGTACAACATAACCATCGGTCGGTTTTGCCTTCGCTGCCACAACGACGCACTTCTCACAGGCGGCCTAACACTCGAATCGTTTGACGCGTCTCGGGCCTACCAAGATGCCGAGCGCGCTGAAAAAATCATCCGGAAACTGCGTGCCGGTATGATGCCCCCGCAAATAGCAGAGCAGCCCGATGCGGCAAGCGTCGCAGCCTTGGTCTCGGCTCTTGAGACCACTATCGACAAGGCCACTGTAAGCCCCAATCCGGGCCGCAAAGCTTTCCAGCGGCTCAACCGGGCTGAGTATCTCGCTTCCGTCCAAGATCTATTGGGCCTGGAGATCGATGTCAGCAAGTTCCTACCGCCCGATACGATCAGTGCGAGCTTTGACAATATCGCCGATGTTCAGATGCCATCGGCCACGCTGATGGAAGGATACCTCCGAGCCGCTGCGCATATAAGCCGTGTGGCCGTGGGTGATCCCGACGCTGGTCCAGGTTCGACTTCGTATCCAATCCCGCGCACCCAATCGCAAAAGGACCGGGTGGAAGGCGCGCCTTTTGGAACCCGTGGTGGGATCGCCGTGGTTCACAACTTTCCTGCTGATGGCAAGTACGAGTTTCGGTTGCTAGTCCACGGAGACCTGGTCGGAGACCTCTTTGGTCGAACGCTTGTTAGAAACGAGCAGATAGAGGTTTCAGTGGATGGCGAAAGAGTGGCAGTCGTGAACATCGATCGATGGATGTCGGAGGCGGACCCGGCCGGGCTAACAATAGTGACGAACCCCGTCGATATACATGCTGGTCCACACCTTGTGGCTGCGGCCTTCGTCCAACAGTTGGTTGGCCCTGAAGATGATCTGATCACGCCGATTGACCACACGCTGGCCGATACTGATATTGGCGTTGGGTACGGAATTTCAACGCTGACTCATCTTCGAGATTTCTCGATCGTGGGGCCGTTCGAGGTCACGGGCGTGTCAGACAATCACGTCCGGCGGGGGATCTTCACATGCCGACCAACCTCCCCTGAAGAAGAAGAACCTTGTGCCAAGAGGATCATCTCGCGCTTAGCAGCCCAGGCGTATCGCCGGCCTCCCAACGTGAGCGACGTCGACGACTTGATGGGCTTCTATAATCAGGGCGTGGGCTTCGAGGGGGGGGTCCGTACGGCGCTCCGAGCCCTACTAGCTAGCCCAGACTTCGTGTTCCGCATGGAGGAAACTCCAGATGGAGTAGTTCCTGGGGACATTTATCGGGTCAGCGATCTGGACCTCGCCTCGCGACTCTCTTTTTTCATTTGGGGTGCCCCACCCGATCAAGAATTGGTTGGCTTAGCGACGCGTGGAGAGCTCTCGAACCCTGAAATCCTCAATCGCCAAGTGCTGCGTATGCTCGCCGACCCCCGATCAATGGCACTTGCCACCAGGTTTGCCAGCCAATGGCTACGCCTCCAGGACCTAGCAAAAGTCCACCCTGATGCGCTGTCGTTTCCGTACTACGACCATATCCTCTCCAGGGCGATGTACCGGGAAACGGAATTTTTCTTTTCCCATCTCGTGCGCGAGGACCGAAGCATATTGGAGTTGCTGACCGCTGACTATACCTTCGTAAATGAACGCCTTGCCCGTCACTACGGGTTTCCCGACGTGGCCGGACCAGAGTTCCGTAAGGTTCCCTACCCTGACGACCGACGACGGGGAATCCTGGGGCACGGCAGCATTCTCACAATGACATCACACGGCAACCGGACTTCCCCAGTGCTCCGCGGCAAGTGGGTACTGGAAGTCTTGCTCGGAAACCCGCCTCCACCTCCACCGCCAAATATTCCCGACCTCGAAGAGACCAGTGGGGCGACAGATGGAAGATTCCTTTCGGTGGCTGAACAACTGGCGACACACCGGGCCAATCCGAGCTGTAGTTCGTGTCACAACGTGATTGACCCGATCGGCCTCGCTCTTGACAATTTTGACGTCACCGGAGCATGGCGTATCAAGGACCGTGGTGTCGAAATCAACGCGTCGAGCGAGCTATACGACGGGACACCGCTTAGTGGACCACGGGACCTTAGTGAAGCACTACTGAATCGTTCGGATGTTGTAATCACCCACTTCACTGAGAGCCTTCTGGCATATGCTTTGGGCCGGAGAGTGGAGTACTTCGACATGCCGGCAATCCGCAAGATTGTCCGGCAAGCTGAAGATAATAACTTCCGTATCTCGTCCTTCGTCCTTGGGATAGCGAACAGTGATGCTTTCCAAATGGCGAGGGCGGAAACGACCGAAGAGGTAAACTTAGAAGTTCAATAGCCCCGAGCAAGACGGAAAAGGCAACAGAAGGCAAGCAATGTACATCACAAAGAAACATCTCTCTCGCCGCACTGTCCTGCACGGCATGGGCGTAACGTTGGGCGTCCCTCTTTTAGATGCGATGTTCCCTGCGGGGCGGTTGTGGGCCGGAACATCGGCTGCTGGGGCAGCTAACCGCACGCGGCTAGTGTGCATTGAGCAGGTACATGGAGCGGCAGGTTGCAACAAGTGGGGTGCCTCCCAATATCTCTGGGCCCCAGAAATGGAAGGCAGCGACTTTGATCTCTCCCCGAGTAGCTTGCAGCCACTGGAGCCATTTCGGGACCACCTGACCATCATCAGTAACACAGACTCAAAAATGGCTGAGGCGTTCGTGCCGGAAGAAATCGGGGGAGACCACTACCGCTCGAGCGCCGTGTTCTTGACCCAGGCTCGCCCACGGCTGACCGAAGGCTCAGATGTACGCGTCGGAACATCGATGGACCAGCTCTACGTGCAGCGCATCGGGCAGGAAACACCGATTCCCTCGCTGCAACTTTCCATCGAACCCGTCGACCAGTCCGGTGGGTGTGCCTATGGCTACGCTTGTGTGTATACCGACACAGTTAGCTGGGCGTCACCAACAGAGCCGCTCCCGATGGTACGAGATCCCCGCGCGCTTTTCGAAATGCTATTCGGTGCTGGCGGCACACCCGAGCAAAGGTCAACAAACCGCCAAACAGACCGAAGCATCCTCGATTGGGTAACGGGAAAGATGGCGAATCTGCGGCGCCAACTGGGACCGATTGATCGTCAGCGTCTCGATCAGTACGTCGAGAACATCCGTGAAATCGAGCAACGGATTCAGCGAATCGAAGAACGTAACAGCAGCGGTGATACGCGAGACTTGCCAGAAGCGCCAGCAGGTGTTCCAGATTCGTTCGAGGAGCATGTCAAGCTTATGTTTGATTTACAGCTCCTTGCCTTCGAGTCTGACCTCACCCGTGTGTTCTCGTTCAAATGGGGACGTGACGCTTCGGGCAGGGTCTATCCGGAAAGTGGTTCAGATTCAGGTTTCCACGGCGCCTCGCACCACGGCGGCCGAGAGGAACGAGTCAAGGAATTTGCCAAAATCAACAAGTACCATGTCTCGATGCTTCCGTACTTCCTGGAGAAACTCCAGAACACCATGGATGGGGACACCACTCTCCTCGATGAAACCCTGATCATCTACGGATCACCGATGGCGGACAGCAATCTCCATAACCATCGGCGGTGCCCGCTAATTCTCTTGGGCGGCGCAGGCGGCCAGCTGGATGGAGGCCTTCACATTCATGCTAAAGACGATACGCCCATGGCGAACGTAATGTTGAGTCTGATGCATCGGCTTGGGATGGATGATTTGGAAAGTTTTGGTGACAGTAACGGGGAGTTTTCGTTCGCAGCACCAAATACGAAAACTGTACTTCCCTGAACCCGGAGGCGAGCAATGCGCGATCATAGGCATCTGATCACGTTAAGCATTCTTTGCGCTTGGAGTATGGTCTTCGTCTTAGGCACATCAGCGTTAGGTGTACCTATCGTTCCAGGCGCGGAATCACCAGTCGCAGATGCAGCAATGAGGAGTGATACCGAGCAGGTTCGTTCCCTACTCCGCGCCGGTGCCGACGTCAATGCGCCCCAGGGCGACGGGATGACTGCGCTGCACTGGGCTGCGCGCAACGGAGACCTCGCAACAATGCAGGTCTTGCTCTACGCCGGAGCTAACGGGAAATCAACAACACGCCTAGCCGGGCACACGCCGCTGCATCTGGCGTGTAGTGCAGGGAGAGGTGGTGCTGTCGCGGTTCTCCTGGAAGCTGGTAATGACGCAAACACTCTCACCTCTACGGGCTTGAGCCCCCTACATCTCGCAGCAGAAGCGGGCGGGTCAGTTGCCATTAAGGTTCTGCTTGAGCACGGTGCCAACATCAATGCGAAGGATTCATATTCAGAGCGGACGCCACTCATGTTTGCGACGGCGCGTGACCGCCTATCGGCAATCACGGTACTGCTCGAGGCGGGTGCTGACGTTTCATTGATGACGACGGTTTTTGATCACCTTGAACGATCCCGTACTGATCAAGAGGAGCGCCGACGTCGAGAGCTGGTGGTGGCTGCTCAACGTGGCATCGAACCGCAGCAAGCCCGATCCGCCTCGACACCACAACCACCAAAGTCTGGCCAAGGAACTCAGGCTGGTGCGGGCACAAGCAGTGGACAGATTGGAGCGAAAACAGACATACCCGACCCGGATGATCCCGCCGAAGTGAAACGTGTTGTTCCTCTGATTGTTCCCCGCTCACTTTCAAACCCCGAGCTCATCGGACAACAGGGTGGCTTTACGGCGCTGCACTATGCCGCACGCGACGGCCGGCTCGCGGCAGCCCGGCTTCTCCTGGGCGCCGGTGCCGAGATAGATCACCGAACTGGGGGAGATGAATCCAGCCCGATGACCGTCGCCATCATCAACGGAAACTTTGATCTGGCGATGATGTTGCTCGAGCTGGGCGCCAATCCCAATATCGCCACGGAAGATGGTGCCGGGCCGCTCTTCGCCGTGCTTAATATCGAATGGTCATTACGTACCTTTTATCCGCAACCAACAGCGTACCAGCAGCAGGAAACTTCCTATCTCGAACTGATGAAGGCGTTGCTCGAAGCTGGAGCTGATCCGAATGCCCGCACCCGTTCGCACATCTGGTACGCCGCGTACAACTCCGGACGGATGGGGGTCACTTTCGCGGGGGCGACACCATTTTGGCGGGCTGCCTACGCGACCGACGTCGCAGCAATGCGTCTGCTAGTCGAGCATGGAGCCGATCCAAACATTTCGACCATCAAACTTGAGTCAAGCCGGCGCTCCGTTCAATCCAGCTCCTCTCCCGGGACACAGAAAGAAGAGCTGGACCCATCCGGCTTGCCACCAGTGCCACCGGGCGGGCCCCATGTCCATCCGCTCCACGCTGCCACCGGCGTAGGCTACGCAACTTCACGCGTTGGACAGACTCATCGCCACGTACCTGACGGCTGGCTCCCTGCGGTACGGTATCTGGTTGAAGAGCTAAAGGTTGATGTGAACGTGCGGGACGCTGACGGATACTCCCCGGTTCACAACGCGGCGGGCCGAGGTGATAACGAGGTGGTGGAGTTGCTCGTTGCACACGGGGCTGATGTCACCGTTGTGAGTCGTCGAGGCCAAACAACTGTCGACATAGCAAATGGCCCAATACAGCGGATACAGCCATTCCCTGAGACAATCGCACTGCTTGAGCGTCTAGGCGCAAAAAATAACCACAACTGCGTCTCTTGCGACTGAGCTTCATGTTGGGCCAACAGTCTGCTAACACCACCAGTGTACGTGTAATTCGAAAACTCAGTCTCCTGGCTGCCGTGCTAGTTCTTTCCGCGGCCGTATCCCCCGCGCAGACCAGCGGCACCTCGCAGCTTGGAGCCGGTGGCAATTACCCCTCGGCACGGCATGGCGGTAATTACATGCACAACTTCTACTTCCCGCCAGCCCCGAGCTCGACTCCGTGGGCTCCGTCGTGGGCACCCGACGGCAAGTCAATCGTCGCAGCAATGAACGGATCGATCTGGAGTATTGATCCCGAAACCGGAATCGCTGAAGAGCTGACCTACAACCGCAAGTATCACTCTTCGCCAGACTACTCACCAGACGGCGAATGGATTGTCTATACGGCTGATGACAGCGGCAACACGATTCAGCTTGAGATTCTGGAGGTCGCCACCGGCGAGTCTTGGCCTCTCACCAATGACGATTTCATCTACACTGATCCCGTTTTTTCTCCTGACGGGAGCCAAGTAGCCTACGTTGCCACTAAACCCAATGGTTACTTCAACGTCTACGTACGGGCAGTGCAAAATGGTCGCTGGGTTGGCGACGAAATCCCCATCACCTACGACAACGACTACGGGGCTGACCGTTTGTACTTCGGGAACTGGGACATGCACATAACTCCAGCCTGGATCCCAAGTGGTGACGAGTTGCTATTGGTATCGAATCGCGATGTACCTCTCGGCTCCGGGAATGTGTTGCGGGTTCCGGCCTTCGCGGATGGCATCGACGAAGCACTCACTGTGCTGACCGAACAAACTCTCTATCGAGCCCAGCCGGACGTCGCCCTCGATGGTCAACGGTTTATCTACTCCTCAACCGCTGGCGCAGCCGACCAATTCAACAACCTTTGGGTACAGCCCACGGCGGGTGGCGAGCCTTACAAGTTGACCTTTTTTGAGCATGACGCCTTCCACCCACGCTTTTCTCCCGACGGCGAGTGGATCGCGTACATCTCGAACCAAGATGGTCTGCCGCAGCTCGCCCTTCTGGAAACCTACGGTGGAAAAAACCTGACTATTGCCATCAATGAACGCCGCTGGAAACGGCCGATGGGCCTTCTGTCCGTGGAAACCGTGGAGCGTATAAGTGAGTCGGTAATAGGAGACTCCATAGAGATTGGCATAGCCCACACACCAACCCGCATCCATCTGACTGCTTCCGACGGTAAATTCTACGCACCAGTTGACACATACGCACGAATTAGCGGTGTCGGCGACCTGATGTTTCACAGCCCCGGTAATTTCAGCCTGGAGCTACCGGTTGGACCAGCCGTTGTGACGGTGGTTAAGGGGTTCGAAGTCTGGCCTGAGCAAATAGAGATGGAAATTGAAGCAGGCCGGAACACGACTGCCACGGTGGCCCTTGACCGATTCGCCGACATGGCCGCAGGTGGTTGGTACAGCGGTTCAACCCACGTCCACATGAACTACGGTGGCAATCTCCACAACACACTCGACAATCTCATGATGATGTCAGCTGCAGAGGATCAGGACATCGTCAACGAACAGATAGCCAATAAGGACAACCGTATCCTCGACTATCAGTTCTTCGAACCCGGAGGGACAATCCACAGCAGCTCACACTCTGACCGCCTCCTAGTTGTCGGCCAGGAATACCGGCCGCCTTTTTACGGTCACGTTTTCATGTTTGGAATGCGAGACCACCTAATCTCGCCTTTTACCACCGGCTACGAAGGCACTGCCAT
>UINC01001061.1_pt2 | contig 10417 bp, 9 predicted proteins | sample 5385821 | NCBI WGS metagenome assembly UINC01 (sample SAMEA4666929, study PRJEB26691) | marine metagenome | isolation source: Pacific Ocean | place: Pacific Ocean | collected 2011-10-13
CCCACTGTATTGGCCGTAAGGTCGGAAAAGCTAAATCCAGATCGATATCGTGCATCATAAGCTTCTTTGGTGGTGGACAACAGTTGTGCAAAATCTGCTCCCACGGAGGCAGTGATAGCTGCTATAGATACCAGATGTTGTGCTAAGTCCTGTCTGCGTTTCAATCGTACTTCGATATATTTTGCTGGTTGCATTTCTTTGGCTAGCGTTTCGCCCAGCAGTTGCGAAATGTTCTCACGATTCACATAGATCGCCAGTGTTTGAAACAATGTACGATTTTCAGCTATAGGATCGCTGCCGCTCTCGGATCTCTCATTTGCAGCAGTAAACATTGGAACGAGAAAGGTATTGAGCGATACTGCTCGGAGATTAGCCGGTATTGCGTCAGCAATTTCGCTTATTAGTCGGTAGTGTTCCATTATACGTTGCTGATCCTCATCCGAGATGAATAGCCGTTGTGCCTGCTCGCTTATACGGGATATTAAAACTGGATCCCATTGGAGGGTAACGTATATTCGATCTTGAATGACTGATACCTGATCTATATTGGTAATGAGTTCACTGAAATCCTGATATGCGTTGTTCTCGATATCTAGGTAATTGCGCATGTTGGTAGACGCTAATTCGAGGAGCCCATTAGGGACCTGAAGTTTTCCTACCACCAGCTTGTCTAGAACTAACAGAGAATCGTTCAAAATCAAATCTACTCCGAAATTCAGATAGAGCGGTATCCAACCATCAACTAATCGGAAAGTAAGTTTTGTATTTACTGTATTGTCAGCCAGTGTAAGAGCAGCTGCCCATTCAGGGGATAGTCGCGTCATGTTAATGCTATAGCTTAAAAGCAGGTTCAACTCATCAGCATTTAGCTGCAAATTCTGCTCGCTACGAGCCGACGGAGACTGAGGAGCATTTTTCAGCAGCAGCTGTTCGACTCGAGATATTTCATTGGAGGTTAATGCCGGTGGGTTTGTCACGCCCGGCTCAGTCTGAACCGCGAATAACAATAGAATAAATGTTCCGCTCAGCAGTATGACCAGTAGAGATAGCAGCAATAATGAGGATATTTTGGATAAAGACATGGTTCAAGGCTTGCTTTTCGTTAACCGAGTTTTGCGGAAAATAGACTCTGCTAAGAGGTTGCTGCTATCAGACAAATAATACCGTCAATGGGGGATTTTACTGACAAATTTACACTTTATCGCTATAAAGAGTGAAAGAATTGATAATAATCGATTTTTCTGCCGTAAAAAGTTATTAATAAAGAGCTTGGCGCTAAATTGCGCGTAACGACCCACAGATGATTGCGGGATATATCATCGAGGATATAAATATGAACCTATTTCCGAATTCGGAAAGCCATTTAATTGGTTCGAATAAATGGGGCCGAATTGCCCTCGTTCTAATTTTTGCGCTAGCTCTAGGAGGCTGTTCTTCCAACGCGGCCAGGGAGGCAGAACTGGCTACTAAAGAAGCGGAAAGAATAGCCGCTGAGCAGGAAATGGCACGCATAGTTCAAGAGCAGGAACGAACGCGCGTGGCGGAATTACAGCGACAACGAGAAGTAGAGGTTGCCGACCGAGCCAGGTTGCAGGCCGAGAGAGAGCGACAGGCAGCTGAAGAGAGAGCCGATGAAGAACGGCGTCGGCAAGAAGAAGCCGAACGGCGGGAGCAAACCAGACTGGCGCAACTTGCGGTGTCCGAGGCTTTAGAGGTTGAAAGACAGGAAAAGCTGGAACAAATTTCGCTACTAGAACAACAAATCGCTGAGATCCAAATCGAAGTCGATACAAATGAGGTTGCATCTACAATTCTTCAGGAAACTATCTTGGTGGCTGAGGAGTTGCTCCAGGTACTCATTACTGAACAGACTAAATACGAGAATACTGATGCGAACGGTAACACGATAGATCCATTGTCAAAAGATCTGATAGCTGAACTAGAAGTACGAAAAAATAATCTGCTGAGGCAGGCTCAATCTCAGTAATTTCTATGTCGTAACAGTGTTGTCCAAACCCCCTATAGGTCAGAAGATTACTGGCCCCCAAGCCCTTGACTCACTTTGTTTGTACAGCGCGTTATGATAAAGTGCGCGCGCCTTTGAAATTATCCAACCAACGAGGAGATACGCCTAGATGTTCGGGATAACAATTACTGTTACTACAGTACTGTCGCTATTGGGCTTGGGAATCGCTTGTTTTTACATGAAACAGGTTTACAGCATTCCGCTCGATATGGGGCTCGATGAGAAAAGCGCAACTCGTTTAAAGTTTATTCATGGAGCGATAGCTGAGGGTGCCATGGCATTCCTTAAGCAGGAATATAAATTTCTTGCGATCTTCATGGTTTCATTTGCCGCAATTATTGTTGTTTTGATAGATGATTCCCACACTCCCGATATTCGTGAAGGTTGGTACACTGCCTTCGCGTTTCTGTTTGGGGGTGCTATTTCGATAGCCTCGGGTTACATCGGTATGAAAGTTGCCACTCAAGGCAATGCTAGAACCACCGTTTCAGCTAAGAAAGATATCTCTGATGCGTTCGATGTCGCTATTAATTCAGGAGCCGTAATGGGCTTTGCATTGGTGGGGCTGGCAACACTGGGGCTTGTTTTAATTTATTTAATTATGAAATTTTTGCTCGCCGATCTCGGCGAGGAGAATAATCACATCCTTATGGAGGTTATTGCTGGATTCGGTCTGGGAGGTTCGACAATTGCGTTATTTGCGCGTGTTGGCGGTGGAATCTTTACGAAAGCAGCTGATGTCGGTGCCGACCTGGTAGGGAAGGTAGAACAGGGTATCCCAGAAGATGATCCAAGGAATCCCGCGGTTATTGCGGATAACGTGGGTGATAATGTAGGTGATGTAGCGGGTATGGGTGCTGACCTCTTTGGCTCCTGTGCTGAGAGTACCTGTGCTGCTATGGTGATCAGCGCCGTGGTATTTGCCGCTGACCCCAATGCGCTCTTGTACCCTGTTCTTATTAGCGCAGTTGGTATTCCTATAAGCCTAATCACAAAGTTGCTAGTTGGGGTAAAAACCGAAGAAGACGTGGCGCCTGGGTTGATGAAATTATTAATCATCTCCAGTGTTTTGATGGCTGTCGTAATGTTCTTTTTTACCATGGCCCTAGTACCAGAATTCTTTGAATTGAATGAAGAACAGTACACAAATCTCGGGGTCTATTGGTGTTTTCTATCCGGATTGATTGCCGGATTGGTTGTTGGTTTATTAACCGGCTATTACACCTCAGATAACTATAATCCAGTAAAGGAACTCGCTAAGTCCTGTGAGACAGGAGTTGCGACTAACATAATTTACGGACTCGCACTGGGTTATAAGAGCACTGTTTTGCCCTACCTGGCCATTGCCATCTGTATTTTTGTCTCTTGGGAGCTGTCCGGCATGTACGGCGTAGCAATTGCATCACTAGGCATGCTCGGGACTTTGGTTATTGCCTTGATGATTGATGCTTACGGTCCGGTTGCTGACAATGCAGGAGGCATAGCCGAGATGGTAGGTCTTGACAAAGAAGTTCGTCGCCGCACTGATATTCTAGACTCCGCAGGAAATACAACTGCTGCGATTGGCAAGGGCTTTGCCATAGGCGCTGCGATTCTCACATCGTTGGCCCTGTTCGCTGCATTTATAACAGCGGCTTCAAAGCTTATGGGTGAACAGATTTCAATGAGCTTACTGGACCCATTGGTATATACGAGCGTCTTTATTGGAGCGGTTCTACCATTCTTGTTTACTGCAATGACCATGAAGTCTGTGGGCAAAGCAGCTTTTGACATGATTGAAGAAGTGCGACGACAATTCAAAACTATCCCAGGTATCATGGAGGGTACAGGCGATCCCGATTATGCTCAGTGCGTAGCGATATCAACCCAAGCTGCTCTCAGGGAGATGATCGCTCCGGGTTTGCTTATTATGGGTACTCCACTAGTGGCTGGATACTTATTTGGTGTAGAGGCTGTAGCAGGCATACTCGCAGGTTCCCTTGTGGCTGGTGGTGTCCTAGCGATTGCTTCTTCCAACAGTGGAGGAGCTTGGGACAATGCCAAGAAGTTCATCGAAGCGGGCAATCTTGGCGGTAAAGGATCTGATGAACACACAGCAGCCGTTGTGGGTGACACTGTTGGGGACCCATTAAAGGACACCTCTGGGCCATCATTAAATATACTGATTAAATTATCAGCCATTTTGAGCCTAGTATTTGCTCCATTTTTTGTGGAATCCGGTGGAATACTTCTGGGTTAATCTACTCGAAAGCAAAATAAATAGAGATTGTTAGACCCTTTTTTTGTCAGTGATGCTTATCTAGTTATCCCGTCGTGACTCGAAATGGAATAGCACCCATTCTTCGTATTGAACTTGGATGTTGTTCGCTAGACGTGTCCAGATTGTTCGCACATTTTCAATACATTGATAGATTCGGAACGAGTCGGTATCTTCTATAATTAGGTTTCTGACCGAAGGATTTAGAGTGTAGTTGGAGATTTCTACCAGTTTCCAGCTCTCTGCCATTGTTCGTTCTATGCACTCGTTGCCTTGCAAAAGATCGATGTACGGAAATTCTACATCAGCGTAAGCGAGAGACGGAATTTCGAGGTTCAGATTGACGGCAACTTGTTCAGAATCTTCCGATTCCTCTTTCAAAAAGAGGATAGTATTCAGGCGTATGGGGCCTTGCGTTTGGTTATATGCAACCACGCGCAAACCATCATCGGTATTCTCTCCCCATGCGGAAGAGAAAATGGCAAATTTAACTTCAGTTTCTTCCTGCAGCTCGGCGGCAAGCACTGAGCTGTTGAATAGGAATAGAAACCATAAGGATTTGTGCATGTTGTTTCGTGATCTTTCCGTTCGAGGCTAAAGCCATTAAATCTTTACAGATTCGATTTTATCGAGCTAATTATGCTCGTGTCATGCCTATTTTCTTTTTAGGTCGAATAAAAGATAATTCTCTCAATTAAGAAAGCGACACTTTACCGGCTGATGTTGGTATTTGCGGACAGGTTGGATTCATTATGAGTTATTTGGATAACATAAAGCACATCATCTGCATTGCGTCTGGAAAAGGTGGTGTTGGAAAATCCACTACCGCTGTTAATCTTGCTTTGGCCCTTCAGCAACAAAGTTCCCGCGTGGGGTTACTCGATGCAGATATATATGGTCCAAGCCTACCGCTCATGATGGGAGTAAAACCAGGTACCAGCCCGGAGATCAAAGAGCAAAAGTACATGTCTCCTATAACTGCCCATGGAATTGAATGCAATTCAATAGGGTTCCTGGTAGATCAGAGATCGGCTATGGTATGGCGAGCTCCTATGATGATTTCCGCATTCAATCAGATACTGAATAACACGACTTGGTCCAACTTGGATTATCTTGTCGTCGATATGCCCCCTGGGACAGGAGATATCCAGTTAAGTCTAGCCCAGTCAGTAAAAATTAGCGGCTCAGTTATAGTCACCACGCCCCAGGATGTGGCGCTCCTGGATGCACGAAAAGGCATAGAAATGTTTAATAAGGTCGATGTCCCACTATTAGGAATAGTGGAGAATATGAGCACACATATATGTTCTAAGTGCGGTTATGAAGAGTCTATTTTCGGGAGTGGAGGAGGAGATAGCCTATCCGTGGATTATGAAACTGAAGTGCTTGGACGGTTACCACTTGATTTAACCATTCGTGAGCAAAGTGATGCAGGCAATCCTGTGGTAGCATCGAATCCGGATCATCCAGCTTCCCAAGCATATTTGCAGCTCGCCGATAATGTGATTCGACGTGTTGGAGAAGTTTCCTCAGTAGTATCATCTAGTCCTAAAATAACGATTAGTAATGATTAGGTACTCACTTTTAAGGGTTACAAGGGATTCACATGATTAGGTCTTTAAATAACAACATACAAGGGAAGTGTCTTGGACGCAGTAAATGAGTTTTTAATTTTCATCGATGGTTATCTTGGCAGCGCCATTTGGTTCCCAACTTTTCTGTTGCTTGTTGGCATATTTTTCACCCTCTACCTCGGATTTCCTCAGATTCGTTATTTCAAGCATGCCATAGGCGTAACGACAGGCAAGTTTGACAAGGAGGGGGCGAAGGGCGACACAACTCACTTCCAGGCACTCTCAACTGCTCTATCAGGCACCGTGGGTACAGGTAATATTGGAGGTGTCGCTCTGGCACTTCATTTGGGAGGCCCGGCTGCATTGTTTTGGATGTGGATGACTGCATTCTTCGGTATGACTAGCAAGTTCGTAGAAGTCACCCTTTCTCACAAGTACCGCACCCAAACTTCGGATGGGACTATGGCTGGGGGGCCGATGTATTACATGGAAAAAGGGCTGAATGCTAAGTGGTTAGCAGTCATTTTTGCCATCGCTACAGTATTGAGTTCTTTCGGTACGGGTAATCTTCCTCAAATAAATAGTATTGCAGCCGGACTTGAGAGTACTTTTTCTCTTGATCCCCTTATAACTGCAAGTGTTTTGTCGGTGCTTCTAGCTTTGGTGATTATCGGAGGTATTACTCGTATAGCTGCAGTAGCCGCGGCTATTGTGCCGACCATGGCTTTTATCTATTTGGTGGGTGCATTCGCGGTCATAATTCCCAATATTGGTAATGTCATCCCTTCGTTTGTGTCTATCTTTAGTGATGCGTTTAACGGTTCCGCTGCCACAGGAGGCTTTCTTGGAGCGACTTTTGCTTATGCTTTTGATCGAGGCGTGAACCGGGGACTGTATTCCAATGAAGCGGGGCAAGGCTCAGCACCAATTGCCCACGCCTCAGCGCGAACTGACGAGCCTGCAGACGAAGGTATGGTGTCCATTCTTGAACCCTTTATAGATACCATAGTCATTTGCACTATAACGGGAATGGTGATTCTCTCTTCCGGTGTTTGGATGGAGAAGTTTGAAAATGAATTTCAACGGGCAGACATGAATTTTGTCGCTGGAATCTATAGCCAGGATGAACCAGCAGATATAGAGGCACTTTTCTCCTACTTTGGGGGAGAGGAATCCCGTGCCGCAAGTTACACGGGTGAAATCAGGTTGGTGTCAGGTGAAGTAGTCAACGCCTTGGATTTCACGCTTATCCATAACAGGTCTCTTGCAGAGGAAACTCGGTACACACGCGATGGTGAATCAATCACTGGAAGTGTCTCCGTGGCTAATGGACGTTTGGAAGACACAACTATCATAGTCACCGGTGGATCATTATTGCAGTCAGTACCATTGACTACCCGTGCCTTTACTCGAGGAATTTTCGGAGAATATGGGCAATACATAGTATCCATCGGGTTGATGCTCTTTGCCTTCTCTACTGCAATTGCCTGGTCCTACTACGGTGACAGAGCGATGACCTATCTGTTGGGTCCTAGATCGGTTCTGCCTTATCGAATTATCTACATACTCGGGTTTTTCTACGCGGCGCTAGCTGATACCACAATAGTTTGGAATCTATCGCTAATAACAATCGTGTTAATGACTGTGCCGAATCTAGTAGGAATTTTGTTCATGCATCGGGAGATGAAGCAGACGGTTAATGATTACTGGGAAAAAACCGAGAACGGTACGCTCGGTACTTAGCGAGCCGAAATTACCTTATTAACTAGGGATTAGAACTGGCTTATCTAGTCACAGCTTCACCGGGTAAGCGAATGTCTTCAACAATAGCTTGAACGTCTTTTGGTGGAGCCGGTGTAAATTTACTTATTATTATCGCAACAGTCAGGTTTGCTAAAGTACCAATCGACCCAATTCCTTCCGGAGAGATACCTAACCACCAGTTGGCTGCATTGTCCGCGGCCGGATTAATGGTTTTGAAATAAATTATATAAGCCGCAGTAAACGTAAACCCTGCCAACATACCGGCTATTGCACCATGCTTATTCATTCGTTTCTGAAAAATGCCCAGTACGATGGCTGGAAAAAATGACGCTGCTGCCAAACCGAACGCGTAAGCAACAACCTGGGCCACGTATGCCGGAGGATTGATGCCCACGTAACCGGCTACTAGCACGGCCACAAAGATTGCTACCCTCGCATAAAGCAACTCTTGCTTCTCCGTAATAGCGGGCATAAAACTTCGTTTTAAAAGATCATGGGCTACCGCAGTGGAGATCACAAGTAACAGTCCTGCAGCGGTAGAAAGTGCGGCGGCAAGCGCCCCTGCGGCCACCAAAGCTACAACCCAATTGGGTAATCCCGCTATCTCCGGATTTGCCAGTACCATGATATCACGGTTGACCTCTAATTCGTTTTGCTCTGCGTCACCTAAATACTGTATGCGTCCATCATTGTTCTTGTCTTCAAAGGAAACCAGGTTTGTGGCTTCCCACTTACTGAACCATTCAGGCACCGCTGTGTATTCCACATTGCTTACAGTCGTGAGGAGGTTTGTCCGGGCAAATGCAGCAACAGCCGGGGCAGTTGTGTAAAGAATGGCAATGAAGAAGAGGGCAAACCCAGCGGATCTGCGCGCATCACGAACATTGGGCACGGTGAAGAATCGGATAATTACATGTGGCAAACCGGCGGTGCCAAACATCAGAGCAGCAGTTATGAAAAATACATCCTGGGTCGTGCGCTGCCCCTCGGTGTAGGTTGCAAAACCCAATGCTTCACTCATACCGTCCAATCGATCCAGCAAACGACCTCCACCAAATTCTTCAGTTAGTTCCGCACCGAACCCAATCTGAGGAATTGGAATTCCAGTCATCAGCATGGATATAAAAATGGCAGGTACCATAAAGGCAAAAATCAATACGCAATACTGCGCGACTTGAGTATAGGTGATCCCTTTCATGCCTCCCATCACTGCATAAAAGAATACAATCGCCATACCTATTATGACGCCGGTGGTAATATCCACTTCAAGGAATCTTGAAAATACAATGCCTGCTCCTTGCATCTGACCGCAGACATATACAAAGGAAATTACAATTGCACAGAACACTGCGATTAAACGAGCTGATTGAGAATAATAGCGGTCGCCGATAAAATCGGGCACAGTAAACTTGCCAAATTTTCGTAGATAGGGCGCCAACAATAAGGCAAGTAACACGTAGCCGCCCGTCCACCCCATTAGGTAAAATGTGCCATCTCTTCCTAAAAATGAAATGAGACCGGCCATGGAAATAAATGAAGCCGCGGACATCCAGTCTGCTGCAGTGGCCATACCATTGGCCAGCGGAGAAACTCCACTTCCCGCCACGTAGAATTCGCTGGTGGAACCGGCTCGGGACCAGATGGCGATACCTATATAAAGCCCGAACGTAAGAAATACGAAACCGAAAGTCCAGACCTGCACGCTCATTGAGAATCTTCCTCGGCAATATCCATTTCGTCTTTTGACGATTCCAAGTTGTAGCGATCATCAAGCTTGTCCATCAAGTGGATATAGACAAATATTAAGATTACGAATACAAAAATACTTCCTTGTTGGGCTATCCAGAACCCAAGCTTGAAACCTCCGAACCGGATCGTATCAAGAGCATCAACAAAAAGGATACCGCAGCCGTAGGAGATAAAGAACCAGACCGCCAATAGCGATAAGACAATCTTAATGTTGGATTTCCAGTAATCATGAGCACTGTTATCTGACATGGTTATCCTCTCATTGGCATGTTGGTACGGCTCTTAACGACTAGCGGGGCTCATGCAAGAACACGTGTTATAACTTGATTGCGATTATGTAGCGCAAAGGATGGTATCACTTAATCTGAGACCCTACTAGCTAGCTAAAATAACCGGCTATAGTGGATTTTATCCTTCGTTGAATGAGATTCCTGTCGACGGATAGACTTGTTATTTGGAAGAATTGTTAGCGAGATAATTTGTTAACTTTGAGCGAATTATTTGTTGCTGAGCCTCATTACCCTTATGGTATTCACGATACAGCCGGCGTAATTTTTGCCTATCGAGGTTGCCGTGTTCTTTAATAGCGGCGTTAATTTCAGCGTTGCCTTCAGTCAGTATTTTTTCGCTCAGATCTCTACTATTTCGCAAATCCTGAGGTTCTTGGGCATCATTTCTAGGTAATTGTTCCATAGCCAAAGAAACGATTTCATAATCACATGAGCGCATTAGACGTCCTATAAGCTGTAATTGGCGCTTCCTGGCTCCGTGTTTTTTAGGGAGTAGATTATATTCTCCAATTGCAGCTATCACTGCTTCGGTGAGAGGCAATTTCGACAACTGGGAGGGGGAGAAATAAGTTAGCTTATCTCCAAGTGCTTGTAATGCCAGAGCGTCTTTTTTGCGCTGAGTCTTGCTTCGGTGCTGATCCAGCGAGCTCTTTTCCCGGTCCATTGTTTACACGTAAAAAATTTGGGCCAGTCCAAGAAAGGCGAAAAAGCCAATAGAGTCAGTCACCGTTGTTAGTGCTACGGAGCCAGCTAAGGC
>UINC01002544.1_pt1 | contig 10402 bp, 12 predicted proteins | sample 5385821 | NCBI WGS metagenome assembly UINC01 (sample SAMEA4666929, study PRJEB26691) | marine metagenome | isolation source: Pacific Ocean | place: Pacific Ocean | collected 2011-10-13
TTGATTATTTAATAAAACCTCTATCACATTAATATCTAACTTAAAAATAGCAATTGTTAGGAATAATAGAGTCAATAGTGCAATTCTTAGCATCGCCTGTGGAAACGTAAGCTCCCCTTCTGGAACTAAAATAGGACCTTCAGGAGGATCACATTGCACACAAAATAATCCAGACGCTGGCAAGAGTGAGTTGCAGGAATCACAATATAAATATTTAAGTTCGGATTGTTCTTGGGAATTTTTTAAAATACTTGAAGCCATATTTTATTAATTAAGACGGTAAATCTTTCTGTATTTATTTTTCAGATAACTTAAAAATATAGTGGGATTCAAATTATCCCCAGTAACTTCTTTAACTAAATCGGGAACAGAAAGCAACCGCCCCTTCTGATGAATTTTTTGGTTCAACCATTCCCGTATTATTTCCAAATTACCAGATGCAATTATTTTTTCTAATTGCGGTTTATCCTGCAACAAAGTTTGATAAAACTGACTTGCATAAATTGCCCCCAATGTGTACGAAGGGAAATAACCAAAAGCAGCGCCACTCCAATGCGTATCCTGCAATACTCCCAGTGTATCAGTGGGGGGTTCAACCCCCAAGTATTCTTTCATTTTAGAGTTCCATAGTTCAGGCAGAAGATTAATTTCTATTGAATCATCAAACAACCCTTTTTCAATTTCATATCTTAAAACAACATGCATAGGGTAAGTTACCTCATCTGCTTCGACCCGTATATAAGATGGTTCACTGGTGTTGACAGCTTCATACAATTGTTCTGCTGAAATATCTCTAAAATTTTTCGGAAAAGTCTCTTTTATCAATGGCAAATAACCATTACAAAAAGCTAGGCTTTGGGCAATCATACGTTCCCAAAACAGAGATTGAGACTCATGGATACCCATAGTTAAGGCTTCAGAGGCAGGCAAATCTCTACCTTCCTTCATCCTTCCTTGTTCATAAAGGCCATGACCGGTTTCATGGATGACAGCATAAAGGGATTCAATGAAATTATCATTTCGATATCGAGTCGTAATACGGACATCCGTGGGATGACTTCCACCACAAAATGGATGCACCGAGACATCCATACGCCCACAATCAAATGCAAATCCCATTTCTTCACTAATACGCCGGCCCAATACTTCTTGTTTGGCCACAGAAAAATCCCCCGTTAAAAAGGAAGATTCAGGGTTATAATCGGAAACTTGAATATCGCGAATCAAAGGAATAAGTTCTTTTTTCAAGGTTTCAAAAACCGGGGTGATATCGGACATTGTTGTGCCACGTTCATAAATATCAATATTTGCATCGTAAGCTTTTAATTTAGGAAACACATATTCGGCCCATCTTTTTTTCAATTCAATTAACTGGGTTAATACAGGAACAAAATCCGAAAACCTATTTTCTGAACGGGCTTTGACCCAAATCTGATGCCCTTTTGAAGAAAGCTCTGCAAGCTTCATAACCAAATTTTTAGGCAATTTTGTTTCCAATTCATACTGGCGCCTAGCTTCATTAATATTACATTCCTCAAAACAATTGAATGAGTTTTCTTGGCTTAATTTTTCAAGCAGGCTTCCTATTTCAGGGTCCGTACTTTTTTCGTGGATAATTCCGGCAAGTACCCCCAACTGTTTAGCTCGAGATTCTGCAGCTCCACTAGGCATGATTACTTCCTGATCCCAATGGAGGATACCCATAATGCCACTCAAGCGACTGATCTCTTCAAGTTTTAGAGTTAATTTTTGATAGTTTGTAGACATGATTTTTATATAATTTTATTTCTTGGACGTTTTATCTCGGACAATGCGAAGTTTTCCAGATTCAATAATCAAGACCCTTTCCCCTGCTTTTAATTCTTCTTTATTAATCTGAACTATTGCGTAAGGATCACCTTTATCAGGTTGCACAATAAATTCCGAAGCATCACCACCCGTTATGATATTTTCAGCCTTATGGCCGACAATTCCACCAATGACCGCACCCCCCAAACCTCCCAGTGCCCGGGTAGCTGTATTTCCTCCTAAAGTTGAACCGGCAAGACCTCCAGTTGCAGCTCCAGCTGCAACACCGACTCCTGACTCAGTACCTTTTATTACCACATCACGAACCGACAAAATAATCCCCTTTTTAAAATATGTAGGAGAACCCATTTCCTCACTTCCATATACGGAACCAGAGTGAAGGGAACGCTGAGAACAACCAGATAAAATCCCCACTAAAATTAAGATCAGGATAATAATTTTATTCATCTGGACCTCCAAAAAATTGGTGAACTGTCATATAAATATTCTACCTCTAAATTCTATTCTAAATAGTATTTTCTTTAAAATTGGTTTTAGGCGTGAGAACTCCTTTTATGAACCCAACTCATTACTCCGTTGAAATAATTTTTTATTTTTTGATTTGATCTCATAATCCTGCGATATTGACTTTTTAAAGCTTTTCCCATAATATTTACAATTATTCTCATTCTTATTTTACACTTCAGGAAAAAACATAAAATAAAGAATTAACCTCCCTTTTGCTCCCTAATTTTCTTTCGGATATAAATATGCGACCTATTCAATCATTAAAATATATTTTACTTTTAGGAATATTAGCCCTTTCTCTAGTCGCTAAACCTTCTTTTTCCGAATCTTCTAATATGGAAAAGAATTCTGGTTCCAAAAATGCCAATCAAGTAGTGGGCAAGAGTGGTAGCGGAAGCGGCGGATCTGGAAGCGGATCTGGAAGCGGATCTGGAAGCGGATCTGGAAGCGGATCTGGAAGCGGCGGATGTGGAAGCGGCGGATCTGGAAGCGGATCTGGAAGCGGATCTGGAAGCGGCGGACTTGGATTTGGTTGCAAAACGCCTGACCAAGTAGGTTTCTCTGGTTTATTTATACAGTCCTTTTCCATCATAGTACGTGAAGGTTTTGAGGCAATTCTTATTATTGCAGCCTTGATTTCCTTCTTAAGAAAATCAAAAAACGACGCGCACGTAAAAAATATACATATTGGAGTTATAGTAGGAATTTTTGCAAGTTTTCTTACTGCCTATGCCGTCCATGAAGTACTCCAACTAAGTAAGGTCAGCCAGGAAGTTCTAGAAGGCTGGATTATGCTAGTCTCTGTCGTAATTTTATTCTCGGTCAGCTATTGGCTTGTTTCAAACATAGATAATAAAAAATGGCAACAGTACATCAACAAAAAGATGCATGGTGCTTTGTCACAAGGCAATGCTTTTGCCCTAAGTGCAATAGCTTTTATTTCTGTATATAGAGAAGGATTTGAGACGGTCTTATTTTATAAGGCTCTCGTGCTATACGCAGGAGAAACAACCGGAGGCATTCTTCCGGGCTTCTTGACTGGATGTGTCATGCTGGCTGGTGTATTTTATTTAGTCAATTATTTAGGAATGCGAGTTCCTTTTAAATGGTTTTTTGGTTTTACCAGTGTCTTACTGTACTACATGGCCTTCACCTTCTTAGGAAAAGGAATTCATGAGTTACAAATGGGCGAACAATTTTCCATGACTGCAGCTAAATTTTTACCTAATATCTCCTGGCTGGGAATGTATCCAACATGGGAAACTTTTATTGGTCAGGCCATCTTGTTCGCAGCATTTATCTTTGCTTTAGTTTATACCTTCATCATTAAAGCAAAGAAAGAAGTTAAATAAGAGGAACGGAATTGGTGGGGTTATTCAACATACTTGGTGATCAAGCGTCTAAAAATATTGGGAGAAATTAATTAATGTAAAAACCTTTTGTTTTTACCTTTGAAGGTTGTGGGGTGGGACTGGTCTCGGTTCATCATATCCATCTTCTTATACTCTTCCCAGTTATCGCGAAACAAATTGAAACCAACAAAGTCTAACGCTTGCATAATTTCCAGTTCTGAAACCTTATTTTTCCCGGCATCAATATCTCTAATCGCCTCTTCAATTTTTTCGCAAAGCCCAGCAAATCGCTCTTCGTCTTCAAACATCATAAATTCTTTCATAAAGTCAAAACTCATCTTTCGCCTCCACCAAAATTCTTAGCAGTTTGTCTCTCCACGCCACGCATTTTAGAGTAAAAATCTTTTACTGCAAACATAAATTCTTCAATATCTTTGTGAATTTCCTCATACCTCCGGTTTGCCATACGTTGTGTTGAAAAAATAGAGCCCCCAAATGCAACAGCATCAGCTCCGGCACCAAGATAATCTTTGATGTTTCTCGGATTAACTCCACCAACAGCCATCAATTTTATTTTTTCAAAAGGCCCTTTAATTATTTTAAAATAATCTGGCCCCATTTGCGAAGCAGGAAAAACTTTAACCATAGTGGCACCTGATTCCCATGCTTTTTTTATTTCAGAAGGGGTCAATGCCCCAGGGAAATAAGCTATTTTGTTTTTGACGCAAAATGTTGATACTTCCTCATCAAAATTAGGAGCGACAATATATTTAGCCCCCGCATCGATAGCTTTTTTAGCCATCTCCACAGAGAGAACAGTGCCTGCTCCAATCTGTAATTGGGTATATTTGTTGTTAATTTTATTGATCAGGTGAAATGCATCTGGGGTATTTAGAGTAATTTCCAGAAATCGGAGGCCTCCGGCAAAAGCTGCATCTACCACACCTTCTAGGGAACTTTCGTTCAATCCTCTAACGATTCCAATTACGGGCTCAGATTCAAATCGTGGTAGGTCGAAGACCATCCGTTAGACGTTGCCTTCTGAAGTTAGCTTTTCATAGAATCCCAAATATTCGTCTTTATTTTCAGAGTTTCTTAACTTCATTCCAGCGCGAGGATGCAGATCTAAAATACCAGTTATCATGTATGGGATAGTATATCCCCATTCGATTTCTTTCCTTAATTTCACGAAGTCTTTTTCTAATACATGTAATATAGGACGAATATTAAATTTAGGATTCTTTAAAAACCCTAGCAATAATTCAAGAGGACAATTACCAGCAGCGCGACCAATACCAAAAATAGTTCCATCTAAATAATTTATACCCTGAATGATACCTTCTATTGTATTGGCAAATGCGAGTTGTTGATTATTATGTGCATGAATCCCTATTTCACGACTGGGCATAGCCCCTTTATATTTTTTAGCCAGATAGGATATTTGTTCAGAGTATAAAGCACCAAAACTATCAACCAAGTAAATCACATTTGCAGCACTTTCTTTTTCTACCTGCGCAAGGGCCTCATCTAATTCCCTTTCTCTAGCATGAGAAACAGCCATAATGTTAATAGTGGTTTCATAACCTTTCGCATTTAAAGTATTAACAAATTCAATTGCCTTATCAATATCTTTTACGTAGGAAGCTACGCGCATCATGTCGACATAACTTTCAGATTTTGGAATGACTGAATTTGGATCAAACCTACCAATATCGGCCATAACAGAAACTTTACAATTCAATTTTGTATCACCAATAACATTTTCTAGATCCTTCTCTGAACAAAATTTCATCGGACCATATTCGCCGCGCTTAAATTGATTTTCATCAGCCTTATATCCTAATTCGATATAATCTACACCCGACTCATTAACAGCCTGAAAAACACCACGAACTATTTCATCTGAAAACAAGTGATTGTTCATCAGCCCACCATCTCGGATGGTGCAATCTAAAACTTTTATTTCTTTTCGGTACATATAATAAAATCTCCCAACCGATATTTAAATCACCCGAACAAACGAAATTGCAGTATAATTTTCAACAAATTGGAGGATTAAATTATATTTCTATTGAAGTTTAAGGTCAATTAGATAATTAATCTTTTTAGGTTTAAATCCTTATTTGACAGAGGGTTTGACCAGAAACGTTTTACGAAAAGTTATAAACCCAAAAATAATATTAAGTATTTTCTAGGAAATTATATCTAACTATGAATAATAACAAATCTTTTTGGATTATTAAACAAGAGCCTTCCAAATATAACTGGCAACAATTTGAAAAAGACAGGGGAACATATTGGGATGGAGTTAGGAACTATCAAGCGCGAAATAATTTAAAAAATATGAAGAAAGGAGACAACCTTCTCTTTTATCACAGTGTAGTTGGCAAAGAAATCGTTGGAATTGCCGAGGTCACTAGGGAAGCCTATCCCGATCCCACCACCGATGACGAAAGATGGGTTGTGGTTGATTTAAAACCTATTAAACCCTTTAAAGTCCCCGTTACCCTTGAGAAAATAAAAGCGCATAAAGAACTCTCTGAAATTGCGCTAATAAAACAAACTAGACTGTCTGTCATACCTATCACAAAAAAGGAATTTCAGATTTTGCTAAAACTGGGGAAAACAAATCTTAAATAGCAAATAACGTAACCTCTATTTCTCTTTATTCGAACCTATTTTATTTTCAATTGACTTAAATTATCGAAAAGTATAAATTCAAAAACCGTTAAAACGACAGCGGCATAAATTGAAATTAATATTTTGGTTATCGAGGGTTACTTTTACCTGTTCTGATAATATAGGGAAAAAGATGGTTCCTTACAATAAACGTAGGCCCACGAAGAGCAAACCTGTCAATCAATTGAAGTACCAATCCAACCTAATTGAAAAATCCATTAATGACGGTGGAGAAATTCAAATTACTGACTTACCCCTCCTCCTCCAATATAAAAGATTAAAAGTTAAATGATGAAAGGGCTAATTTTTTCAACAACCCTTGTATTGATTGTGGCCTTTAAGGGTATCTCCTATGGCAATAAAGAAGACATATCTCAATGTCATGCTCAAATTAAACCATTACATCTGGAGAGAGAACGAGTAGCACAATTAGATGGGATGTGGGGTTTATTTGAAAAAAATCGCGAACTTCAAAGTAACTCCGTTACCGCTATTAATTTGGATAGAAAGGTAAATTCTATTATTTTTCACCTCGAATATCTTTGCGAAACGCTTAATGGAATCCCTATGAACGAGGTAGCAAGGTATGTACGTGATGGCATCAATAAGTATGGCGAGGATAGTTTTCGCAAAGAACTTATTATCCTTGGGAAAAGTGAGGCAGAAATTACGATATGGTTTGAATTCACTTATTTTTCTCTTAAAAACGAAGAACGTTCTTTAAATCTAAATACTGTATTCGAATCCATTAAAAACTCAGCTCCCTTTATCAGCTCATACGTTTCTCTGGCCCAAAAAATTAATCGCCGTGAAATTGATGATTCCATAGTAAAAAATGTTAGTGAACTTTCCAGTAAAATTGAATTATTTTTTGAAACCGACAATTACATGAATCAAGCCTTAACTGAAAACAAAAATATTCCTTATGTTGATATTAATGAAAGCTCGGGTGGGTCTTGATATATTTTCTTACTGAATGTTATTAAAAATAAATAATTGAGGTAAATTATGGGCAATTTTTTGGTCATAGGTGGCAGTGGAGTTATGGGCCAAGCTGCTATTAAAGCGGTTCGAAAAAAATTTGGCAATGACGCTAATATCATAGCGAATTGGTATGGAAAAGCGGATACCAATATTTCTATTGACGGTGCAACAAAAACAATCTTTGGAGATATTTCCGACCCGAACTGCGTTAATCAAATTTTGGCTGAAAATCAGGATCCATTTGACTATATGTTCTATGCCACTGCTTTAGGTGAAGTAGGTGTACCCATCTCCCAAGCACACAAAGAATCTATAGATCAGTCGAATCGACTATCCTTTGATCCCATTTTGATGCTTGAAGAAACACTCAACATAAAGATCATAGTGACATATTCAACGTTTTATGTGATCCGCCATCAATTAGCCACATATGGAGCTATGGGCTTCTCTAAAGAAGCGATTGAAAAATGGACCCTAGAGCCTGGGAAATCCCATCATACCTGTATTCGTGCTGGCCTTTTTGAATCTCAATCATCAAGAGGAATAAAACTGCTACTTCGAAAATCGGCAAAAAATCCAGATAAAATTAAAGATCCTTTATTAAAATCTTATTTTTTGGGGAAAAGTTCAAAAGAAGGGATAAAAGAATTTGAGGAAGGAATTTTTGCTGAAGAAAAAGAGGCTTATGGCGACTGTCGAACTAACTCAGAAGACCTCTATCAATCTCATCTAACCCTATTTGAAACAAAAAATCCTTTGTTTGTAAATGTATGTGGTAAAAAGATTTGGTTGTCCAAAGAACCACAGCTACTTAATGATTATTTCTAATCCAAATACCGATCTATCAATTTTTTTATCAAAAAAAAAATTTTAAAAACCGATCTCCAAGCATACCCCAACTATTTTTTCTTGGGCTTATAAGGGCCCGTTCGTAAATAGTTATCATTCATCTTCACATGAGGATCGATTTGTGGGGCATCCTGCTCTTTTCCCTCTGGATGACCATCATCGAATTTTTTAGATAGCAGACTCTTGGTCTTATTTGATAACATAGTTGATCTTTTTTTTCTGGTACGAGTTTTGCGTTCTGAAAATGCTTCTTTGTATCTTTTTTTATCCTCATGGGACATATTTAGAATCATAGTTCCTCGCAGTAGCTAGCAAGCTAAGAATATTCAAATATAAGTTGTTACAGATTACGCTAATTTTGGTCAAAGTGGAAAATTTTTTATGCTTATTGATAAAATTAAAAACTCACTTAAAGATGAAAATATTAAAGAATCAGTCCTAACGACATTTATCAATGAGTTGGACCACTTCGAAATTGCCCGCCGGCTTAATGAATTTTCAACAGAAGACAAAGTTCGAATATTTCATCTCTTTAACAGCGATAACAAGCGCCAAATTTTGCTCTATGAAACAGATATGGATAGCAGGATGGAGATCCAGGAAACTTTGGATAAAGATTACCTGGCAAACCTTCTTGATCAAATGGCCGAAGATGAAGCCACTGATATAATTAAGGAACATTCCAATGAAACTCAGGAAGAAATCCTGAGTAAGATGGAAAAACAGGATGCCGAAGTTATAAAAGATTTAATCCAATACGGAGAAGAAACTGCAGGTGGTTTAATGACGCCTGATTTTAATAAAATATTATGGGACCAAGCAGCCGCCGAAATTTTTACAAAAGTCCGGCAAGAATCAAATTCCGATACACAGCCTTATTTTTATGTTGTGGACAACCAGAATAAATTATTAGGCTTTTTCAAGCTTCGAGATTTACTAAATGCTCCTGCCTCTGCTATGGCTAAAGAATTTATCAGGCCAGAAACTCCTAAAGTAGAGATCAGTGATCCCTGTGAAAAGGTTGCCAATGTAATGAGTCAAGAGCATCTCAGTATTTTGCCCGTAGTCGACGAACAAAATGTAATTCACGGAGTTGTTACTTTTGATGACGTAATTCGTGTCATGGAAGATATCGCTAGTGAAGATATCTACACAATGGTCGGCACTGCAAAAGTAGATCCTTTTGCAAAAAAGACCGGTAGCAAAATTATGGCGCGCGCGCCTTGGCTGTTTACAACTTTTGTTGGAGGAATTATTAGCGCATGGATATTAGGAATATTTGATAATACTCTCTCAGAATATACAGCAATTATACTTTTTATTCCCTTTGTGATTGGCCTTGCGGGTAATGTAGGCATTCAAGGGGCTACTGTCATTGTCAGGGGTCTCGCTACCGGCGATATTCAAGAAGATAATATAACGCATATCGTAAAAAATGAAATACTGGTAGGAATGCTTAATGGAACTATTTTTGGATTTCTTTGCGGCACATTAATCAGTATTTTCGCAAAATTTTTATTAAATACAGACCCCCTATTGGGAGTCGTTGTAGGCACTGGAATTATATTGGCAGTATCTCTTGCTTCTCTAGTTGGTTCTCTAACCCCCATTATTTTTATTAATCTGGATATTGATCCTGCCGTAAGTACTGGGCCCATTATTACTGTAGCCAACGATATACTCGGTTTAGCTATCTACCTTGTCACAGCGAAATTTATTCTAGCTGCTTTCTAGTTACTCCTATTCAGGCTCCGCCAATTCAATCTCAATGATTGCAGTATCTATTTCCACATATTCCCCTTCTTGCACATAAAATTCTTTTACAACCCCTACAACTTCTGAGAGCAAAGTAAAATATCCTTCAGAGATTATTTCGGCAACGGCAGTCCCTGGTACAACTTTATCTCCCTTCCTAACTAAGAATTTATCCACCTTTCCTGAAGTCATGGTGGGATACATCGCACACATGATAATATAATCCTCCATACATTCCCTCCCCCTTACAACCAAATTTTTCAACAATGTCTATTTATATATTTTTAATTTTATTAATCCTCTTTATAAACATCAACCCTAAGTATCCATCCTAAAAAGGTCGCCAATTTATTTAAAATGCTTTTTAAAGAAAAATTGTATAAACTTAAATTCCTAATAAATAGTGGCAATAAAAAATGAAAATTGATACTGGTGACACACTTTACGAGCCCATGTCACGAAATACA
>UINC01002550.1_pt1 | contig 10393 bp, 11 predicted proteins | sample 5385821 | NCBI WGS metagenome assembly UINC01 (sample SAMEA4666929, study PRJEB26691) | marine metagenome | isolation source: Pacific Ocean | place: Pacific Ocean | collected 2011-10-13
GGATAACAGCGCAAAACTTCTCCAGGAACCCCATGTTACTACCTTTAATAACCAAACAGCATCCATTAATGTGGGGACCACCATCCCTATTCTTGTACCTCAGGGCCAGGGAAGTGTTTTTGGTACAAACCCCTACACATTTGAAGACCAGAGCGTAAATATAGCATTGGATGTGACCCCCAGGATTAATGCCGACGATTATATATCGTTAAAAATTGTAGCTTCGGTTCAGGCGATTATCGGTTATGTAGGTCCCGACGCTGATAGGCCCTCTGTCTCATCGCGGGATATGAACACCAGTGTCATGGTCAAGAGCGGTGGCTCTCTCCTTATTGGTGGACTTATTTTTGAGGATAATAATCTTTCAATAAGTAAGGTTCCATTCCTGGGTGATATTCCCATTTTGAAATCAATTTTCTCCAGCACAATTGAGAGAACTGATCAACGGGAATTACTTGTATTTATCACTCCATCCATTGTTTATTAAGTTTTTAAGCTCATGGCAGAGACCAACAAAATACTTATAGTGTCGGATGACGAGACTTTTTCTAAGCCGTGCGTCAGTTTTTATGAAGAATTGGGGATCGAAGTTTTGCTTCAAAAAGATGGATTGTCAGCCTTGAATATTGTCAAAAAGGAACCTCTCGAGTTTATCATTGCTGAAACAGGCCTTATCTATCTTGATGGAATGCACTTATGTAAAATTGTCAAAAGTGACAGCCGTTTGAACCACATGCCCTTTGCCCTGATCCTTGAGTCTGACAAACCTGAAGAAATGCTCAACGCACGGCGAGTTGGTGCCGATTACTCTGTTACCAAGCCTGTTGATCTTAATGTGCTGAAAGACAATATTATTAATCTGCTTTATAAAAAGCAGCCCGAGGACGCTTTGGAATAATTATGCCTCTTAATTTAGGACAGCTCATGGTTCAGGAAGGGGTGCTCAGCAGTGAACAACTGCAAACAGCACTGGACTACCGAAGTGAGAACAGGGTCCGGCTGGGGGATGCCTGTATCAAACTGGATTACATTAATGAAGAGGATCTTCTGAACATTCTTGCATTGCAGTTTCGAATACCAAGGATAGAGCTCGATTTTTTCAATGTAGAGCAGGATGCCACTGAGCTCATTGACAAGGACCTTGCTCGAGACTGCAGCGCAGTTCCTCTGTATGTATTGGATGACGTTCTTATGCTGGCAATCACGGATCCCCTGAACGTTCAAGCCGTAGATGAGATTGGCCGTGTTACGGGGAAGAAGATACAACTTGCATTATCTTCTCCATCGGAAATTTCGTCTTCAATTCAGACATTTTATTCTGTTATAGGGCAGTCTGAGGAATCTTCAGAGAATGGTGAAGCCATTGAATCAGAGGAATTGATTGAAGACGCAGAAGAGATCATTGAAATTGTTGATGGGATACTTAAAGATGCGGTAGAGAGCGGTGTCAGTGATATTCACCTGGAGCATCGAGAAACTTCTGTGCGGGTGCGGTTTCGGATTGATGGCATTTTGCGTATTTACAAAAACTGGCCTAAATCAAAGGCCGCCGCCATTGTATCCCGGTTTAAGGTTCTCGCTGCTATTGATATTGCGGAATCAAGAAAACCCCAGGATGGACGGTTTGCCTTTACGGCGGGTAAAAAAGAGGTGGATCTCCGTGTGAACACTTACCCCTCTGTTTACGGCGAGAAGATTGTCATGCGTATTCTTGACCCAACAAAGGGTGCCATCCCCTTGGAAAAACTGGGCTTTAGTACGGATATTATGACAAAATGGCAAAAGGCCTGTTCTTATCCTAACGGGATTGTCCTGGTTACAGGTCCAACGGGAAGCGGTAAGTCTACCTCACTCTATGCGACTCTTAACCTGGTGAATTCAACGGACATCCACATGATTACGGTGGAAGACCCGGTAGAGTACAAGTTTGACGGAATCGTCCAAGGTCAGATCAACGAACGGGCCGGGATGACGTTCGCCGCTGCACTTAGGGCTATGCTGAGACAGGACCCTGATATTATAATGGTGGGTGAGATGCGTGACAGGGAGACCATTGATCTGGCCATTCGGGCTGCTCTCACAGGGCACCTTGTGTTCAGTACCCTCCACACAAACAACGCTACCGCTTCCTACTCCCGACTTATGGACATGGGAACAGATCCTTTTATGTTGAGCACTACCGTCCGGGCAATTTTGGCTCAACGGCTTATTCGGAGACTGTGTACAAAATGCAGGGTGGGATACCGGGCCACGGAGGAAGAATTTGAGACCATCGGTATGCCTCCCCAAGATGAGCCAATTTATAAACATAAGGAGAATGGATGCAGTTATTGCGGCGATCGGGGCTATAAAGGTCGGGCTGGTTTGTATGAACTGTTGGTCCCGACGCCTGAATTAAATGAATTGGTTCAAAAAAAGTCACCTGATGATGATCTTTATCGCCTGGCCATTGAACAGGGGATGTCCACTCTGGCGAATGAAGGGTACAATTATGTCCGGAGCGGCCTTACTTCTATCAAGGAAATAAACAGGGTCCTTTAACATGACTACTTATATCTGCAGAGTCGTCACAGAGCAAGGCAACATTGTTGAGCGGACCATAAAAGCGGATTCTGTTACACAGGTTACTGATATACTGTCAAAGAAAAAGGAACAGCTGGTTTCGGCCAAGAAACAAGGCCTTAGCCTCAGCCTTGACGGGTTTTTTGAGCAGTACCAAAAAATTCCGCCCGAACAGATAAAAATGTTCACCAACCAACTCAAAACCATGATGGATTCAGGTGTTCCTCTCCTTGCCGCCCTGGATGTGCTGGAACGCCAGGCAGCCATGCCCAAGTTGAGGACTATAGTCAACGATCTCCACAAGCGTGTCTCTTCCGGAGATGCTCTATCTGAGGCAATGAGTCACCACCCTGATGTTTTTAACACACTTTATGTCGCCATGATTCGAGCTGGAGAATCTTCAGGAGTCATGGGTGAAATTCTGGATCAGTTGGAAATGTTCAACGAGATTGATATCAAAACGAAAAAAAGTGTGAAAAAAGCACTTCGGTACCCCATGATGGTCATGGGTGTAATGGTCATTGCCAGCGGTTTTGCGGTGGTAAAGATTGTGCCCACGTTTGCCAATATGCTGACTGGTATGGGAACGGAACTACCTCTTTTGACGCGGATGCTCCTTGCTGCCAGTGATTACGCCACGAATTATGGACTTTTTGCCGTCCTTGGCATCGCGGTAATAATAGTTGGGTTCAAGCAATTCAAAAAAACACCTGCGGGCACCTTTGCAATTGATAAGTTGAAACTGAATTTACCTGTCGCCAAAACACTTTTGCGAACAGCCATTATCTCCCGGTTTACGCTGGTATTGAAAACATTGATCGGCAGTGGTACTCAGATTGTAGACGCTCTTGAGATTGCTAAAAATACCATTGACAACAAGGTTTATGAACAAGTTATAAGTGATGGTCGAGATAAAATCATCCAGGGACAGCCTATTCATGTCGCCCTTGAGAACGAATATATACCCAGTGTTGCCCTGAACATGATTGCCATTGGGGAAGAGACGGGTTCCTTGGACAAAATGCTGGGAAGCGTAGCAGATTTTTACCTGGTAGAACTGGAAGACAAACTGGACGGCCTCACGGCGGCCATTGAGCCTCTCATAACTATTTTTATAGGTGTTTTTGTCGCCGGTTTCGTTGCCAGCATTTTTCTACCCATGTTCAAAATGTATGAAACTGCAATGTGAAAACCCATCCGGGGGTAATGAACAAAAAATGTTCGCTTTAACTGAAAAATTGAATATATTTCGTCATTAGCGATCGAGCTAAGCGGGGAAAACATTACTGAACATGAATAAAGGAGACTATTCTTATGAGAAAAGATAACAAGGGTTTTACCCTCATTGAGTTGATTGTGGTTATTGCCATTATCGGTATTTTGGCTGCTATTGTCATTCCACAGTTCACCAATGCAACAGATAAAGCTAAAGAATCTGTTACTAAATCATTTGCTACAGCGTTAGTGGCAGGAGCAACTCAGTCTTTTGCTCAGTCACTTTTGGATGGCCTAGATGATGATGCTTCAGCTTACCCAGATGGCACAGATGACGTAGATGGTACTGGTTGTACTGCCCTTATAGCCGCTTTTTCAAGTTATGATGCATCGTCATGGACCTGTGATTCTGATGCTGCATCCTACACGAAATTCACCTTCGCAGATGATAATGGCTATATAGTTTATTATGGTAACAATGCTGATGCCTCGCAATTCCTAGTTACTTATATGCTAGAAAATGCCGGAGATTATGTTAAAGCTGGAGGTCAATTGGCAGCAACAGCCGTCGGCGCCGACGCTCCCGACAAATCAGGTATGCCAGGTATTTATTAGTAGTATTTGATATAAATATATCATAATAAAAATGCCGGCTTTTGCCGGCATTTTTATTATCGGGTGATTTTTCATTAGTTTCTATCTGATTTGAAAAAAGGATTTACATTAATTGAACTGATCGTGGTTATTGCCATTATTGGTATTCTGGCTGCCATTGTCATTCCTCAGTTCACCAATGTAACTAACCGGGCAAAAACATCTGTGATTCATTCTTTTGCAAATAGTCTTGTATCAGGCGTTCAAAATGTTTATGCCGAAAGTATTATGGGTGAAATCGAATCTAAGAGTGGTACAGCGTCTTATCCTGAACCGGATGTTCAATTGGTTGCCAAAATGTTTGCGTCATTTGATGACTCTTCCTGGCGTATAGCTTGTGATGATTGTGAGAACACTAGTTGGGATCATGATAATAAGAATTTCACACCTGAGGAAAGTGTGCCGAGTGGATATATATTATTTCAGTTTCGAGATGATTTGGATTATTTTGCGGTATATGCTCAGAAATTATTACTTGGCGATGTTAAACGTACTTGGATGGTTTACTACAAAAGGGAAGGTCAGGCCATTTCAGTCATTGAAGGCAATAAAGAAACTGCCAACGATTGGTTTGTTATTTTTGATGACGCCCCAGGCCAATAAGTCTGGAATAAATTTTCGTTCCATCTCCGGTTACACCATAATAGAGTTGATTACGGTTATTTCTATCATGGGTATCCTTGCTTCTTTTGTAGTGGTTGATCAGGTAAACTATTACAATAAAATTTCTTTTGTTGCCGAGGTAGAAAAATTCATCGGGGATATGGAGTATGCAAGGGATTATGCCATTTCAAGAAGCAAACAGTGTGTTATCACAACCGACGCTGGTGATCTTCAAAATCCTCCAAATTATAATTTTTCTCTCCGTACAGCGGATGGATTGGCAGCAATTATTTTGCCTTCAGAATCAAATCATACTATTAATCTCCCAGATGGCGCGTCACTTGACCCTACTGACAATGAGATTGTGCTGGACACTCGTGGCACACCGGCTAGCGATGAGACAATCACTTACTCCTCATCCAGATTTTCCGCAAGCGTTGAGATTATCCTGAACAGCGTTACAGGCTTTATTGAGCAGTAGTGCTTCACTCTCTTAAAAAAAAGGGCAACGCCCTGGTTGATCTCATTATTGGAATGATCATTATGGGTCTGGTGAGCATTTCTGTGGTGGGGGCATACACTTCTCTTATGTCCATGGCTTCAAATGCCTTCAGGAACTCTAAGGCTTCCTGGATGGGTAACAGTGTAATGGAAATATATTCTGCCAAAGCATTTGATGATATTGAAACGAACGACAGTTTCACTCTGGATGATCAGTTCCCTGGTTACACAGCAAATGTTACAGTAGTGGAGAAAGATGTGAATCTTTCAACCAATACGATAGAAGATGGAGATGCATCTTCAAATTATAAAGAGATCACGGCGGTTATTTCGGGTCTCGGAGTTGACGATATCCTAACCTATAAGACCCTTCGGTCAAATTGTGTAGAAGAAGGACCATTCATAACAAGCATATCAACAGAGTTGTCAGATGATTTTTTCAGTAGTACAGACGGAAATGGCAATGTGCCAATAAAAGTCAACTTCAATAGAAACATTGATATAGCAAACGCAGGTGATATAAACCTTGCTCTCAATGTATCTCAAAGAACAGGTAGTATAGAAAACTATTCTGTCTCGCAACCAGATCCTGCCATTAGTGTAAATACACCTACCTTGGATGCAGACAGGCGGTATTTACTCTTTAACTATGATGTGGGCTCTGATCACACCTCATCGGCTTTGAATAATTATCTGAATGTTTCAAACTTTACTTTGAGCGGTAGCGCTAAAATAACGGGATATAATGGAGCATCAAGTGATGGTTGTGACGCTGTGGTTGATCTTCCAACACGAAATTTAGCGGCGGATGAAGTTATCATCAGGATAGCATCTGCTCAATATTATGTATTTCAGCATTGGAAAGATAATGGAACGAACAGAAAAAATCTGCAAGATGCCATTAACCCTGTAGTAGAAGGTTCAGGCCTCACAGCACCTTCATTTGGGGATATTTTTGATAAATGGAAAAGATTTGATGGAACTACTGTATTTGCAAATAAAGCAGCAGCTGTGCTTGCTAACAATCAAAATTCGATGGCGTGGAAACCCCAATATATAGATGGTGATGGAGACCCCACTGTTTATAGTCAAACGATGCAAGGTGTTTATGATACTTTTAGCCATTTTTACATGCAAAGAAATGTTGTGCCAGCGAATGGGTTTATTAGTCCTGAGTCTTATGAGACATTCTCTCTTGAAGTTACTCTTCATAGCACAAGTAGTGATGATGATATGATAGGAATTATTGTTGCTTATGAAGAAGGTTCCAATAAATGTAATGGGGGTAACCATGGTAGTCATGTTGCGACTGAATGTGCGACAACTGGAAGTACTCCCTATGTTCTTTACGCTGGCAGATCAGCTATGGGATCAGAACCTAGAGAAGGTTGGGGCTTGGTATATAATAAAGGTAATACTGTGGCATATAGCGGTCATTCTACTGAAGCAACGAATAAAGATGGTGGCAATGGGAGTGGTGATAAATGGAATATTCGAGAAAGAACGCCCCCAAATTCGAGAACAGCCAGTCAGAATTGGAGCAGTTATTATGTCCGTGTAAAGGTTGAGAGAAACTTGAATAACATAAAAATTTATACGACAGATTTTTTTAATACTCGCGCTAAGGCTTTAACTGCTGGAAATCTGGGTGTACGTAATGATGGTACTGGGTATTTTGATGGAAATAATATATTAGAAGTTGATCTTGAAGATGATGTGCGACTGCATAAGTTCATAGGAGGCAGTCCTTTTGGCTACATCACCTTTAGTCAGCCAAATGCAAGCTATCTGGATAATGTTATACCAGAACCTGAAGTTGAAGAAGAGGCCCATGCGGATTACGTAGTTTATTTTGATGATCGGCAATCCAGTGGAGGTGGAGGTGTCTATGATGGTTGGGGTGAGTTTAATCTGGTGCAAAGTACTTGTTGCCAACCGGATGTATCCAATCCTCGTAGCTATAACCCATCTGGGAGCGGTATTTGGAAATGGAATGCTCCGGCAGGTGACTACCGGTTCGTTCCCGGTCTAACTATACAGGATTTGAACGGATATTATGGAATTGTAAAACCTATGGCAGATGGAGTGTCAGATCCCGTTGAAGAAGGTGGTCAAACCATTAAGTATTCCATAAAAAAGGTAGCTGAGAATTAAGATGACTGTTTATAATAATAAGAAAGGTTATACCCTCATTGAATTAATTATTGTTTTGACTCTCATTGGTATCCTCGCGCCCGGCATGAGCATGATTTTCAATAATATTCTTGATAATTACCGAACCATGACTGAAATAGCCAGTGCAACAAAAAGATCTGAATATGTTCTGAACAGGATTACCGAAGACATTAATAACTGCAATACCATTACAAGAGCTAATGATAAAGAGATTGAAATCGAAATCTCAACTGATCCTGTCCAGACGTATCGCTATAGAATTAATGATTCAGATGCTATGGTAGAGTTGTGTCTTGCTGATTGCGGAGACGATGAAAATTATCATACAGTTATTATAGGTGTTGCATCTACGACGAAGTTCAAATATTTAGATGCAAACCTGGATGAACTTGAAAATGACCCGGAAAAACCGTGGCTTTCAAGCGAGGTTGGGGATTATGACAAACTCAACGAAATCATCTATGTGGAATTGAAGCTTGACCTGGTTTTCCGGGATAGCACCACGTCATATTCTACAGTTGTTTATCCTGAAAGAAAGGAGACCCTGGATTGACCTTTTTTTCAAATAAAGGCTGGCTTGGCACCGGGTTCGCAATTGTGATGTTTCTGATCCTTTCTGTTATGATCACATCAATGGGGAAAAAAATAATTCTTAGTTCAAATAGAAGCATTGACGCAGCCAGGGAAAAACAGGCTTATTGGATTTCAACCAGTGGGCAATCTTTCATTTTTCAGGAACAGAAGAAAGGGCAGGGGATCATGGATGTTGTCGGCGGGAAGGTTTTTTTTGACGATCTTTGCGTTGTAGGACAATCATCGGAAGTGCTCTCTGGTGGTGGTCTTATTACTTTGCTGTCCGACGATTTCACGAATGATGCGACATTTGAAACTGATGGTACTCATATAGATGATTCTTCCCCATGTGGCGGGAGTGGGCAGAGGCCACAGCTCAACTGGAATAGTGTACCCACAGACGCTGAGAAACTGGTGATTATTATGTCAGATGCTGATGCGGATACCACTGACTGGGCAATGTACAATATTGGCTCTAACGTGACCTCTTTGGCGGGGGTAGCTTCAGCTCCAACGGGCGCAACGGAAATGACGAACTATGATTATACTGGGCCTTGTCCTCCCATAGATGGAGTAAGCCATCGTTATGTCTTTAAGATTTATGCTCTTAATGCATCCATAGATGACTCACCGGCCAATATTAAAGCTTTGAAGACCAGTATGGAGGGGAAGATAATTGCCTGTGGACAAATAGTCGGTAGATATGAGCGAACTTCATAACTAAAAACTGTTGTAAATGATTATCATAATTACATTTTTCCTGGGTGCCATTGTAGGGAGTTTTCTGAATGTTTGTATATATAGGATTCCTCGTGAAATTAGTATTGTAAGGCCCGGTTCTTTTTGTCCTCATTGTAATAAGCCCGTAGGGGTATTTCATAATATTCCGATTGTCAGCTATCTCATTCTCAGGGGCAAATGTTCATCTTGCAGTGCATCCATATCATGGCGTTACCCTGCTGTGGAGATTATAGCGGCCCTAATGACTTTGGTCACACTGAGGCATTTTGGATTTTCTCTGGAAGGAGCAGCCTTTCTGATTCTTTTTTACCTCCTTATTGTCATTGCTTTTATTGATTTGGAACACCTCATTATTCCTGACAGTCTTTTACTGGCTTCAGTTGGTGCCTTGTGTCTGTTAATATTCAAGTTTCCATCCTGGCTGACGCTTTATGAAACAGTCGTAGGATCAGTGGTCTTCGGCGGTTTTCTTTATATGGCGGGGTTCCTTGGGAAACTTCTATTTAAAAAAGAGGCGTTGGGTTTTGGTGATATAAAACTTGGGTTTGTTTTGGGCGCATTTCTTGGCTGGAAGTTGGTGGTGGTAAGCCTCTATGGAGCGTTTTTCCTGGCGGCGATCTTTGCAGTAATGGGTTTACTCATAAAAAAGATGAAGTTTGGGCAAATGATTCCTTTTGGCCCCTTTTTAATTCTCGGTTCCTTGGTGGGGATTTTTCTTGGGGACTGGATCATAAATTTGTTTTTACAGTGGATAACTGTTTAGACCACTCGGACCTGGCTAAATTGAGTTAATAGGATTTGAGCCGGGTCAGTAAATTCCACCTCGTCTAAGATTAAGAGTTATATATTCAATCATGAATCAATCTTTGCAGGGCAAAATATACCCGACCTTTAGATATGAAGTTGGCCGTGAAAAGATTTTTGAATATGCCCGAGCCACTCTTTCGACCAATCCTTACTGTACCGACCCTGAATTTGCTGCCAAATCCCACTATGGGACTGTAGTTGCACCTCCCACTTTTGCTGCGGTCTATTGCCACCAGGCTCTGCGCAATGTATTTGACGATAAAGAGTTAGCAATGAATATTCCCAGGATCGTACATGGAGAACAGAACTTTGAATTTGGCGAAGTGGTGAAGTCAGGAGATACCATTTCAACAACGGTGACTATCTCGGATATTTTTGAAAAAGAGAACAGGAAAGGCCTGAACAACCAATTTTTAATTATGACAACAGAGTCTGTAAACCAGGATGGAGAACTGGTTTGTAAAGGTCGTTGGACGCTGGTGGAGAGAGGCAGTGAGTGACCAGATAAAAATAGACAAGTATCTATCTTACTATTATGCCGGTGCCAGCGGTGATTTTAATC
>UINC01002552.1_pt1 | contig 10384 bp, 10 predicted proteins | sample 5385821 | NCBI WGS metagenome assembly UINC01 (sample SAMEA4666929, study PRJEB26691) | marine metagenome | isolation source: Pacific Ocean | place: Pacific Ocean | collected 2011-10-13
GGTTCGGCGTGATCCAGGGTGACAGGCCTTCGATGTCGGGCAGCTTCGAGAGCGGCGCCGCGGTCGTGGTGGGAGTAGTGCTGGTGGTGGGAGTAGTGCTGGTGGTGGGAGTAGTGCTGGTGGTGGGAAGTCGTACCCGGGCGCGCGCCTCTTGGGCCGAACGGTTGGTCACCACGCGTCCGGCCCCGACAAGTGCTACGGCAGTGGCCGACATCCCGCCGGCGTAGGCGAGGAAGCTGCGGCGGTCGGCGTACTTGATCCGTGGGTCCTCGAGTTGGGTTCCGACAGCATCGGGGGACGAGGTGTTGCCCTCGGAGCGTCCGCGCAACACGTGCAGGACCGCCAGGCCGGTGCCGACCAGCAACAGGGCGAACATCCAACTGGCGCCAGCCGAAGTGAGGGGGCTGCGTGCCATGGCCCATCCGCCGAGGGTGCCGGATGCCACCAGGATGACCGGCAATGTGCGCGGCGTCAGCGTCGCCGAAAGGCCCCCCAGCACGAGCACAACGGCCACGATGCCGGTGAGGATCAGTGGCTTCTGTGCCATGCCGAAGGTGCTGATCGACACCCGGACGACGGAGCCGGGTGCGAGGTCGATGATCAGGTCGCCGATGGCGACGACCGGTGAGCGGAGCCGGTCAGCGAGCGAGGCGGCGAACTCGCCGACTGCAAGTGGCATTCCCGCGGCGAAGGTCCCAACCGTGAATTCCCGGAAGCGACTCCCAGCCCTCATGGTGCGAGCGTAGGAGTTGGAGGCGTCGAGCGGGGCTCAGTCGTCGCCGAGGCCGGCCACCAGTCGGTCGATGATCTCGTCGAGGACCTCGGGCGTCGTGCCGAAGTTGAGCCGGACATGGCCTTCGCCGCCCGATCCGTACTTCGGGCCGGCCTCGCAGGCAACCCCGGCCTGCGCCCGCAACCATGTCGAGGGTCGGTCACCGGGCTCGAAGGCGGACAGGTCCAACCAGGCGAGGAACGTCGCATCCGGGAGGTGGATGCCGACGTCGGGTAGTTCGGCGCCGAGCCGCTCGACGAGGTGGTGCCGGTTCGCATCGAGGACGGCCTTGAGTTCGTCGACCCATGCGTCGCCCGTGTCCCAGGCGGCGATCGAGGCTTCGCAACCGAGGCGATTGGGGACGGTGAGGAGGTGCTCGGGAACAGCGTCGAAGCGGTCACGGAGCCTCTCGTCGCCGAACACGGCCACGGCGCACCGGAGGCCGCCGATGGCGAATGTCTTGATGCCGGAGGTGACGGCGATCGTGCAGGTGGATGCGCCGGGGATGATGAGGGTTGGAACGTGTTCGGCCCCCGGGTGGACGAGGTCGTAGTGGATCTCGTCGGACACGATGGTGGTGTCGTGCTCGAGGGCGAGTTCGACGATACGGGTCAGCTGGTCGGCGTCGAGCACCCGGCCCGTCGGGTTCTGGGGGTTGCACAGCAGGAGAAGACCGATCGAGGGGTCACCCTCGAGGAGCGCCTGCAGGGCGTCCAGGTCGTAGTGCCAGCCCGAGTCATCGTGGACGAGGTTCCATCTGGCCACCTCCCGTCCCGTGGTCGGGCCGAGGTTCTGGAACGGGTAGTAGACGGGGTCAGAGAGCACGATTTTCTGGTCGGGACGTGTGAACGCCTGAACACTCGCCCAGACCCCCTGGACGACGTTGGTGGTCGGGCGCACCAGTCCCGCTTCCGGTGACCAGTCGTGCCGCCGCGAGACCCAGCGGCAGAAGGCCTCGACCATGGGCTCGGCCGCGTCGTGGTAGCCATGGGCGCCGGCTTCGACCAGATAGCGCAGACGTTCACGGACGGCCGGCGGCTGCCCGAAGTCGTGTTCGGCCACCCAGGCGGGGAGAACGTCGGCGTCATACCGGGTCCACTTGAGGACACCCGCCGCCCGCCGGGCAGCGCGATCGACGCGAACCTCCGAAGGGAGGGTTGCAGGAAGCGACCGGACCATCGGGCGATCGTAGGCGGTGCCCGGGCATTGCATCCCGATCATGCACGGTGGGGCGAGCGTCCTGCCAGCCCGAGGGCTGCTTCCATGATCGACTCACCCATCGTGGGGTGGGCGTGGATCGTGCCGGCCAGGTCCTCGACGGTGGCCGCTGTCTCGACGGCCAGCGCCGCCTCGCCGGCCAACTCGGCCACGTGTGCGCCCACGGCGTGCACGCCGATGACCGTGCCCGCCTCATCGGCGACGACTTCGACGAATCCCTCGGTGGCGCCCAGCGTTCGCGCTCGACCGGAGGCGGCGAACGGGAACCGGCCGGTGGTGGCCACCAGTCCCGCTGCTGCAGCTTCATCACGATCGAGGCCCACCGAAAGGACCTGCGGGTCGCCGAACACGATCATCGGGACACCCGTTGGGTCGAAGCCGGCCGGTTGCCCGCAGGCCGTCTCTGCAGCCACTTCGGCCTCGGCGGTTGCCTTGTGGGCCAGCGCAGGGCCGTCGGTGAGGTCGCCGATGGCGAACACCCGATCGGTGGCCCGCCGCTGCGCATCGACCACGACGAGGCCGCGCTCGTCGACGGTTGCACCGGCGGAGGTGACCTCGACGGTGTCACTGTTGGGACGTCGGCCCGCGACGACGGCGATCCGGTCGGCCGGGAGCACCAGGTCGCCGTCGGGCCCCGTGATGGAGATGCCGTCATCGGTTACTCCGACCGCCCGATGGGCGAGGCACAGGCCCACGCCGAGGTGGCGCAGCCCCCGCTCGACCGCTCGCCCAATGCGTTTGCCGAATCCCGGCAGGACCCGGTCCTCGAGCTCGACGATCGTGACCCGGCTCCCGAGCTTGGCGAAGGCGCAGGCCAACTCCACGCCGACGTAGCCGCCGCCTACGAGGACGAGGTCATCGGGGAGTTCAGTCGCGAAGAGCAGTTCGGCCGAGCCAACGACGCGTCGACCGTCGAGTGGGAGCCCCGGGAGCTCGATCGGCCTCGATCCCGTGGCGACGATGGCGTGGCGGAACTCGAGGTGCTCGAGATCGTCGTCGTGCTCCACGGCAATGCGGTTGGGGCGACTGAACCTGGCGGTGCCCGGTACGACCTGGACTCCGGCCCGGTCGAGGAGGCCGGCGACACCCGAGGTGAGGTCGGCCACGACGGTCATCAGATGCTCACGGACGCCAGCCATATCGACCTCGGTGGTGGCGCTCACCCCCCATCCCGCCACACGCCCGGGTGCCGCAACAGCGTCGGCGACCTCGATCAGTGCCTTCGACGGGATGCACCCCACGTTGAGGCAGGTCCCGCCCAGCGCCTCGCTCTCGACCAGCGTGACCTGGCGGCCGAGTCGGGCGGCGTGCAGCGCTGCGACATAGCCGCCCGGGCCGCCGCCGATGACGAGGAGGTCGACCGGTGAGGCGACCTCGCCCACGACCATCGTTCAGGACGCCATCGGGTCAAGAACCCACGAGGAGGCGGAGTGGTTCGGTCATGTCGTCGACGATCGAGCGCTTGAACGCCTCGAGAAGGTCGCCGTCGACCAGGCGGTGGTCGGCACCGAACACGAAGGGCAGCATCGGCCGGGCGGCCACTGCTCCGTCGACGACGGTCGGGCGGTCGGCGATGCGACCCAGGCCGAGGATGGCCGCCTGCCCGGGCGGGATGATCGGGGTCGCCCAGCGTCCACCGAGTGACCCGTAGTTGGTGACCGTGAAGGTGGCGCCCCGGAGGTCGGCAGCCGTGAGGTCGCCGGCTCGGGCCCGTTCGGCGAGTTCGGCCACTGCGGTGGTCGCGGCGAAGACGTCGAGTTGGTCGGCATCCTCGAGGACAGGTACGACCAGTCCGCCTTCCGTGGCGACGGCAACGCCCAGGCTCACCCGTTCATGGACGAGAATCTCGTTGCCATCGATACAGGCATTGACAAGCGGGAACCGGCGCAGCGCCCCGGTTGCAGCCACGATGGCGACGGCGAGCGGTGTGACCTCCCGGCCCATGCCCTGCATCCGGGTCCGGAAGTCGAGGAGGAGCGAGGCGTCCAGTTCGTCGAAGGTGTGGATGTGGGGGATCTCGCTCCAGGACTGCGCCATGTTGCGGGCGACCACCCCACGTACGCCGCGTAGCGCATGGCGGCCGGGCTCCATCTGGCCGAGTGTGGAATCATCGGGAACGGATGCCGGGATGGGCGCTGGGGTGGGTGCCGAGGTGTCGAGGTCTACGGCAGTGATGCGCCCACCGGGCCCGGTGCCGATGGTCGCCGCAAGGTCGATACCCCGCTCGCGTGCCAGCTTCCGGGTGGCCGGGGAGGCCTTGGGGCGATTCCCGGAAGTCGTCCTGCCGGTGGCGGCCTCGGAGGTGGTCGCTGTGACGACAGGGGTGGGCGCCTCGGGTATGGCCGGTTCACCCACCGAACCGTCGTCGATCTCAATGAGGACATCGCCCACCTGGAGGCGATCGCCCTCGGCGCCGCCCAGGGTCAGGACCACGCCTGCGACGGGTGACGGCAACTCGGAACTGGCCTTGTCGGTCAGGACCTCGACCAGCGCCTGGTCGCGCACGACAGTGTCGCCGGGCCGGACCAGCCATTCGACGATCTCGGCCTCTTCGAGGCCCTCACCGATGTCGGGGAGGCGGAAGACGTGTGGCATGTTCCCGGGCGTTCCTGCTGGGGGATCCGCGGCTCAGGCCACATCGAGGACGCGGCGCACCGCAGCGGCGATCCGGTCCTCGTCGGGTATGTAGCGATCCTCGACCATGCCCACGGGATAGGGCACATCGAATCCCGAGACGCGGACGACCGGCGCCTCGAGTGACCAGAAGGACTCCTCGACGACCGTGGCGACCACTTCACCACCGAAGCCGCCGGTCTGCGGCGACTCCTCGGTGACCACCACCCGCCCGCAGGCGTCGACGGCCTCGGCGATGGCGGCGATGTCGAGGGGCACCAGGCTGCGCAGGTCGAGGACCCGGACCGAGAGCCCCTCAGCGGCAAGGCGGTCGGATGCCCGACAGGCCAACTCGACCTGGTGGCTCCAGGCGATCACGACCGCATCGCCGCCAGGACGGGCGGTGCGGGCCGATCCGAGTGGGACGAGGTGCTCGCCGTCCGGCACGTTGTCGCGGATCCCCCGGTAGCCGCGGAGGGGTTCGAGGAACATCACCGGATCAGGGTCCCGGATGGAGGAGGCCAGGAGGCCCTTGGCGTCGGCTGCGGTTGCGGGTACCACGACCTTGAGGCCCGGCACGTTGGCCAACTGCCCCTCGAGGGAATCGGAGTGCAGTTCGGGCGTCCGGACGCCGCCTCCGAAAGGGGCACGGATCGTGATGGCCGGGTCGAATCGACCCTGGGTGCGGTAGCGGAGGCGGGCGACCTGTCCGGCGATCTGGTGCATGGCCTGGTAGGCGAATCCGAGGAACTGCATCTCGGCGACGGGAACCATGCCGGCGATGGCCAGGCCGACGGTCGCTCCTGCGATGGCCCCTTCGGCAAGTGGCATGTCGACGACCCGGTGCTCGCCGAACTTTTCGAAGAGTCCCTCGGTGACCCGGAAGACACCGCCGGTGCGGGCGACGTCCTCGCCCAGGACGATGACCCGGTCGTCGCGCCCCATCTCGGCGTGGAGGCATTCGTTGATCGCCTCGAGCATGTTCAGTTCGGTCATGCGATCGGACCTTCCGCCCCGACATCGGCCCCGGCCAGCAGGGCGGCCCGTTGACGGGCGATGCGCTGCGTGTCCTCGGTGAAGCAGTGGTCGAGCACGGCGTCGACGGGCAACGGTGTGGCCCTGGCGGCCTCGAAGGCGGCGTCGAGTTCGGTGAGTGCTTCCGTCTCCACGTCGGCCTGGACAGCGGCGTTCCAGAGTCCGGCCTCCTCGAGTTCGGCACACAGCCTCAGGACCGGGTCGCGCCCCTGTGCAGCCTCGATCTCATCGGCCGGCACGTAGCGGGTCGGATCGTCGGCGGTGGTGTGCGGGCCCAACCGGTACACGACCGCTTCGATGAGGGTGGGTCCCTGACCGGTCAGGGCACGTTCGCGTGCGGTCTGCACCGCGTCGTATACAGCGTCGACGTCGTTGCCGTCGACCTGCACGCCGGGGAAGCCGAAGGCTGCTGCCTTGGCGGCGAAGGACTCGGCGGCGGTCTGGCGGTACACCGGGGTCGAGATCGCCCACTGGTTGTTCACGCACAGGAAGATCACGGGCGCTCCAAGCACCCCGGCGAGGTTGCCGGCCTCGTAGAAGTCGCCTTCGGAGGAGGAGCCGTCGCCGAAGAACACGAGCACCACGCCGGGGTCATGGTTGAGGGTGAGCCCCCAGGCGAGGCCCACGGCGTGTGGAATCTGCGTGGCGAGCGAAATCTGGTACGGGAGCACCCGGATCGGGGCCGGAATGTGGCCGCCGGCGGGGTGGCCGATGTTGTAGAGCATGACGTGTTCGAGGATCTCGGGCCCGTACCTGCGCAGCGCGATCGGCTCCCGGTATTGCGGGAGTACCCAGTCGTGCCCGGGGTCGAGGGCGTGGACGGCTCCGACGATCGTCGCCTCGTGGCCTTCGATGGGCGCCATCGTGCCCACTTGACCCTGTCGCTGGAGGTTCCAGATCCGCTGTGACTGGATCCGTGCGGTGACCATGTCGACGAGCATCTCGCGCCGCTGCTCGTCGGTTGGCCGGGCCATGATCGCTCCTCGCTGGACGGAACCTCCGCGGTGGTCGACCCTAACCGGACGACCACCGGAGGATGCCGGACGGCGTGCCGGATGTCACGAAATACGAAGGCGCACAAGGGTTTATCGGACATCGGCGAGCACTATTCTGAGCGTCACAATAGTTCGAAATCCCCCCTTCGAACTTTGAGACTCCGGCCGAGATCGCCCCCCCTGATCAGTCGGCCGAGAGCGAGAGAACGTCCCGCCTCCCCCAGGCGGGACGTTCCATTTTTCCGGGCGCCGCTCCCGTCTCTGGGAGACCAGGGATGGCCTTCTAGTGTTCGCGGGTCAACAGCACCGAACGAGGAGTCGATCGAGCCAATGGCCACATCGCGACGGGAACTGATCCGCATGACCGACGACGAGGTCGCGGCGTTTGTCGGGGCCAGGTTGAGCCTGCAGGTCGGAACCATCGAGCGCGACGGTTCGATCCACCTGTCCACCCTCTGGTACGCGGTGATCGGGGGCAATGTGGTCTTCGAGACCTACAGTCGATCCCAGAAGATCGTGAACCTTGAGCGGGACGACCGCATCACGGTCCTCCTCGAGGACGGAACCACCTACGAGACGCTTCGGGGCGTGATGATCAGGGGCCGGGCGATCCTCCGTTCGGACCAGGCTGACGTGGTACCGGTCGCCGAGGCGGTCATCCGCCGGAACCAGCCGGAGGTCCCAGAGGACTACGTCGCTGCTGCGGCAGTCCAGATGGCGGTCAAGCGGACTGCCGTAGAGGTCGTTCCCGAGAAGGTGGTCTCGTGGGACCACACGAAGTTGGGCGGCACGTACTAGTCGTGGTGTGTGTACCGACGACTTCGTCGGGACCAGCCGTCGAATCCTCGTAGCATGTCGCTCGTGGACGACCTCCTTGCGGTGCAGCATGAGGACACCACCGCCGATCAGATCCGGCACCGCCTCGTCAATCTGCAGGAGCGAACGACCCTCGAGGCGGCACTCAGTGGACGGCACACGACCGAATCCGACCGCGACTCCCTTCGCCTGGGGCGCCTCGAACTCGACCGTCGTCAGAAGCGGGCCGAGGCCGAAGTGGAGGCCGTTGCCTTACGCATCCGGGAGTTGAACGACCGCCTGTACGGCAGTGGCATCAGCTCTCCCAGGGAGGCACGCGAGATCCAGGAAGAGGTCGACCGCCTCCTGCCCCGACAGGACGACCTTGAGGAACGCGTCCTCGAGATCATGGAGGAGATCGATCCCGTCGACGATCGCCTGGGCGAACTCGACGTACAGGCAGAGGCGGAGGACGCGACGATCGCCGCCGCTCAGGCGGCGCTGGCGGTGACCGAGGCGGGCCTCGGCGATGACCTCGTCCAGGCCGAGGAGCGCCGCCGTGTCGCTGCTGCCGAAGTCCCGACCGACGTCCTCGGCCGCTACGAGGGCCTGCGTGGCATATTCGGTGCCAGCACCGTGGTCCGGTTCGAGGGTGCCAACTGCCGGGGCTGCCCGTCCTCGATGCCGGCCGTCGAGGTGGACCGGGTCAAGCACCTCGAAGGGGGCACCCTCACAGAGTGCACGGAGTGTGGCCGCCTCGTGGCCCGCTGAACGGTGCTCCTCTGGTTCGCCGTCCTGGCGCTCGTCCTTGTGGCCCAAGTCTTCGACAGTCCCAACCTCGACTACCGGCTGGTCGTCCTCGGAGCGGTCCTGCCTGTCGCCGAAGGGGTCCTGGGCGGACCGTGGCTGTTGCACACGCTCCCGTTCTGCGGGGCTGTCCTGTTTGGCGTGATGCTGGTCGCCAGGGGGCGACGCCTCGCCCAGCGCCGCTGGCTGGGTATCCCGATCGGCCTCTTCGCACATCTTGTGCTGGACGGCACCTGGGCGAGGACCGAGGTGTTCTGGTGGCCCTTCGCCGGCACCGGCGCACTCGGCGGCTCGTCGGTGCCGGAGTTCGGCCGCTGGCCCGGAGGGCTCGCCTTCGAAGCTGCCGGCCTTCTGGTCGGCCTGTGGGTATGGCGGCGCTACGGGTTGGGTGAACCCTCTCGACGTGAGGCCTTCCTGCGGGACGGCCGCCTCACCGGAGTGCGCGCCTGATGTTGTACGTGGTCCGCCACGGGCGGACCGAGTCGAACGCCTCCGGGTTGCTCCTGGGCCGGGGAGACCCCCCGCTCGACGACCTCGGGATGCGTCAGGCCCGGGCAACGGCGGTGGCGATCGGCCCGGTCGACCGGATCGTGTCCAGCCCACTCCTTCGTGCACGCCAGACGGCCGAGGAGTTCGATCGAGACCTTGAGGTCGACGACCGGTGGATCGAGCTCGACTACGGGGAGTTCGAGGGTTGCCCGGTGGCCGACGTCGCTCCTGCGACCTGGGCGGCGTGGCAGGCCGACCTCGACTGGGCACCACCGGGCGGCGAGAGTCACCGGCAGTTGGGAGCACGTGTGCGCTCAGCCTGCGAGGACCTGCTGGACGAGGCGGCCATCCGGGACATCGTGGTCGTGACGCACGTGTCGCCGGTCAAGGCCGCCATGGCGTGGGCGCTCGGTGTCGGCGACGAGGTGGCCTGGCGTTGCTTCGTGGCGACGGCGGCGGTGACGAGCATCGGCACCGGACGTTCCGGACCTTCACTGCGTAGCTTCAACGACACCGGCCACCTCCTTGGACTCGAGGACTCCGGGGGCTGAGCCAAACTGCTACTCGTGGTCGTCGAGCCCCCCGGACGAGGGGGGATCGAATCCTTCCGGCCACACCGTGGTGTCGTCGTGGCGGATCCCGTCGAGGCAGACCGCCTCGAGTTGGGCCTCTGTGAGGTCCGCGCCTGCGAGGTCAGTGAAGGACAGGTCGGCGCCGATCAGCGCCGCTCCCCTGAGCACGGCACCCGAAAGGTTGGAGGCACGAAGGATCGCACCGCTGAGGACTGCTCCGCGGAAGTCGGCCCCCATGGCGAAGCATCCGGTGAGGTCGGCCTCGTGGAGGCAGCTGCGGGAGAACGTCGCACCGGCGAGGGTGGCACCGCCGAGGTGTGCGCCGGTGAGGTCGGCGCCGGTCAGCCAGGCGCCGCCGAGGTCCACCGCGCGGAGGTCGGCCCCGACCAGTCGGGCGCTTCCCAGCCAGCAGCGACTCAGGATCGCCCCTGGGAGCCGGGCCTCCGTGAGGTCGGCGTGCCAGAGGTTGGCGAGACGGAGGTCGGCGTCGGCGAGTACAGCGTGTTGGCAGATGGCATGCCGGAGGGATGCACCCGCCAGTCGGGCGTCGGAGAGGTCGGAGCCGTTGAGGATCGCACCTCCCAGCCAGGCCCCCGAGAGGTCGACTGCACGCAGGTCGGCGCCGGTCAGGTCGGCTCCTGCGAGGTCGGCACCGGCCTCGATCTTGTAGCCGTTGATCTCCACCGGCGGGAGCCTAGGCCCTCTCCGCCGGCGGGAAGGCTCCTGCCCCGGCAAGCGGAGCAGGGACTGCGGGTGACGGTGAGCCGGCCTGTAGGCGGGGTTCTGTCCACCGGCCCCTTGCGGGGGTCCGGATGGGTGACCATCCATCTGTGCGGCCTACCTGGAAGTGTCTACGGACGGGTCGCCCTCTCCCTTTTCGGCCTTGCTCCGGATGGGGTTTGCCGAGCCGACCGGGTCGCCCCGGCCGCTGGTGCGCTCTTACCGCACCGTTTCACCCTCACCTGTGCCCGATCCCAAGGGGCCGGGCCATCGGCGGTCTGTTCTCTGTGGCACTTTCCTGCGGGTCGCCCCGACTGGCCGCTAGCCAGCATCCTGCCCTGCGGAGCCCCGACCTTCCTCAGCGTGGA
>UINC01002563.1_pt1 | contig 10352 bp, 10 predicted proteins | sample 5385821 | NCBI WGS metagenome assembly UINC01 (sample SAMEA4666929, study PRJEB26691) | marine metagenome | isolation source: Pacific Ocean | place: Pacific Ocean | collected 2011-10-13
CCTTCCAATTGATATCTTCATCATCATAATCTTCCCATTGAAGTACACCAAGCTGTTCAAATTTTGGTCTAACTGATTCAGTTAATAAGCCAACTCTTTTTAGACTCGGAATAACTCTTTGAAATATAAAGGTTTGGAAGTCTCGTCTTACTTTGATCCCATTCTCATATTTTATTGTTTCCTGAACGTCCCATCCAAAGTCCTCAAACACTTCATTAGCATGAAAACGATGACGCATAATGACACAAGCCTGATAAGCAAATTCAGCTCTTTGTTCTACTTCATCCTCAGTTAAGCTTTTAACGTGTTGTTCAAGGTAGTGAATTCCAAAAGTCACGTGCCTTGATTCATCTTGAATAATCTTGTCAATTAATTGGTGGAGTAATTTATCAGGATGGGTTTGTGGAAAAGACTTAAATGCTCCAAGCGCAAGTCCTTCAATAATTAATTGCATACCAATAAATTTCAAGTCCCATCGCTCATCGGTCAAGATTTTATCCAACAGATTCTTTAAATCGGGCGTGATCGGATACATTTCATTATGGCGTGTTTGAATATACTTATTAAATGCCTCAACGTGTCGTGCTTCATCATAGGTTTGAGTGGCTGCGTACAATTTTGCATTGTATGTAGGGGCGCATGAGCACAACTGACTAGCGACCAATAATGCACCTTGTTCACCATGAAGAAATTGGCTTAATGACCAAGCAGCTAATTTATGCTGAATATTAAGTTTCTCCTCATCAGAAAGATCGAGGTAAGGTTCATAACCTAAGTAAGATTGATGAGATAAACCATAATCTTCGAGTCTCGCTTTATCCTTATCCCATTTTTGAGACCAATCAAGATCAATCTCAACATCCCATTGTCTCTTTTTAGCTAACTGATAAAGCCTATTGATTTTGTCGTCGGCTGCAGTGTAATCCCAATTGTAAGATCCTGTTAGTGGAGTATGGAATATTTCTTTGATCTCATGAAAATCTTGATTTGTTAAATAAATTCCAGATTTAAAATCATGCACTTTACCCATACCTATAGATTCTACAAAAATTTTTACAATTTACAAAAAAAGTTTTCCTGGTCGGGGCAGAGGGATTTGAACCCCCGACCCTCTGCTCCCAAAGCAGATGCGCTACCAGACTGCGCTATGCCCCGAATAGAATCAATGCGTGAAGTATTATACTTCTCATTAAAAAAAAACCATTAACTTTTTTAGAAAAAGATTTCTAAGTGATACCAAAGAATTGTTTGGTATCATGACACGCTTAAAAGAGATAAATTTTATGACAGCAAATATAATTGATGGAAAAAGTATAGCGCAAGAAACAATTGCTCAAATTAAAGAGAGTATCTCCAAAAATATTAAACAAGGATTAAATGTTCCTGGTTTAGCTGTAGTAATAGTTGGAGACAATCCGGCCTCTATGATTTATGTCAGAAATAAACGCATTGCTTGCAAAGAGGCTGGGATAAAATCCTATGATCATGATTTACCCATTGACATATCTGAAGAAGAATTAATAAATTTAGTGCAATCACTGAATAATAACCCAGAAGTTCATGGGATCTTGGTTCAACTCCCTCTTCCTGATCACATTAACGAAACAAAAATTATAGAATCCATAGATCCTATTAAAGATGTTGATGGTTTTCACCCTTATACTATTGGAAGACTGATGCAAAGAATACCAGTCTTAAGACCCTGTACGTCAATTGGTGTTATAACAATGATGGATTCAATTGGTGTTGACCCAATAGGGAAACATGCTGTAATTGTTGGTGCATCCAACCTAGTGGGAAGACCGCTTGCATTAGAATTACTACTTAGGGGTGCCACAACAACGGTTTGTCATAAATTTACAAAAGATTTAGAAAGTTTTGTTAATCAGGCGGATATTCTAGCCGTTGCTGTTGGTAAGGCTAACCTCATACCTGGTAGTTGGATTAAAAAAGATGCTATAGTTTTTGATATTGGTATCAATAGAAATAAAGATGGAAAAGTCACTGGTGATATTGATTTCGAAGCTGCAAAAGAAAAAGCTTCATGGATATCTCCCGTTCCAGGAGGAGTAGGCCCAATGACAGTTGCCATGCTTCTAAAAAATACTCTTATTGCATCAACTATTAATAGTAATAATGAAAAAAGAGAGAGGAAGATTTCATCTGATAAATGGATTAAAGTTTAATTAAATAAATGACTATGAAAATAAAATTAAAGGAGTCAATATTAGTATCATTAGTATTCTTATTATTAAGCAATTTAAGCATTGCATCTCAGAATTATCCTCAAATTGAGTTCACCACAACCTCAGGTAAGTTTACTGTCGAATTGGACCGCAATAGAGCTCCAACTACAGTTAAGAACTTTTTGCAGTATGTCGAGAGTGGTTTTTATGTGGATACAATATTCCATCGAGTTATAGCAGGATTTGTTATTCAAGCCGGTGGTTATACAGTTGATCTTGAACTCAAGGAGACTCTCCCTGAAATTATTAATGAATCAGGCAATGGTCTGACCAATCAACGGATGTCTTTAGGCATGGCTAGAAGCACCGACCCACATACTGCTAGCTCTCAGTTTTATATCAATATCGTTGATAATTTTTCGCTTGATCCAATGCCAACTCGTTGGGGTTATGCAGTCTTTGGTGATGTGATTGATGGCTTCCAGGTTATAAATGATATTGCCAGTAACGCCACGCAGACCATGAGTGATATGCAAGATGTTCCAGTTGCGCCTGTGATTATTTTGGACGTTAAAAGGATTGATTAATAAAGCATTAAGCTTGTATTGGAACTCTTGACTGTGAACAGGTACTTTATTTCCGATCTCCATCTTGATGAATCTAAACCAGAGACTACTGCGTTATTTCAAACTTTTATTAAACAGACCATCAGAGAAAATGTTAATGGGACGGAACTTTATATTCTTGGTGACTTGTTTGAATCTTGGATAGGTGACGATTATGACAATCCTTTTCATAATGAAATAAAACTACTCTTAGCATCAATGTCAAACTCGGGAGTAAATATCTTTTTCTTATTTGGTAATCGTGATTTTCTCATTGGAGACACATTTTTATCAGAAACAGGTATCAAATTACTCGATGATCCTGCCCTACTGACTATTAATGAGAAACTGGTTCTTGTTACTCATGGAGATCAGATGTGCTTGGATGATCACGATTACCAAAATTTTAGAGCTATGGTTAGAAATTCTGAATGGCAGGAAGAGTTTCTTAGCTTTCCTATCTCGAAACGATTAAAAATAGCAGGAGAAGCTAAAGATGCCAGCAAACAATCTAAACAGGAAAAAGTAATTGAAATAATGGATGTGAATGATCAAGCAGTTGAAGCAATCTTTAACGAGAATCAAATTGATCTTATGATCCATGGCCATACACATAGACCAATGAAACATGAAATTGTTTTGGACGGTAACACTTATTATCGTTATGTTTTAGGCGATTGGACAGAAGACCATGCAATAATCATAGATTGGAGCAATGATTCTCCCCAATTTATTGATTTAATTGATTAAAGTAGACGTGGGATCCTGAATCTCTATCTGTTTTCGCAGTTTTTCCTCTTTCATCTTAGCAGTGTCGTTTCGTTTGAGTTCAATTTTTTGTAGATAAGCTTGGGTAACATCATTGGTCACATAATCTCCAGAAAAACAAGATGTATCAAAATCCTGAACTTCTGAATCTTCAAATCGAACGGAAGCAATTAAATCCTCGAGTGTTTGGTAGAGTAACCAATCTGCACCTATAAATTGTGCTAGTTCTTCATCTGATTTGTTACTGGCAATTAATTCACTGCTGGCTGGCATGTCAATTCCATAAACATTTGGAAACTTTACAGGGGGTGCTGCTGAAGCAAAGAAAACTTTCTTTGCTCCAGCATTTCTAGCCATCTCGATAATTTGCTTGGAGGTTGTGCCCCTCACAATTGAATCATCAATTAACAATACATTTTTATCTTTAATTTCTAAATCAATAGGGTTGAGTTTTTGCCTGACTGATTTTTTTCTTTTTTCTTGACCAGGCATTATAAAAGTTCTGCCAATATAACGGTTCTTTATAAAGCCTTCTCTGTATTTAACACCTAGATGATGTGCGACTTGTAAGGCACTGCTCCTACTAGTGTCAGGAATAGGAATAACAACGTCAACTTCGTGATGTAGGCCTTTTTCTATTATTCTTTGTGCTAAAAATTCTCCCATTCTTAATCTTGACTTATAAACAGACATACCATCAATGATTGAATCGGGTCTAGCAAAATATACAAACTCAAAGATACAAGGGGTATAGGTTTTGGGTTTCACACATTGGTGTGAATAAAAGTCTCCATTTTGACTAATATAGATTGATTCCCCTGGCAGAATATCTCTCATTAAACTAAAACCAGCTGCATTAAGAGCTACACTTTCTGAGGCAACCATGTATTCAATTTTATTGCCTGCCTCTCGAGTTCCTATTACTAGTGGCCTGATACCATTAGGATCTCTCATGGCAACCAATCCTTCATTAAGAACCATAGCGACAACAGCATACCCTCCAGAACATTTATTGAAAACAGCAGTTGAAGCTTTAAAAACTGATTCCGGAGTTAGTGATTCTTTCTGTTGAATTTGAATTTCATGAGCAAATAAATTGAGTAATGCTTCAGTGTCTGATTCAGTATTAAGATGTCTTCGATCAACCTCTTTTAGATGAAATCTAAGCTCAGTGGTATTTACTAAATTACCATTATGAGCTAAGCAAATACCGAACGGTGAATTAACATAAAATGGCTGTGCCTCATTACTACTAAGAGTCCCAGCCGTTGGGTATCTGACATGACCTATACCAATGTTGCCTCTCAATCTGGTCATGTGTTTATCAGTGAACACATCATTAACCAAACCATTATTCTTTCTTAGACAAAGTACCCCATTATCATCAGTCATAATGCCAGCTGAATCCTGCCCGCGGTGTTGCAAAACAGTTAATGCATCATAGATTTCCTGATTGACAGGTTTGGTGCTGACTATACCAACAATTCCACACATCTAAATAAATCCCCTGATAATTTAAATAGGACTATTGATTATAATGCTCAAGAAAAAAATTGTAGAAAAAATCTGCTATTTTTTCTGCTTCTTCCAGTAACAGTGCATTCTGAACTAAAGGTTCTCCATATAGACTACTGTCCTCAAGCATAAACATAATGATTGCTACAAAAATCAATCCTCTTAGAAATCCAAATGCAATACCGAACAATAAATTCCCCGCAAAACTCCAACCAATTGTCTTAGTTGCTTTTTTACTCACTAAAGCCCCAAGAAATAACATTACAGCTAATATGAGAGCTCTTGCTAACCATATCTGAAAGGTTTCAGAAACTACAAAAGACCCAAATATTACTGCTATATTTTCATCAAAGCTAAACGCAGCCCATAAGGCAATCAACCATGAAAGTAGAGAGAATAATTCGGATAGAAACCCTCTAAAGAATCCATACAAAGTTGAAATTGATACAGTACCAATTAAGATAAAATCTAATATTGAAATCACCTCCTCTGACCCAAAAATAAAGACTGGAAAAGTCACAGGAAAAGGGAAAGGAAAATGGTATATCATTGTTGGCCAGGAGGTAATATTTGATGGGAATAATTGTTTCTTTCTAGTCTTTTAACTATTTTTTCAATAGGGTCATCCATGCTTTTAGGTTTTATCCTAACCCTATATAGGGTTTTACTGGCGATGTCCTTTTGACTAATGAAGACATTAAAACTTTTTCTTTCAAGCTCTTTAGATAAAATTTCTGCCTCCTGATAATTCTCAAAAGCTGCAATCTGTATAATCCATATTAATTCAGTCGGTTTGATATCTTCTGATTTTTCAATAACTACCGAATTTTTTTTGGAAATAAATTGCTGAATGCTTCCTAAGCCTTGTCCTTGCAATAAAAAAGATAAAGCCGCCCCTATTAAAAGGATCAATGTTAATAAACCAACTATTTTCTCTTTCATTGAAGGTATCTCTTTTGGTTCAAATACTGTTTTGCTGGTCCAACAAGTTCAAATGAGCCCGAAACTATAATATTGTCGCTAATGGGTTCAAGATTCTCAACATATTTGAAGGCTTCCTCTGTTAACTCCATGACCTTAATATTATCTATACCTAGCCCAGCAAGCCTATTTTTTAACTCTAATGTTGTGTATGAACGTTCTGTGTTCATTTTACAAACAACCCATTCTGAAACAATATCTTTGAAAACATTAATAAATAGGTCTAAGTTCTTATCTTTCATCATACTGAAAATCATTACATTGTTTTGCTTAATATTTAATGTGCTTAAACGTTCTCGAAAGTTCTTAGCTGCTGCTGGATTATGAGCCACATCCAAAACCCAATTTGTTCCTGATTTTATTAGTTCAAAGCGGCCTGGAATAAAGAAATCTTTTAAAATATTATTCAATATTTCTGTTGTGGGTAGTAACGAGCTATTATAACTCTCTATGGCAGCCAAAGATGTCGCTAGATTGTTAATTTCCCCTTGCGCCCAGTGATGAGGTATATGTATTCCCTTGATTGTATGCTCAACTCCTGACCAGAAAAACTGGTTAGCTTTTTTTTGAATTGAAAATTCTTTATCTCTTGAAATCAATTTAGCATCAACAAGATTTGCTTGTTGTTCGATTATGGACTGAACAACAGTGTCTCCGTAAATAATTAGTCTATTGGGCTTTGCTATGCCCGCCTTCTCATAGGCTATCTCTTCAATAGAGTCTCCAAGAAATTCCTGATGATCTAGATCTATATTAGTAATAATGGACACATCAGATTGGATGATATTTGTTGCATCCAATCGTCCTCCCAAACCAACCTCTATAATCCAAGCATCACATTCATGCATCGCTAATAAATAGAAAGCCGCAAGAGTGCCAAACTCAAAATAAGTTAAAGGGACATTTCCTCGAAACTTCTCAATTTGCTCAAAAGCGTTCACCAATTCTTTATCTGAAACATGGGTTTTATTAACACTGACTCTTTCGTTATAGTTAATAAGATGCGGGGATGTGTAGACACCAGTTTTTAGGCCCTTTTGTATCAGTATGTCTTCAATCAAAGCAACCGTAGTGCCCTTCCCATTGGTCCCTCCAACAAGGAAAATATTATCCTTGGGTAAATTTATATTAACGGCACTATAGACTTCTTCAACCCTCGTTAAATTTAAATCAATTGCTTTAGAATTAAGTCCTTGTTGATATTCTAACCAGTCTGAAAGACTCGATTTTTTCATTTCAAATCTCTTGTTGAATATTATTGTTGTGTCTGTTTGTTAAGTAGATTCTTAATGAGAGTAGATATGGTCTGACGCATCTCGCGTCGATCAACAATCATATCTATGGCACCTTTTTCAAGAAGAAAATCACTGCGTTGGAAACCCTCTGGAAGTGTCTCTCTTACAGTTTGTTCAATAACTCTGGGGCCTGCAAAACCTATTAATGCTCCTGGTTCAGCAATATTAATATCGCCGAGCATTGCAATACTTGCAGAAACCCCTCCTGTAGTTGGGTCAGTCAATACTGATATATAAGGTAGCTTTGCAGCATCTAATTCCACTAAAGCAGAGGTTGTTTTAGCTAATTGCATTAGTGAAAGAAAGGCTTCTTGCATTCTCGCACCGCCGCTTGCACAAAAACAGACTAATGGGACTTTAGTATCAATACTTAAATTAACCGCCCTAACAAACTTTTCACCAACTACTGATCCCATTGAGCCGCCCATAAAATTAAAGTCAAAAGCACAAGCAATCAGTCTGACGTCTTTTACACTTCCTTCCATAACTATCAGAGCATCATTTTCACCTGATTTTCTTTTAGATTCAGTTAGTCGATCTTTATATTTCTTTGTGTCTTTAAACTTTAAAGGGTCATTGGAAATTAAATTATTAAAATATTCCCTAGATGTGCCCTCATCAAAGAACTGACTTAAACGATAACGAGCAGAAATTCTCATATGATGATCGCATTTATTACAAACATGAAGATTGCGTTCTAAATCAGCACGATAAATTTGAACCTTGCACTTATCACAAGTTACCCAAACACCTTCAGGAACAGACTTAACTCGTTGAGATTTCTTTGTTTTGATCCTGGATGGAACTATTTTTTTAAACCAATTCATTGTCTCATTAATACATCTTTAGAGTTTTTATATTAACTCAATGTCAGAACTAGGCAATTCAAATTTATCAGGGTAATCAACTCTTTGTAAATATAAACCATGTGCCGCTGAGGTCTTGGAAACTAAGCTTCGATCTTGAGCTTCAATAATTTCTGGAATGTCATCTGAACTGAATCGTTTTAGCCCAACATCAATTAATGTCCCTACAATATTTCTAACCATATGATGTAAAAATGCATTGGCTGTGCACTCAATGGTAATCATATGATTTTTTCTAATGATGGTTAACACTTTAAGTTCGCGAATAGGATTTTTTGATTGGCAACTCGAAGCTCTGTACGAACTAAAATTATGAAGGCCAATAAAGTGACTGCAAGCATCTTTCATTAAATCTAAATCTAACTCTTGATCAATAAATAAAGCTCTATTAAAAGCAAAAACGTTTTTATTAGTAGTGTTAAGAATTAAATATTGATAGGTTCTTGAAAGGGCTGATCGTCTGGCATCAAATTCATTGGGCACTTCTTTAACCCATAATATATTTACATCATTGGGTAAATAAGTATTAATCCCCTCTTGCCATTGGTTATGAGTTCTAGAAGCAGATGTAATAAAATGCAATACTTGGCCCCTAGCATGAACACCACTATCTGTCCTCCCTGACGCAAAAACTCTAATTGACTCATTGGCTACTTTGCTGATCGCGTCTTCAACAACACTTTGAATGGATAGATTATTATCCTGTAATTGCCATCCACAATATTGCGTTCCTAGATATTCAATTCCACAAGCAATTTTAGTTGCTGAGACGCTCATTGTTATATATAAGATTTGATAAGTAATTCGGCAATTTGAATCGAATTAAGAGCTGCACCTTTTCTAATGTTATCTGCCACTATCCAAAGATTAATTCCATTCTCCATGGTTAAATCTTTTCTGATTCTTCCAACAAAAACATCATCTGTCCCTTCTCCATGAATAATAGGCAAAGGGTATGATTCATTTTCTGGTAGAACTTTAATTCCAGGTGATGATTTAAGCAAATGATTAATTTCGTTAACCGCAATAGGTTGCTCAGTTTGAATAGATACTGCCTCTGCATGGCCAAAGCGAACGGGCACTCGAACCGCTGTGGCATTCACTTTTATATCCAGATCATTGAATATTTTTTGCGTCTCCCATACCAGCTTCATTTCCTCTAGAGTGTGTCCATTGTCATCAAACTCACCTATCTGTGGAATTACATTATGAGCAAATAACATTGGATCATCAGTATTGGGATATTCATCTGATAATAACTGCTGATCAAAGATATTCAGTGTTGTTCTTCCAGCGCCTGAGATTGATTGATATGTAGAGACATTAATTTTTTTAATCTTAGTTATCTTATGAATTGGTTGAAGTGCCACGAGCATCTGGATGGTTGAACAGTTGGGGTTGGCAATAATATTGGTTGATGAGAAATTGATTAAAGCATCTGGATTTACTTCAGGTATGACCAATGGAATATTTTCCTGGTATCTAAATTGGGAAGTATTATCAATAACAATTGCACCTGCCTTAGCTGCTACAGGAGCGAATTGTTCAGATACTGATGCTCCTGCAGAAAAAAAAGCGAAGTCAACACCTGTAAAATCAAAATCATTCAATACTTGGATTCCAATATTCTCACCTTTAAACCGAACGTGCCTATTTCTAGATCTCTCACTAGCAATGGGTATCAAAGATGAACTAGGAAATTCCCTTTCTTCAAGTAATGAGATCAGTGATTCTCCGACAAGACCGGTTGCACCAACTATTGCAACATTATATTGAGACATTTTAATTATAGTTCACTAACATCGACGTCCGCATTCTGGGCTCGATGACGTAAATAATGATCCATTAAGACTATGGCTAGCATGGCCTCACCAATTGGTGTAGCCCTTAATCCAACACAAGGATCATGCCTTCCTTTTGTGACTATTTCAGTTGCTTCTCCACTCTTATCTATGGTTTCAGCGGGTTTTATAATACTTGATGTTGGTTTTAGAGCAATGCTTGCCAAAATATCCTGACCGCTTGATATGCCACCCAAGGTTCCTCCGGAATTATTCTGTTTAAAACCTTCTGTATCTATCTCATCTCGGTGTTCACTGCCTCGCTGAGTCACCACTGAAAAACCTGCGCCAATCT
>UINC01000594.1_pt2 | contig 10347 bp, 8 predicted proteins | sample 5385821 | NCBI WGS metagenome assembly UINC01 (sample SAMEA4666929, study PRJEB26691) | marine metagenome | isolation source: Pacific Ocean | place: Pacific Ocean | collected 2011-10-13
CCCGGGACCTCGCCAGGCTAGTTTTCACTGCCCATAGCATCCCATTGGCTATGGCTGGCGTTGATCGCTACCGTATGCAGCTTAACGAATCTGCGCGCCGCATCGCTGCCCGGACGGGTTTCTCTGATTGGGCTCTTGTGTTTCAGAGTCGCAGCGGTCGCCCGCAGGACCCTTGGCTAGAACCTGACATTTGCGACTACCTCAGAGCCGAGCATGCGCAAGGCTTGAGAGCGTTGGTGATCTGTCCTGTTGGATTTGTCGCGGACCACGTCGAGGTCCTGTACGATCTCGACCACGAAGCTGCCGAGACCTGCCGCGAGCTTGGCATCGAAGTCCGGCGAGCACTGACCGTCAACGACGACCCGCTCTTTCTTGAATTGATGGCCGACGTCGTGCGGGCGACCGTTTCGAGGTACCGCGGCGGTCGCCCGCTACCAATCTCTTCCGTGTCCGACCCAGCGTGATTGTGCGGTGTTATTGCCCCTATCCGGGAATAGTTTCCCCGGCGCAGTGCTTCTCAAACGCAGCGGTCAGCTGCCCCGCAATGGCATCGGCTTCCTGGTTCTCGATTTGGTGACGTTCCATCATGTAGAGCAGTTTTCCGTCCTTCAATAATGCGATCGACGGCGATGAGGGCGGGTATCCGGTGAAGTAACTGCGAGCCCGGTCGGTGGCTTCGACGTCGGCGCCTGCAAACACGGTGGCTACCTGATCGGGTTTTACCGCATTCTGCAGTGCCAGCGCCACTCCGGGACGGGCCTTGCCTGCCGCGCAGCCACAGACGGAGTTGACGACAACCATCGTGGTGCCCGCTGTTTCAGTAATTGCCTGGTCCACTTCGGCTGCAGAGCGAAGTTCGCGCACGCCGAAACGCGTCAATTCTTCGCGCATTGGTGCAATCATGAATTCTGGGTACATAAACCTCTTTCCTTTAAAAGTTTTCCCCTGCCAACGGTAACACAACGTTGCGTTCAGGCGCGCGGCGACTCCGCACGAATGGGATTGCCGAGACTGACGGTTGCGATTCGTTGGTTGAACAGCAGGAGTAGTCCAAGGGCCACCGTCCACTGCAAGAGGCACGTTCCGAGCGAATAGGTCCGGATTGGACTCCACCAAGCTTCTGGGTCGATGACCGCAACAGCCTGATAGATCCACCAGCCAAACATCACAATGAATTCCGTGGGAACCAGATATCTAAGCACTAAGTCGTAACCTCGACCAAGGCGGATGGCGCCGCCAGTCGAAGGAATGAGTTCTTCGCGAAAACGCCGCAACCCAAAACGGCAAGCGCCTAGCGCCACGAACAAGCCACTGACCATTAGAGCTAGTCCCCAGACCCAGTCCTGATTCTCGAATATGTCTGGGCTAATGGCAGATGGGGCGCCGCCAATAATGGCGACACACACGACCCAGACGACCGCGACACGACGGGTCAACCCGGTATCCATCAGCACCCGGGTGCCCAATTCAACCATCGCAATTAGCGAAGACAGTGCCGCACAAAACAACGCAAGAAAGAACAATGTCAAAAAGAGCTGGCCTGCCGGTATACGCTCAAAAAGCTGTGGAATCCAGACAAAGGTAAGCCCGACGTTGCCCGCGGCCATCGCTTCCAGCGCTTGATTCTCGGCCAGTACGGCGAAAGCCGTGGGAACGATCGCCATGCCGGCAAGCAAGGAAACGGGGTTATTGCCCACTCCGATGGCGGTTGCATTGAGCACGATGTCTTCGTCACTCTTCATGTAGATCGCGTACGTGAGGATGAGTCCCCACCCTGCGCCCGTCGACCAGGCAGATTGCGTTAAAGCTTCTAGCCAGACGCGATGGTCGCTCAGGCTGGCGAAGTCCGGTCTAAAGAGGAATGAGAGACCCGCATTGGCGCCCGGCAGGGTGATGGAGCGAGCCACCGCTGCGAGCAGCAGCGCAAGCAACATCGGAATGAGGAACCGGTTCGCCCGCTCTATGCCCTTGACCACGCCGCGAACGACGATCAAGCCACCGAGCAGGATAGACGCCACATGAAACGCAAGTGGTTGCCAGACGGACCTGCTATAGACCGTCCAATAGCCCTCGGCGGTGTCTCCGGTGAGCGCGCCCATCGATGAGGCGAAGAAATACTTCAGTGTCCAACCCGTCACCACCGAGTAGTAGAAAAGAATCATCACGCTGGTTACGGCAATAAACCCGCCCATCCACGCGTAACGGCGGCCGACGAGTTGGGCAAAGGCGCCAATCACCCCGCGACGTGTGCTACGGCCGATAGCGAATTCTGCAACCAGTAGAGGCAGGGACCACGCTACGAGAAATATGAACCAGGGAATGAGAAATGCTGCCCCTCCGTTCTCGGCGGCGACACGCGGAAATCGCCACATGTTTCCTGTGCCGACGGCCATTCCGAGGCCAGCCAAAATTAGCCCCGCTCGTGAGGAGAATGTCTCTGGCGCGGCCATAGAAGTGAACAGTCTAGCTCATTTTTGCTTCGACCTTGATACGTTCTGTATCAATGTATATACTCAACATGACTAAAGTCTTAAAGGGAGTAACAGAGTGACGCAAGAAATCATATTCATTAGCGTTGCGGCGCGCAGGCTTGGCATGCATCCGCAGACACTGCGCAAGTACGAACGGATTGGGCTGGTGCGGCCCTCACGGACCGTTGGGAGCATGCGGGTCTATTCCCGAGCGGAGATTTCTCGGCTCCGAATGATCAAGCACTTGGTGGATGACCTCGGGGTGAACTTGGCTGGCGTGCAGTTGTTGATGTCCGTCGCAGATGGAATCGAACGGATCCGGCCGCTGATGAACGACATCGAACTCGGCCGCCCGGCGCGTCGTCGGCAGTTGGCGCGAGAATTACGCCGAATCAGCCGACTGCTTGGGCTGTAGCGAACGTTGAACCGGATGAAACCTGAAGACAGCGATCCGCCGCTCGATGGCAATCGACTGTAACGCGCATGGAAGGGGGTATTGTGCCAGAGCAAAACGTTATGAATTTTGAACGCTACACCGACAGGGCAAAAGAGGCGGTATTGGCCGCTCACCGCCAAGCGAAGATGAACAAGAACCCGAACGTCGACCCCGAGCATTTGCTCCGAGCGATCATCGATCGACCAACCGGTGTGGTTGCTAGCGTGCTGCGGCGTCTAAACGTGGACCCCGCGGTGTTGCTGGCGGACGTTGATAGAGTCCTCGCACGACTACCCCAGTGTCGTGGCGGGGTCGACGCTAGTGCGGGTCCTCGACTGCGGGCAGTGGCGGAGGCGGCGGAAGCCGAAGCCGAGCGACTGCGGGATGAATTCGTCAGCACTGAGCATCTACTCCTGGCTCTGACTCTTGAAGAGGCGAGCTCGGCTTCGGCGGATGTACTTGGTCACGTAGGTGTCACGACTACTTGCGTGTACGAGGCCCTGACGGCCATTCGTGGGACAAAGCGAGTCACCGATCGCCGTCCAGAGGGCAAGTACGAAGCGCTCGAGCGGTATGGCCGGGACCTGACTGCTATGGCGTTGGAAGGTGCGCTAGACCCCGTGATCGGTCGAGATGACGAGATCCGCCGGATTGTTCAGGTGCTCTCACGACGCACGAAGAACAACCCAGTGCTCATTGGCGAACCAGGTGTCGGAAAGACAGCCGTTGTGGAGGGACTGGCACGACGCATCTCGCGCGGAGACGTTCCTGATCGGATGAAGGAAAAGCGAATCATCAGTTTGGACCTTGGCGCGGTGGTCGCCGGGGCCAAGTATCGCGGAGAATTCGAGGAGCGGCTCAAGGCGATCCTCGACGAGGTCGCCGAGTCGGCCGGCGGAGTTGTGCTGTTCATCGACGAATTGCACACCATCGTTGGGGCTGGCGCGGCCGAAGGGGCCATAGATGCTTCTAATTTGCTGAAGCCCATGCTGGCCCGAGGGGAACTGCACGCCATCGGTGCGACGACTCTTGACGAATACCGAAAATACATCGAGAAAGATGCCGCACTCGAACGACGTTTTCAGCCTGTAATGGTCCCGGAGCCTACGGTTGCAGATGCGGTCAGCATACTTCGAGGGTTGCGAGAACGCTACGAGATCCATCACGGTGTCCAGTTCAAGGACACAGCCCTCGTCGCGGCCGCAACGTTGTCAGACCGCTATGTCGCCGACAGGTTCCTTCCGGATAAAGCCATCGATTTGATCGACGAGGCCGCATCGAAACTTCGTACTGAGATCGATTCGCTTCCCGTGGAGCTCGATGAGGTTGAACGCCGAATTATGCAACTTGAAATCGAATGTGAGGCCCTGCGTAAAGAGACGGACGAGGCCTCAATAGAACGCACTGGTCGGTTGACCGGTGAGATTGAGGCTCTCAATGGGTCACGCAGTCAGTTGAAATCTCAATGGCTGGAAGAGAAGGCGGCGATCCAGGCTACTCGAGCGGCGACTGAGGAATTGGAGCGGGTGCGCCTGGCGATCGAGCGGGCGCATCGGGATGGCGACTATGCTGCCGCCTCCGAGCTTCAGTATGGTCGCTTGCCGCAGCTGGAACGTCGTGTGGCCTCGGTGACCGATGCGCCATCCCGCCGACAAGGTGACCGCATGCTGAAAGACTACGTCGATGAAAACGACATCGCTGAGGTGCTTAGCCGTTGGACTCGTATTCCAGTAGCGAAACTTGTTGAAGGAGAGATTGAGAAGCTTCTCAAAATGGAAGAACGGTTGCACGAGCGCGTCGTTGGACAAAGTGAGGCAGTCGCGTCCGTATCAAACGCGGTCAGGCGTGCCCGGGCCGGGCTGCAGGACCCGACACGACCCGTTGGCAGTTTCTTTTTCCTGGGACCGACGGGCGTAGGCAAGACGGAGTTGGCTCGCGCGCTAGCGATGTTCTTATTTGATGATGAGCACGCCATCGTCCGAATGGACATGACTGAGTACCAGGAAAAGCACAGCGTGTCGCGCATGATTGGCGCTCCGCCAGGATACGTAGGCTACGACGAAGCTGGCCAGTTGACGGAAGAGGTCAGACGGCATCCATATTCGGTGGTGCTCTTTGATGAGATCGAAAAAGCTCACCCTGACGTACTTAACGTAATGTTGCAGTTGCTCGACGATGGCCACCTCACGGACGGAAAAGGACGAACCGTAGATTTTAAACACACCGTAGTTATCATGACCTCCAATGTAGGGAGCCAGTTCATTGCGGAGTATCCCCATCAGGGAGACGGCAGGCTGGATGAGAAAGTCCGGTGCCAAGTCGCCGATGCAGTCCGGGCGAGTTTTAAGCCCGAGTTCCTGAACCGAATTGACGACATCGTCTACTTTCACCCGCTAGCTCGCGGACACATTCGAGAAATCGTAGAGATTCAAATGCGTCGATTGACTGCTCCGCTCACCGACCAGGACATCGCCATCGAGCTTTCCAGCGAGGCTCTCGAGAAGATTGCCGAAACCGGATTCGACCAGGCGTATGGTGCACGACCGCTCAAACGGACGCTGCAGAAGCAAGTGCTGGACCCGCTAGCAACGCGGCTACTTGAAGGTCAGTTGGCGGAAGGTGGACGAGTGCTAATCGGCGTCTCGAACGGCAGCCTCACCATCGACCTGCCGGCTGCGGCTTGAATAACAAGGGCTCAAGGGAGCGCTTTGTCAGTGGGGGCAGCCTCGCCTGCCACAAAGCCTGCTCCGCTGTGGGCGCCGTCACAGAATGGCTTATTCTGGGATGCCCCGCAGCGGCAGAGCGCGAAGGGACGCTTCTCCACCGAATAAGCATTTCCGTTCCAGTCGATGAGGGCCACATCCTCTCCGGATACGACCAGCGGCCCGTCCTGTCTGATCTTGAGTTCGGTCACCACTACCCCATTTTTTGCATCGATGCTAGGAAGTCTTGATTCGACTTGGTTTTGCCCATCTTGTCCAACAGCAGCTCCATGGCCTCGACTGCCGACAGCGGGTTCAGCACCTTCCGAAGTACCCAGATTCGGTTCAAATCCTCTGGGCCGATCAGAAGCTCTTCTTTGCGCGTGCCACTCTTCTGGATATCGATAGCCGGGAACACACGCTTATCCACTAGCTTACGGTCAAGATGGATCTCCATGTTGCCGGTGCCCTTGAATTCTTCAAAAATGACATCATCCATCCGAGATCCGGTATCAACTAGTGCGGTAGCCATGATCGTCAACGAGCCGCCTTCTTCGATATTCCGCGCTGCACCAAAGAATCGTTTTGGCTTCTGCAGCGCATTGGAATCGAGTCCGCCGGAGAGTACCTTCCCCGACGGAGGAATGACCGTGTTGTAGGCCCGTGCCAAACGGGTCACGGAGTCAAGCAGGATAAACACGTCCTTCTTGTGCTCCACAAGGCGCTTAGCTTTCTCGATGACCATCTCCGCTACTTGAACGTGCCGCTGCGCCGGTTCGTCGAATGTCGACGAGATAACTTCGCCGTCGACAGACCGCTGCATGTCGGTAACCTCTTCGGGGCGCTCGTCAATTAGCAGGACAATGAGATACACGTCGGAGTGATTAGCCGCAATTGACTGGGCAATTGACTGGAGAAGCATCGTTTTTCCGGTTCGAGGTGCCGCCACAATCAACCCACGCTGGCCCTTGCCGATCGGAGTCATCAAGTCCATGACTCGGCCCGAGAGACCTGTTGGCCCAGTTTCTAGACTGACGCGCTCCTCTGGATACAGCGGTGTAAGATTCTCGAAAAAAAGTTTGTCCCGCGCCTGTTCAGGCGATTCAAAATTGACAGCCTCGACCTTAATTAGCGCGAAGTACCGCTCCCCTTCCTTCGGCGGACGGATCTGGCCAGACACGGTGTCGCCGGTCTGCAGGTCGAATTTTCGAATTTGTGAGGGCGATACATAGATGTCGTCAGGTCCAGGAAGATAGTTGTAGTCGGGAGCTCGCAGGAAACCAAAACCATCCGGGAGCACTTCAAGCACCCCCTCCGAAAAAATGAACCCACTTTTTTCCGTTTGCGCTTTCAGAATCTGAAAGATTAGCTCCTGTTTCCGCATGCCGGTCGCGCCCGCGACGCTGAGATCCTTGGCGACCTGGGTGAGCTTCGCGATGCTCATATCCTTGAGCTCGCCGATGTTCAGTCCCGCGCCGGAACGCTTGTTCGGCTTTGCCGTTTCACTTGGGGTAGCGTCCGGCGGTGAATCAGTGCCTGCATCGGCGGGTACGGGTTCTGTTGTGGGACTCTGGTCTGTTGGCATGGGAAATCCGATGAGCGTTGAAGGTTTGAGCGGGCCGAGTCAGACCGGCTGGTATACCGATTTTAGGCCCAAAAAAAGAGAGGAATGTTGTATCGGCGACGAGTATAGGCACGGCCCGTCGACGCTGTCAAGCGCCCTAATAGGCCTCTGGCGCTCTCAGCGTCTCTACAGGGTCGTTTCCGGAAACGGACGTGAACCGCTCTCGACCTGCCACAATCCAAGACTTTGCCATCTGCTGCAGGGGAAGCAACCGAGGCGTGCGACCGAACGCGCTGGATTTTGTGCTTGTCTATTCTCATGACTTCGCAAGTGCACATCGGGCCAGGAAAAGGATCAGGTGACCACAGTTGCCGGCGGCTGTATACAATCGTTCCGTGACCGTTCCACGCGTCGCACTCCTTGTCACTCTTTGCGCCCTGACGTTCTTCGTGGGCCTTGGGCGTCCGGCGATCATGGACTCCGACGAGGCGTTTTACGCCGAAGCTGCTCGAGAAATGGTTGAGGGCGGTGGATGGGTTACACCGCTCTACAACGGGGAGTTCCGCTTCGAGAAACCCGTGCTCTACTACTGGTTAGCCGCCCTGGCCTATTTGGTTGCTGGCGTTGGCGAATCAGCCGCGCGTTTTCCGTCGGCCCTTGCTGGACTCGTATTGGTAATTACTACGTTCGCATGTGCGCGTCGGTGGCATGGTGAACCGACCGCCCTGCTGGCCGGCGCGATCACAGCGACCAGTTTCGGTTACGTCGCGGTTGCCCGTCAGGCGTTGCCGGACCTTTTGCTGGCCTGTTTCGTGACGCTGGGGACGTGGGCCGCATTGGTGGCACTTGTCGAATGCGGTGCCGGGGCAAGGGCGTCGAAGCGCTGGTGGCTCTTGGGGGCTGGGTTCGCGTTGGCGGGTGCATTTCTGACCAAGGGGCCGATCGGGATAGCGCTGCCAGTCATGGTAGTCGGGCCACTCGCATTTTTCCGTGTCTGGTCGCTCAGAACCACGCCGTCGTTCAGACAGGAATTGTTACGACTCTTTGCCGACGTAGCATTTCTAACAGGCGTGTTTTTGCTGCTCGCAGTGCCGTGGTTCGCTGTAATGACAACAGTGCACGGCGCAGGCTATCTCGATCGATTCTTTATCGGGGAGAACCTGCAACGATTCGCGACCGCCCGCTACAACGACCCGCGTCCCGTCTGGTACTACCTCCCGATTGTCGTCGCAGGCCTGTTACCCTGGTCGCCCTTCATGCTTCTGTGGTGCCGCCCGCTCCTGCACCTAGGTCGAAAACTACAGCAAATTCAACCCGCGAATGTCTGGCTGGCAGTCTGGGCAGCGGTGCCAGTTCTCTTTTTTTCGATCTCGATCGGTAAGCAGCCAAGATACATCCTTCCGGTGCTGCCTCCCCTTGCCATCTTTTTGGCCTTTTCCATCGCGCGGCGCCTTTGGTTCGTTGGGGATGTTCCGCCGCCCCGGCGGGATCGCGTGATCACGGTAGCTTCGGTGGTAAGCGGGGCGATCCTGTGTGTTTTTGGTGCATTGGTCTACCGCGCACAGTCGCTGCTGCCGGATGGCTCGTCTGTGGCCCTGCTACTCGGCGTGGTCGGCTTGATGGGTTCAGGGGTAGTCGTGATGTTTGTGGGTATAGTGTGGCGAAAATTCATTCCGGTCGCACTCGTCTTGGCCGCAGTCGTATCGGTGCTTTCGGTTCAGTATGCGGTTCTATCGCGTGCGGGTCCTGAACCGGTCGAGGTGTTGGCGGCGCTCATTCGAGAAGCAAAACCGGCGGGAATGCCCTATGGGCGGTACCGGGTGTTTGTTCGTAACCTGGTCTTCTACACAGGTCGGCCTCATGTCGAGTTGTCCTCGATAGAGCAGGTTGTTTCGTTCCTGCGCTCGTCCGAGCCCGTCCTCGGTGTTATTGATCAGGACGACCTCGTCCAGATAAGAACCTCGGGGGTCGCCGTCTATGAATTGGGGCGGGTTTCCTATCTGAATACGGGGAATCTCAACCTGGGTACATTGGTCCGACCGAATCCCGATGACGATTTGCGTACCGTCATACTCGTCAGCAACCAGCCTTCAGCCTCTGGTGCTGATTTGCTCCGGGAGCCTTCCGATGCCGATTGAGCTGCCCGCGTTGCTGGCCAATAGCACGAAAGAAGGTGAACTCTACGAAAAGCTTCCCGATCGTCGGGTTCAGTGTTTTGCTTGTGGTCACCGCTGTCCCATCCCAGATGGCGCCCTCGGCGTGTGTAAGGTCCGGTACAACAGCGGGGGGCGTCTTCTAGTGCCGTGGGGTTACGTGGCCAACGTTCAATGCGATCCCATCGAAAAGAAACCGTTCTTTCACGCTTTCCCCGGGTCACTCACGTACAGCTTCGGCATGTTCGGATGCGACCTGCATTGCGGGTACTGTCAGAACTGGGTCACTTCTCAGTCAGTCCGAGACCCTGACGCAGCGGTTACGCCCACGGAGCGTTCCAGTCATGACCTTGTCGATGAGGCGGTACGGTCGGGAGCCCGCGTGATGGTTAGCACGTACAACGAGCCGCTCATTACCGCCGAATGGGGAGTCGCCGTGTTTCAGGCCGCGCGGGCGGCCGGAATGGCAACTGCGTTTGTTTCAAACGGAAACGCAACCCCGGAAGCACTCGACTACCTACGAGAATGGGTGGACCTCTACAAAGTGGACCTGAAGAGCTTCGACGACCGCCATTACCGACGACTGGGCGGACGCCTGGCACCGATCCTGGAATCGATTCAGGGGTTACACAACGCCGGCGTTTGGCTCGAAATCGTCACGCTTCTGATTGAGGGATTCAACGACGAGCCTGACGAGATCGGCGCCTTGACACGGTTCATCGCGGGTGTGTCGCCAGAGATTCCATGGCACGTCACCGCATTTCATCGCGACTACAAGATGCAAAACCCGGTGGACACGACTCCGCAGATGTTGGTGCGCGCTGCCGAGATTGGTCGACGAGCGGGGCTTAAGTTCGTTTACGCTGGCAACCGACCCGGGAGGGTGGGCGACCTGGAGAACACACGGTGCTCCGCATGCGGTGCGCAGGTCGTCGAGCGGCGAGGTTTTACCGTAACGGGGTACGCATTGACCGCAGAAGGTGATTGCGGATCATGCGGCGCGCCGGTCCCTGGGCGCTGG
>UINC01002564.1_pt1 | contig 10347 bp, 9 predicted proteins | sample 5385821 | NCBI WGS metagenome assembly UINC01 (sample SAMEA4666929, study PRJEB26691) | marine metagenome | isolation source: Pacific Ocean | place: Pacific Ocean | collected 2011-10-13
AAATCCGTGGCATGTATAAAGGTGATATCTCTCGCAAAACAAATCTTGTCGATTATGGTTTCCGCCTGCCTTCGGCAATCGACAATCGGCCTCTTGCGTTTGAGGAATTCGAAGACCGAGTAAATCAGATCGTCTATGTATCTGCTACTCCAGGGCCATACGAGAGTATGCATGAAGAGCAACGAGTGGAACAGGTAATCCGACCGACAGGACTAGTTGATCCTGAAATCGTCATCGCACCTAGTGAGGGGCAAATTGACAATCTACTTGAAAGGATTCAGGCAACAACGGCAAAAAACGAACGGGTCTTGGTAACTACCCTCACAAAGCGTATGGCCGAAGAGCTATCTGACTATCTGAGAGAATTAGGTACCAAAGTTCAGTATCTGCACTCGGAAATCCAAACAATGGAGCGTTCTGAAATCCTACGGGACCTGAGACTCGGCGTATACGATGTGGTTGTAGGGATAAATCTACTAAGAGAAGGCCTTGACCTTCCTGAGGTCTCACTAGTAGCAATCCTTGATGCAGATAAGGAAGGATATCTAAGGTCTGGCACGTCTCTCGTTCAAACTATCGGCCGAGCCGCGAGACACGTCGAAGGTACAGTGGTTATGTACGCAGACAAAATCACCGAATCGATGCGATTCGCGATCGATGAAACAAATCGGCGACGAGAAATTCAATCTGCACACAACGATGCCAACGCGATAATTCCAATTTCCATCGTCAAATCTGTCAAAGAAATCACTTCGCATGCCCGTCAGCTCGCGACTGCCAAAACACCACATGTCAAACCCGCAACATTGCCAAAGAGCGATCTCGTTCGTTTAGTGAAAGACCTTGAAAAACAGATGAAGAAAGCAGCGCGGGAATTAGAATTTGAAAAAGCAGCATTACTAAGAGACCAAGTCGTCGACCTCCGTAAAGTACTGGTTGGCCTAGGCGATTCTTTAGATCCAGAACCAGGTAAGGAAGCCGACCTTGCTCCAACTGCCGTAGATGGTGTCCCTGAAGAGCTTATTAACACCGGCTGATCGCCTGACATACGATGAACAATTGCCTGCTGCTCTGATAGGCTTACCGTAAGCGAAATTACCGTGATTCGGTTCTTCTAATACATAAACCTTCACGAATAACGGAGATAACTATGGCTGAAACTGAAGTGCTGGAGCAGAAAACCGTCCTAGAGGCGCTCCGAGACGTTTATGACCCAGAAATTCCCGTCAATGTCGTAGATTTAGGCCTAATTTACACAGTAGAAGTTGCAGATGGTGACGTCCACGTCGAAATGACTCTCACAGCTCCGGGTTGTGGCATGGGCCCCTATATCGCCCAGCAGGCTGAGTGGCGAATTGCGGAAATTGACGATGTTGAAGATGTGCAAGTTGATGTTGTTTTCGACCCTCCCTGGACCCCGGATATGATTACAGAAGACGGGAAACGTCTTCTTGGAATCGACTGATCAACCAAGGACATCGGACACGGCTAGAAGCAAGAATCGTTCGGTAAACCAAAAATTAAATGTCGTCACCCAGAAAATTAACTCCCCAAGAAGAAGCCCGTCTAGCACAAGTCCGCAAGAATTTTGAAGAACGACGCCGTGTCACCCAATCACTTGAAGGGATCGGAACTAGAATCGGTGTTTACTCAGGCAAGGGGGGAGTTGGAAAGACCACAGTTGCAACTAACTTAGCAGTAACTTTGGCAACCCAGAATAACGATGTGGCCTTGTTCGATTGCGACATTGACTGCCCAAATGTAACTCAAGTCCTGAGGATAACCGAAGGTCCTGTCCAGAACGGTGAAAAACTCATCCCGCCTGCTCGCTTCGGTGTCAAGGTGATGTCAATGGCGTTCTTTCAGGACAACGAAGATGAAGCAATCGTCTGGCGCGGCCCGATGATCCACAACGCAATTAATCAGTTTTTGCAATCAACCGAATGGGGGAACCCTGATTACATGATCGTTGACTTGCCGCCTGGAACATCAGATGCACCGTTGACTGTTATGCAAACACTAAATCTCGACGGGTTCATCATCGTCACCACACCCCACGAGCTCGCGGTGCTTGATGCGAAACGCTCAATCAACATGATCAAAAAGATGAATTTAAACGTCTTCGGTGTGGTCGAAAATCTGTCTGGTGGAGTGTTCGGTACCGGAGGGGGCCAAGCACTTGCAGAAGAGATGAATCTCCCGTTTCTGGGTGCAACTGAGATGAGTTCGGACTATACAAACTCGAAGAAGCCTGCAGCTTTAGAATCCGATGCCGTGGCTGCAGAATATATGTCCCTATCTAAGAAACTCACTGCACAAATCACTGAGAATAAGTCACAGTAATTTCAAGCCTGACACCGGTCGCTAAATCAAGATATCCGAGCGGAAGCGAGTTTGGCAGGCACCGCATGCATAAATCAGGCCATCAATAGTCTCCAGTTGTTGCGCACCACAGCTCACACAACGACTGGGCACTCGCTTTAGGCTCGGTCCACTCATCGTGGTTGCTCCATTACGATAAATACGATGGAGCACCGGGATCGTCACTGTGGCAGCCGCTAGCAAGATGGAGATCACACCCATTAATCGAAGTAAGAATTCGCCTTCAGGTTCACCCCAAAACGCGCCGACCACAAACCCTGCCAAAACTGTGGCCAATACGTACGCCCCGCGCACTATATTGAAGAATTTTGGGTTAATTACAGCCAATGCAACTAATGACACATAACCGGCCGCAATCCCCATTACCAAGAACGAAGCCGCCAATTTGGCCAAGCTGTATTCGTCGAAGTCAGTCCAGATAAGGACCAAAAAAAGTCCAAAACCCAAAATGGTTAATCCGATACCAACGGATGGAATTGGGCTAACAAGGCCTCGTTCACGTGCCGGGAACATTGCCAATGACAAAACGCTTGCAGTAGAAATGGTAAGAGAAGTTAGGAGAATGTCAGTTTGAGTTTCGCCGAAGTTCGTTGCAAACAAGGCAACTATGCCCAAAACTGCGTTAATGACAACCGAAGCGAAAAAAATAGTCAGGGTCAGCTTGCGAAGAGTCATTTGATCAAAATATCTAAGTGTTCAACACCCGAAGAACGTTAACTGGCAAAAGAGAAATCAAATTAGTTAGTCCCGCGCAGAAATGTTTTTTGGCGATAGCTAATTTCGGCTGAGTGTCCTTATTGACAGGGTTCCTAATCAAGTTTCACCAACATTGCTGCGACAGTGTCTTCAAGTGTTCGATCTTGGTCAACCGTTCCCACCCGCTCGCGACCAATCGAAGAGTCTGAGATTTTTTGAAAGGTCTCGGCCGCTCCCGCATGGATGTTAGGAGTGACACCAGCATCTTCAAATGTCGACGCAATTTCTTCCATCTCACCGATCCACCGAAATGCCTGAGCTGATATCGAATTTACTCGACCCATGGCAGTCAATGTTCCAGACTGACTCTGCTCCAATTCATGAATCAGATCGTCAAAAAGTCCCAAAGACTTTGCCGCCATCAAGGTGGAGGCATGGAGAGCCGCAGTTCCCTTTGTCAATGCTGCGTATAGCATTTTCAACCCAGACGCACGGCCTACCGCCCCTCTCATCACCGGTACAGATATACCTTTTCCGTCAAGCTCAGCCAAAATTCCTGCATGTTCACCCGAGGCATAAAAACGAGGTATTGCACCAGTTCTGGGAGATCCCCCTATGATGCCCGCATCAATAAACATCCCACCTGCTGCAGTAATGATTTTGCCAATTTTAACGCCGGTAGCCGGAGACACTGCATTACAGTCAGCAAAAGCCACATGACTATTTGTTCGGACAATAGATTCTGCAGCGCTCGCAGCAAACGCAAGAGCCTCCGATGGCACCAATATCGAAAGCATTAGGTCCGAGGATGCCACAACATCGTCCAGGGAGCCAACATCAACAATGCCCTGTTCCGCAGCCCGAGTACTGGACGCTTCACTACGACCTTTAAGGCTGGTGATCACACGCAGTCCGCTTCGTACCAAGATGCCGCCAACCCCACTACCCATATCACCAGGACTCATTACCCCTACGGTTTTAACTACCACAGAAAATTCCCTCTAAAGTGCAAACAACAAGAGACACAGGCTGCCGTTTTCAATTTTAGCTATTAGCCAAAGACCACCCTTCGAGGCTATTCATCTCTAATGCACATTTGCGATACCGACACGAGATCTACCCGGTGACAGCGTCTGCTATGGCATTACCCACAAGTTCAGCCTGGTCTTCTCCTAAACCAAAAACGTGAATTTCCAAGACAGGAGCATCTAAAGAAACACGAGTCCAAATGGACGGGTCACCATCACGCAATTTTGTGACAAGATCATCATTTGTAAATCCCACGACGTCAGGATCTACACTTACCAAAACGCCAAAAGGTTGGTGACCTTTGATGTTTGTATTTAGCTCAGCGGTGACCCCGGGTAATCCTATGAGAGGTTTAATGATGGATTGAGACTGCGCTTCCGCACTTGAAAGGCGATCTTCGTGATTCAAGGTCATCCACCGCCTGACAGCTGCAACAACTCCCATGATCTCCTGGCGGTCGATTTTGTGCGGACGCCCAATGCCTCGTATACGTCGACCTTCGTAGCCTACGAAAGAATGACGACCGATCGCGTCGATCACCTCCTTGGTACCCAATGCGAATCCTGTTGAATGGGGTGCTCCCATGTATTTGGCAGCAATGCATTGGAAATCAGCACCCATTTTTACGTACTTGCCGAAATTTTCAAGCGGGTAAATTTGTCCCGCTGCATCCACTGAAACTGGCTTCCCTGTCGCATGAGTTATTTCAATGACTTGGTCGAGTGTCAGAACATTTGGATCAGTCGGTTTTTGCTCATAAATTACTTGGTGCACAGCAGCAGTTTTTTCTGATATAGCCTTTCTAAGGTCGTCTTCACTGGTGCCGTTTTCGTCACCATACTCTACAAGTTTTGCTCCAGCCAATTCGAGACAACGGTCGTACCAATAACGCTGTCGTTTTTGAATTAGGATTTCGTTGGGCATTCCGGTCGTATCTGGCAATTGTTGTATCTTGTCGTCATCAGCCCCCGCCATAAAAGCTGCGGTTGCTAGTGTTAGAGCCGAGCCTGCTCCAGAGGTTATGTACGCAGCGGGAACACCCAACATCTCTGCGATCTGATCGCCTGCTACTTGTTCTAACTCAATCAACGGGACGTACGCTGAATCAGCAGCATCCATTGCAGCTTTTACTTCAGCCACCGGTGTCGAACCACCTAAGAGAGTTACGCTCCCGGTCGCGTTGATGACGGGTTTCGCTCCCATTTTTTTGTAAATAGATCCCCAATCTGCGGTTGTCACTTCTATACTCCTTTTTTGAATCAAATCGTTTATTTAAAATATACGTCCGAAATTTGACCCCCAGCTTCTTGTTCGATAAGTAGCGATGGCAAATATACCGCTGATGATGACCGGACGCACCCGAGGAAACGGAGAGTACGGGCATTCTCCCCCACGTGATGGACCATAAAAATGATATTCTCAGCGCAAGATATCAGATCAATTGCACAATAAGACGGGTAGAACAAGGTCATTGAGTCACCTAGAACAAATCACTGTAATGCTGCAATCTGGTTCAACATTACAAATCCACGCTTGGCCTGGCTCTGAAGCAGCACAGCCGGTGATCATAGTTGCACCAGATAGCTCCCCAGATTACTGGTCAGATTTTGTTTCTGGCTTGACGCAATCTCACTCTGCTATTTTCGCTGAAGTATCCTCACCGTATGATTTGCTGATGTTGATTTGGGAAATTGGCGAGCCAACTCTCCTGTTGGGCGAAGGCTTAGAGGCAGCGCATTGGATCAGCAAAATTGTTGATATCGCCCCTGGAGCCGTCAATGCAACGATCATCTGCGACGGCGACATCCCTGCGAGCAGGATTAATCAAATGCACGATGTGCCAACATTAATACTGCGAGGCAGACAAAGCACCATTCAGAGCCACCAACAGGCTGTTCAAATGCATGAACGTCTTCGGAATTCAACTCTTGCCGAACCCGAACACTGTGGGAATTACCTGGCAAGGTATGAGCCAGACGTGGCCGCGGCCGCTGTCAACTGGTTTATAGCTGGAACAAAAGTCATCTCAAACGATTTTTCCAATTTAAGTACGGCCGATACCGGTTCTTAAATTCGTAATTTTTAAGATCAAACAATTGAGAGGTGCAGTGGCAGACCAGCTATACCAATTTTATACCGTTCAAATGTGCCTGCGTCCTTAACTGTTACATAAAGATCTCCACTATCTCTTGGACCAAAGGCAACATTCGTCGGCTGATCGCCACCGACGATGATACGTTCGACTACCCGACCATCAGTGTCTACAACAGTCACATCTCCCTGACCTACAACTGCACAATATAAAAATCCGTTCATCCCCACTGCCAATCCATCTCCTCCTATAAAACTTGATCCCTGATTTCGATCGACTAAATCAGTGAATTCTTCTCTCGGTCCCAATGTGCCATCATGTTTCCAATCATACCGATAAACCAATCCGTTTAAAGTTGTAGTTACGTACAAAGCATCATCCAGACCAAACGCCAAACCGTTAGCAAACTGCAATCCATCATCAAGGACGATTGCGCTTCTACTGGCCAGATCAATTCTGAACACTTTCCCATCGATCTTAGAATTCAGCCGGCCTGTTTCACGCGCCTGCTGGAATACAGGTCGCGAAACTCCTGAGTCGGTCATGTACAGTGCTCCATCCGGACCAAACGCTAGGTCGTTCGGAAATAAAAATTCCACACCATCACCACCAGTAATAATCGACTCAGATGAACCACTAAGTTCAACTTTTTTAAGCGATGGAGGATTCATTGACTCAGCCACCCATAAAGTGCCATGAGAATCCACAACCATCCCATTTGGACGCCCCGTCTTGGCGACAACATCTTTTATTAGGCCATCTCTGGAAATGACCGAAACGCAACCTGTTTCTGGGCTCATTTCAACTACTCCCCAGCTGCCGTCGGAAAGAAGAACTGGAGCTTCGGGTTCGCCTAGACCTTTATGAAAAATTGATGTTATCGGCATAAATAAGATCCTATTCCGAGGCTTTAAATTGATTAGATATCCAAAATTTTAGAAATATATGTCAAGATACTGTTTCTGTAAGTACTGCAATCCAATTACCTAGTGGATGATGATCAAGCATTGTTGTACCTTTAACTAGTTGGTAAACAAACAGACCGGCTTATGCCTTATGCTCCTTGTTTGAAAAAACCAACATATAGCACAGTGAGTGTGATGGCAGTCGCCAAACCGGGACTGGGTCGGCATGCCGACCGGCTGTATTACAGCGTAAAACCTACCATCGGACGCACAAGGTGAGAAAAATTGAAAGTTCTATTTTTGCAGGATGTCCGCCCGACCGCACGTGCAGGTGATGTTAAGGAAGTAAAAGACGGTTTTGGCAGGAACTACCTCATCCCACAAGGCTACGCAGTAATTGCAACAGAACATGAACTGCGCCGCGCAGCGGGCTTACGCCAGCAAGCAGAAGACAGACGTCTTCTGGAAGCTAAAGAGTGGCAAGAAGTCGCTGACGCTCTCAAGGAACAAAACATTCGTATAGAAGTTCGAACCGGTCCAACAGGGCGTCTTTACGGTTCTGTCACAAACACGATGATCGCTGAAAAACTTGGTGAAATGGCCAACAGAGAAATCGATCGTAAGGGAATACAGATCCCCGCACCCATTCGTGCGATTGGCAATTATAAGGTTCCGGCAAGGTTCGTTGACGGCGTTTCCGCGACTCTCGTTGTAGAAGTAGTGGCCGACGATGCATCTATCGAACTAAACAAGCAGATGGAAGAAGCCACAGCATCATTTACCGAAGAGGATACCAACGTTCTTGACCCATCTTTCGAAGATGTCTTGGCAGCAGCCGAAGCACGAATCGACGAAGAAGCATCTGAGTCTTCGGAAGAATCTGATGAATCATCTGATGACTCAGAATCAAGTGACGACACTACGCAAGATTCAAACGAGAAATCAGAAGAGTAATGGTTAACGAAAAGTGTGAATTAAGTAGTTTGTGATTTTGCCCCAACAGATTATTTTTAGACTTGTTAAACCTCAAAATTCCAGCAAACATAAGTTGAATTTCCTGTACGCCAAAAAATGCCAAGGAAATTCCTGCAACCCAATGTCGTTTGGGTCTTAAATTTCGCGCCGCATGCAAGGTATAGTGCTTGATACCGATGCAAGCCAACAAACTACCACCCCATGACTTAAATGCCGAAGAAGCAGTTCTCGGTTCAATCTTGATCGACAGCATGACGATCACCCAAGTCGCAGGCTTTCTCTCTGGTGAAGATTTCTACCGTGAAATCAATCGCCAGTGCTTCGAGGTTTGCTATGACCTCTTCCAACGAGATGAGGCGATTAACCAGATCACAGTTACACATGAAATGGATAATCGAGGCATGTTAGAGGGCGAGGGGCCCGCCTATCTTTCGCACCTGGTTACTGTGACACCAACCTCTGTTCATATTAAACACTACGCCAATTTAGTTCACCGCACTGCGACTATGCGCAGGCTCATCCAGGCTGCAGGCGAAATCGCAGATATCGGTTATAACGACGATCCAGATGTAGATGTCGCACTAACAGCTGCTGAAGACGCTTTATATGGAATTCGTCAAGGATCACAAAATCGAGATTTTGTCCCACTGGCTGATTCACTAATACCCTACTTAGAAGAATCTTCACCCCTTGATCAGGTCGATGGTCAACAAGCTACTTCGCCAATAGTCACAGGATATAAGCGCTTAGATAACCTTCTTGTCGGGGGGCTGCAGAGATCTGACATGGTAGTCCTTGCGGCCCGACCATCAGTCGGTAAATCGATGATGGGCCTGAACTTCACCCTCAGTGCAGCCAAAGCCGGATACAAGGTCGGAATATTTTCGCTTGAAATGGGTCGAGAACAAATTGCAATGCGTTTGCTGGCTGCCCAATCAAGAGTGAATCATCAGAAAATTAGAAGCCGAATTCAATCGCCTAGCGAAGAAGACCAAGTAATTAACTCTATCGGGCTCCTCTCAGATCTCACAATTTATGTAGATGACACGCCCTTCCAAACAGTTGCTGAAATGCGTGGTAAAGCTCGCAGATTACAGATGACGCAAGGCCTGGATTTTTTGATTGTTGACTACATGCAATTGATCAATGGAGGCTCAAACGGACGGCGTGATGGCAACCGCGCTCAGGAAGTTTCTGAAATCTCCCGACAAATGAAAGGGATGGCGCGAGACCTAAAGATTCCTGTTTTAGCTATCTCACAACTAAGCCGCGCGGTAGAGCACCGCACTTCACACCGCCCAATGCTTTCGGACCTCAGAGAATCCGGCTCAATTGAGCAGGACGCTGACGTCGTAATGTTCATACACAGAGAGGAGAAATTCATAACCGAGGAAGAGTGGAACAAGTCAAACCCTACCCAGCCTTATCCCCGAGATAGGGCAACCCTGATCATAGCCAAACATAGGAACGGACCAACTGACGAAGTAGAAATGAAAGTTCGCGATGCAGTAGGAATATTTGAAGAGTTGTCATATCAGACTCAAACCGCACCTTCCTATGTACCTGGCATGGGAGTTGGACGGTGAAAGAAGGATTCCCTCGGGGTGTAAATTTCACACCAGTTCCTGATCCACTCCTAGCCTCGCTACTAGAAGAAATCGATTCGCTGGACGAGCTTAAGGTGATTCTTCGAACGATTCACGAGTTGCACCGCCAACGAAAAGTTCCCGCATCTATATCGTTTGCAGATCTTTATTCTGATCGCACAGTAGCGGCTATGCTACATACATCAGGTCGGCAACTTGAAGAGTTGGTCCAGTCTGCAGTTAACTCTGCATCGAATCACGGAATATTAATGGTCATAGAAACAGACGGTTTACAGAGCCAAATTTTTCTAAATACCGAACCAGTTAGACGGGCACTGGTAAGCAGTGGAATGGATATTGCAACGAAACGTTACGAATCAGCAGAGACTTGGCCAAACACCGACGCAGCCTTAGACAAGTTGGATGCGGTAACGTTTTACGAACAGAACGTGGGGCATATGACTCCGCTAATCGCAGAAAACATTCGAACAGCACTGGAGGAACATCCAGAAGACGAAGTACTTTTGGCAATACGCAAGGCGGCGGAAGCAAACGCAAGAAACTGGAATTATATAGCTGCAATCCTTCGCCGTTGGGCGATCGAAGGCAGACCTGAGGAGCTTGACGATGGAAGGGATGGAACCGCTGAACGAGATCTTAAAGAGGATCGGTCAGACCAGTT
>UINC01002565.1_pt1 | contig 10343 bp, 8 predicted proteins | sample 5385821 | NCBI WGS metagenome assembly UINC01 (sample SAMEA4666929, study PRJEB26691) | marine metagenome | isolation source: Pacific Ocean | place: Pacific Ocean | collected 2011-10-13
CTTGTCTAGGCATGATTATCCTCCTGGACCTTGCTGGTCCCTAGCTTAAATATTTTCCCGTTAACGGGGCAAGTTTCTGTTTCAATTCGTCGGGTATCTGGTCTTTCTGAGTGATGATTGCGTCTCGTAGCGCGGACTGACAGGGGCAATTGCGCGGCCCGCCGAGGGCGGGAATAACTTCTTTCAGCAAAGCTTTAGACGTGGCCACGTTCTTCAGCAGATTGGCAATGACCATCTCCACCGTGACCGACTTCGAGGTCTGATGCCAGCAGTCGTAGTCAGTAATCCAAGCCATGGTTGCATAGCACATTTCCGCTTCTCTGGCGAGCTTGGCCTCTGGAAGGGCGGTCATGCCGATTATGTCTGCTCCCCAAGAGCGGTACATGAAAGACTCGGCCCTGGTTGAGAAGGCGGGTCCCTCCATGACTACCATGGTGCCGTCTAGGTGCACATTGATGTCTAGTTTCTGGGCCGCTTGGTGGACCGCATGACTGGCGTTCGCGCAGAATGGGTCGGCCAAGGCCACGTGGACCACCACGTCGGTGTCGAAAAAGGTGCTCTCCCGCAGTCTGGTGCGGTCGATCAACTGGCTGGGAATCACCAGGTCCAGGGGAGCGAACTCCTCTTTCAGGCTGCCCACGGCGCTAACGGAGATGATCCGCTCCACTCCCAACGACTTCAGTGCGTAGATGTTGGCTCTGGCCGGAATATGGGATGGGTTGAACCGGTGGCCCTTTCCGTGCCGAGGCAAAAAGGCAACTTTCACTCCTTTCAGCTCCCCGACGACAATCGAGTCACTGGGTTTGCCGAAGGGTGTGTCCACGTCCACGGTTTCCACGCCGGCCATGCCGCCCATCTCATAGAGACCGCTGCCGCCGATAACCGCTATCGTTGCCTTCTGCATTGTGTTCATCCGGCCGACTTCACTGCAGTGTCCAGGCCTTCAATAAAAGGCGGACGGACGACCCCGGTTTCGGTGATTATGGCATTCACGTATCTGGCGGGTGTCACGTCGAACGCAGGGTTCAAGGCTATAACGCCTTCCGGCGCCACGGGGATTCCTCGGAACTCGGTGACTTCGCTGGAGGCGCGCTTCTCTATTTCGATCTCATCCCCGTTGCTCAGGCTCATGTCGACCGTGCTGATCGGCGCGGCGACGTAGAATGGAATGCCGTTCTCCTTGGCCAACACCGCCAGGGTGTAGGTTCCGATCTTATTAGCGGTATCGCCGTTGGCGGCTATGCGGTCGGCACCGGTAATCACGCAGCCGATCTCACCACGGCGCATTAGCATTCCGGCCGCCGAGTCCACCACCAGGGTGGACGGTATGCCAAGTTTTTTGAACTCCCAGGCAGTTAGTCTGGCGCCCTGCAGGAAGGGCCTGGTCTCGGTGTTGAACACTTTGAACCGCTTGCCGTCTTCCCAGCCAGCCCTTATCACACCCACAGCCGTTCCGAAGGCGGCAGTTGCCAGCGCGCCGGCGTTGCAGTGGGTCAGGACTGAACCGCCGTCGGGCATCAACTCGATGCCGTGGCTGCCCATGCGGCGGTTGATGTCTTCGTCTTGTTTCTCGATGGAGACCGCTTCTAACAAAAGTCGGTCTTTTATCTTGGCTGTGTCCGTCTCCGACTCGGCGATGGCCAGCATGCGGTCGACTGCCCACATCAGGTTCACCGCGGTGGGCCGCGCGGCTTTTATCACTGTGCCGGCTTCCGTCAAGCGTTGTAAAAAGGTGGTCCTCTCCGAGAAACTCAAATCTCGCGCCGCCATGGCGACGGCGTATGCGGCGGTGACTCCGATGGCCGGAGCACCACGCACTTGCATCGTCTTAATGGCGTTCACTGCTTCCAGATACCCGTGCGCCTCAACAATTACTTCTTCGGAGGGTAGGCGTGTCTGGTCAAGCAGCCTGAGCGTGCCGTTGGCCCACTCGATGGGTCGAATCTCGTTCACCGGATATGCTCCCAGGGGTTAAACCGGAGTTTCTGTATGGGACTTACCCATAAAAAAAGCCTCTCGGATAGAGAAGCTCACAGCTATACGGAGCCCCTCATCGTTCGCCTGACGTTATGAGCGCCAGACGCTGGAATTTGCACCGTATCCACGCCCGCCGTAACGGACTAAGACCGGTTGCTAGGCTTCATCGGGCCGTCCCCTCTGCCGTTCTGGATAAGGGTTTCTGCGTCACCATTGTATTTTTAAACGCCTATATTTAAGCGCGCCTAGGGCTCGAGTAAATGTTACTAAGGGGCAGTCACCGTGTCAAGAAGAGCCAGCCCATAGTGGCCTGCAAGCTCTTAGGCGTAACCTACGCTCAATCTCAGTTGACATAGGATTCGGAACGCCGACATAATACCTGCTACTGTATGGCGTACCCATTGGCTTGGTTACGGATTCGATGACAGCATCAAAACTTCCCTTGCCCGGAGACGACCTGGGCCTGTTCACCGACTTATATGAGTTGACCATGTCCCAGGCGTTCTTTCGCCAGGGAATGTCGGCCACTGCCACCTTTAGCCTGTCCACCCGCACTTACCCGCCCAACCGCGCCTATTTCGTCTCGGCCGGGCTGGAAGATGTGCTGGACTACCTCTCCAATCTGAACTTTAGCGGAAGGGCCATCGACTACCTACGGGTAACCGGTATCTTCACCGACGACTTCTTGGAATACCTCGGCGGCGTAAGGTTCACCGGTAGTGTCAGAGCCATACCCGAAGGACGGTTGTACTTCACCGACGAGCCTGCAGTCGAAATTACCGCTCCCCTGATTGAAGCCCAACTGGTTGAGACTTTCATCATAAACCAGGTCAACCTTCAGAGCATCCTAGCCACCAAGGCTGCCCGCTGCGTCTGGGCCGCACAGGGACGGGGCATCGCCGACTTCGCCTCCCGCCGCACCCAGGGCACCGATGCCGCCCTCAAGATGGCCCGCGCCAGCTACATCGCAGGGTTTAGTTCCACCAGCAACGTGCTGGCCGCCAGTCTCTACGGCATGCCCCCGGCTGGCACCATGGCCCACTCTTTCATCTCCAGCTTTCCGTCGGAGTTGGATGCTTTCCGGGCCTACGCCACTTCGTTCCCCGACCAGACCATACTGCTCCTGGACACGTACGACACCATCGCCGGTACCTGGAACGCGGTGGAGGTGGCCAAGGGTATGGAGACAGACGGCAAGAAGCTCATGGCCGTGCGCTTAGACTCAGGGGATTTCGACGAACTGAGCCGCCAGGTGCGGAAAATATTGGACGATTCAGGCTTGGGCTACGTCAAAATCTTGGCCAGCGGCGGTCTCGATGAATATGAGCTAGAGACCCTGGTCAATAACGGGGCGCCTATCGACCTGTTTGGAGTCGGCACCAAGGCTGGGGTTTCTGCCGACGCCCCCTGGTCGGACATGGCCTATAAGCTCGTTTGCTTCGACGGCCGGCCTGTGATGAAGCTCAGCCCCGACAAGGTGTCTCTGCCCGGTGGCAAACAGGTGTTCCGGACCAAGGACGCCGTCGGTATGTTCGCCAAAGACATCGTCGCCCTGGATGACGAGCACCTCCCCGGTGGGCTGCCACTGCTGGAAGAGGTCATGAAGGACGGAAAGAGGACCAGCCCCCCGGCCACTCTCGATGATGTCAGAAAAAGATTTCAGGAGGATTTCTCCTCCTTGGACGAACGATACAAAATATTGAATAATCCGCCCCGTTTTCCAGTCGCCATCAGCGGAAAACTGGAGCTTCTAAAGGCGCAAGTGTGCGAAGAAGCGCTGGGAATCAACGTATCAGGTAGCGATTAGAATCCTACGATCCCATAAACTAATCCAAGCATGAGGCCTACCCGATCCATGAAGATTGTCCTGTGCATGAAGTACGTGCCTATCCTCTCCCGGATCCAGTTCGATTACCAAGCCAAAACCATCATCCGCGAAGGAATCCCTTCCGAGGTCAATCCCTTCGATTTGTTGGGGTTGGTCCGGGCCGTTGAACTCAAGAATTCCCCTGACGATGAGGTCGTGGTCGTCTCCATGGGACCGCCGGGTGCTAGCGAAGGGCTGACTAACTGCGTGGCGCTAGGGGCCGATCGGGCTGTGCTGATCACCGACCGCGCCCTGGCCGGTTCCGACACCCTGGCCACATCCCGAGCGCTTTCGATCGCGCTCCAGCGGGAGAAACCAGACCTGATAATCTGCGGCCGAAACAGCGCCGACGGCGACACCGGTCAAGTTGGCCCGGAGACTGCAGAGCTCATGGGTCTGCCCCATATCAGCCATGTGCGGAAGCTAGACCTGAGCGACGACCGAAAGTCCGTCATCGTGGAACGAATCACCGACGAGGGGTTCCAGACGTTGCAGTGCGACCTGCCGGTCCTTGTTTGCGTGACCGAAGGCGTGGCCCCCGAGCTTTACCCAGACAAAGAACAAATGGACCGGGCCGAGGGCATCCTCACTGAGGAAGTGACCGCCTCCGACCTGTCAGATGACCTGACCCTGTTCGGTGCGGAAGGTTCCCCAACCTGGGTCGATGATATTCGCCTGGTAGAGCCCAACCGCCTAGGCGTATTGCTGGAAGACGTCACCCCCGAGGACGCCGCCAAACAGGTGGCCGACTCCCTGCGCCAACGCCTGGCTGAATTGGCCGCAGAATCTGACTCCGGCTCTGAACCTGTCGTACTGCCCCGGTACCCGCACGGCAAAGACAAGAGCATCTGGGTGGTCGCCGAGACCACCAGGCGGGGTCTGGCCCAAGTGACACACGAGATGCTGGGCAAGGCTCGAGAGCTCGCCCAGCACACCAAAAGCGAGGTCGTGGCGGTGCTCATTGCGCCCCAAAATAGCGAGACCGTGGCGGAGTTGGCGTCTAGGGGAGCAGACCGGGTGCTGGTGGCGGACAACTCGAGGATAAATTCAATCTGCGGAATGGCTGTTGGTAATTCCCTTGGTGAAGCTGTTGGCAAGGAACGCCCTTACGCGGTGCTCTTCGCCGCCACCGCCGACGGCCGCGACCTGGCGTCACGGCTGGCCGCCAGGCTGGGACTAGGGCTCACCGGCGACGCCATGGACCTCGAAATTGATGCAGAAGGCCGCCTGGTCCAACTGAAACCGGCCCTGGGCGGCAACGTGATAGCCCCCATCCTGTCCAAAACCCTGCCGAATCTCGTGACCCTGCGACCCGGACTGCTCACACCTGCCGCGCCGGAATCTGGAGCAACCGTCACCGTGGAACAAATGCCTGTTTCCGCCTACGATGGCCCGGACGTTCGGTTGCTGGATGAGGAATTTCAGGAGGACCAAGAAGGTCTGTTACTGGCCAACGCTCTAGTGGTGCTGGGCGTTGGCATGGGTGTCGGTGGACTTGATAGCCTGGCCAAAGTCCATGAGATGGCCCGTTCCGTGGGGGCAACCTTGGCCACCACCAGAGACGTGATTCACGAGGGCTGGCTGCCGCAACAACTCCAGGTTGGAATCAGCGGCCGAACCATCGCCCCCACCGTGTACCTGTCGGTCGGCATCCGCGGCGCGTTCAACCATACGGTTGGACTGCAAAGGGCCGGGGTGATCATCTCCATCAACCAGAACCGGCGCGCAGTGATGTTCCGCTCGTCTGACTTTGGTATCGTCGGTACCTGGGAAGAGTTCCTGCCCCCGCTAATTGAGCAATTGCGGCCGATATTGCTGGAGTTGAACAGGGCCCGATCAACGACAACGAACTCAGCAAAGTCGAATGGATGAATGAGGTCTGGTGTAGGGTTTGTTCTTAATCGCAGGTGAGCCGCTCCTGATGCCTGCACTCAAGGCGAGTCCAACAGCACCGCATCTCGAGCCACCGTCACAGGGAACCTGACCCCACCAACTGCAACGGCCGTATATTAAGGGAAGAAGTAATTAGACCCTCTTTGGATTCATGGTAAAGTAAGCCGCCTCCTTTTGCAGTTCGGACCTCTGTGACCTTTTCAGCATCAAAAAGGGAAGTACGACGTTGATAATGGTTTCCCAAAAAACCGGCCTCCTCTTTGAGTCGTATCCCATTCATTCCCGTAGACCCTGAGCATCAGCTTTGTATGGTCTTAGGCCTGGCCCGATGAACTTGAATCGAACTTGACACCTATTCCACGGCACAGCAAAATGGCTAAAGCGTGGATTTTAGGGGCTTTGCACGGCTGCAAAGCTCGGTTTTCATCCAGCGTTTGGAGAGTCGCAAAATGGATTTTGGCTTTACACTAGAACAAGAAGACCTTCGCCAGGAAGTTAGGGCGTTCATCGCCGATAATGTTAATCAGGGCCTCCTTAACGAGATGGAAGGCGGTGAGGAAGGAGGCCGAGGCCCCGAGTACCGAGAACTTGTGAGTAAGGTCGCCGATAAAGGCTGGATCGGCATCAGCTGGCCCAAAGAGTACGGAGGCCAGAGCGGAAGCCGCATCGACCAATACATAGTGGAAGAAGAGTTCATGCGGCTGGGCATCGGCATCGGCGGTGCGGGCAGCGGTGCTCCGGCCATCCTTGCCGCCGGCACCGAGGAACAGAAAGAGTACTTCATCCCCGGCATGATCCGTGGTGAAATAATCTTCGCCCTGGGCTTCACCGAGCCCCAGGCGGGGGCCGACCTGGCCGGACTGCAGTGCCGCGCCGTGCGCGACGGCGACGATTTCGTGATCAACGGCCAGAAGATGTACACCTCAGCCGCCCATTACGCGTCCCACATCTACATGATGTGCCGCACTGACCCGGACGCCCCCCGGCACCGTGGCATCTCCATCTTCCTGATCCCCATGGACACTCCCGGAATTACCGTGCGGCCGCTGTGGACCATCCAAAGCGACCCGCCGGCCCCTCTGGGGACCACCTATGGCATGGTCCGGACCAACGAAACTTTCTTCGAGAATGTACGCATCCCCGCGTCCTGCATGCTGGGCGAGGAGAACGGCGGTTGGTACGTGGGTGCCATGGGACTTAACCTGGACCGCGTCGGCGCCAGCCGTTACCTGATTTCCGTTCGTCGCGACGAGGACATCGTCAACTGGGTCAAGGAAAACGACTTTGGAGGCCATTCCCCTGCCGACGACCCGGCGGTGCGAGACAAACTGGCAGAACTGTGGACCGAGGCCCAGGTCTGCCGCTTGATGACCATGCGGAGTATGTCTTTGGTCAACCGGGGCGGCAATTTCACTTATGAGGGTTCGGCTGAGAAAGTTTGGGCGCCCGAACACGGCGTTAAGACTACCGAGGCTATCTCCCAGATTTTGGGACCCTACGCCCAACTGCTGAACGGTTCTCCGGAGGCCATCGAGGACGGGCTATACGCTCACAACCTGATGGGCTCGTTCCAGTCAGGTATCAACCACGGCAGTGTACAGATCATGCGCGACCAGATGGCCCGCCGCGGTCTAGGCATGCCCCGCGGCTAGGCAGTACAACCGTAGTTATTACGCTGCGCGCGAAAAGCATACGTCATTTAACCGGTGGATCAAATTGGTGTGCCCATACGGATAAACAAGGATAACCATGGATATATTGCCCTCTGAAGAAGAACAGATGCTGAAGAACGTGGCCCGGGAGTTTCTGGAAGCAGAGATCACCACGGCCATGGTCCGCGAGATGGAACTGGATGACCTGGGCTACCCGCCTGCCCTCTGGAAGCAGATGGCTGACCTGGGTTGGTTGGGTATGGCCATCCCTGAACAATACGGCGGACAAGGACTGCCCATAACCTACCTGGGGATGATACTGGAAGAAGCTGGCCGTATTTTGGCGCCGGTGCCGCTGCACAGCACCATGTCTGCGGCCCTCGCCATCGTCAGCGAAGGCACAGACCAACAGAAACAAGACATCCTGCCCGCTGTCTCTGACGGAGGTATGGTGCTCACCTACGCCGTCCACGAGCGTGACGCCCGGCTGCTACCAGAAGCCATGCAATTGCAGGCGACCAAGGATGGCGACGGGTGGGTGTTGAACGGCACCAAGATGTTCGTCGATAACTTCATCGTGGCCCAGCGGTGTCTGGTGGTAGCCCGCACGTCAGCGGCGTCGGACGCTAACCAAGGTATCTCACTGTTCCTGGTTGACCCCAATGGGACTGGCGTCACCCAGACAGCTCTGATCACCCTGGCCAAGGATAAGCAGAGCCGGGTGGACTTCAAGGACCACCGCGTCGATGGAGCGGCCCTGGTGGGCGAACTTGACCGTGGATGGCCCATTGTTGAGGCGATGCTGGACCGGGCCACCGCATTGCTCTGCTGCCAAATGGTCGGCGCAGCCAGGAAAGACGCCGAGATGGCCATCGAATACGCCAAAAACCGGGTGGCCTTTGGGCGGCCCATCGGATCGTTCCAGTCGGTGCAGCACATGTTAGCCGACATGCTCCTACACGTCGACGGCGGACAGATGCTGACCTTTGAGGCCCTGTGGAAAATGGACCAAGGGCTTCCTCATTCTGTGGAGGTGTCCCAGGCCAAAGCCTTCTGTAACGAGAAATGCGAGTCGGTGGTGCGTACCTCCCAGGTGATCCACGGCGGCATCGGCTTCATGATGGAGTTCGACCTGCACTTGTGGTTCCGCCGGGTGACCTCGTGGACCATGCGCTTGGGCACGACCTACGACCACCGCGGCAGGATCGCGGAGGCGCTTCTTGACGTTCCCGGCAAGGTCCGGTTGGGGATGCCACTGCCCACAGCGGTTTAGTACTCGGCGCTAATAACCGATCAAGATACACCGCCTCAGGTGATGGCGGCAATTATTACGGAGAGTGACCAATGGCCAAAGATCCCGTTTGCGGCAAGGAAATCGATGAAGATCAGGCGCGGGCCGAGTCTTCGCAGACCTCGTTCGGGGCCTCGGAAGTGGACCCGACTCAAGGCACCCGCATATTCCATGATGGCCAGTGGATATATTTTTGCGGTCTGGATTGCCGGGGAAAGTTCTTGGCCAGCCCCGACACCTACAGCAGTTAAACCTGGGCGCAATCCGCCCCAAATGGAGAAAGACTATGCCTGACACCATCAAATTGGACCCGAAGAAGACTGCTTTCATCATCATCGATATGGTGAACGCCATCGCCAAAGGCGGCCCCGGTCCCGACTATAGCTTGCCTGACAACCGCAAGGAAATCGTGGCCAGCTTCCAAAAGATGATCGCGCACTGCCGGAAGGTCGGAACGCCGCTCATCTACATCACCACCCACCGCAGGGCAGACAACGCAGACGGCCCCAAGACTGCCTCAGACATCGGCGGTGGCGGTGGCAACCCCATGCTACCCGGAACTTCAGCAGTTGATGTCATCGATGAATTGGCCATGCAGCCAGAAGACTTTCTGCTGGTGAAACCTCGGTTCAGCGCTTACTACGGCACGAACCTGGACCAGGTCCTGCGCCATCTTGGCACCGAGACCATTCTGGTGGGCGGCATCTCCACGCAGCGCAGCGTAGAGGGAACAGCACGTGACGCAAAGAACCGGGATACCCAATGCGTAGTCGTCAGCGATTGCTGCACCGCCGGCGAGGTTGATGTCCACGAGATGACTGTCAACCACGTCCTGCCGCTGCTGGTCCGCGTCCGCAACACCGACGAGACCATAGCCGCCCTGAGCTGACCTGGCTCGTCCACTCACAATAGGTCACACCCAGCCTCGCGTGGTCGAAGCTCGAACAAAAAAGGCCCCCTCCGTTCGGAGGGGGCCTTTTTGATGACGCTGCTATAGGACCTACTCGTAAGTCTTGAGGTTTAGCTCATGGAGGGCCGGGATTACTTCTTTACCCAGGAGCTCGATGGAGCGCATGGTGTCCTCGTGCTTCATGGCGCCTTCATTCCCGTAGATGTGCAGGTATCCCGGGCTTAGGCGGTCGATAATCTCCGAGAACTTCCTGGTTACAGTCTCGGGGCTACCAACAATGATGTTGTTGACCGCTTGTAGTTCATCGTAGGTCGTGGGGTTGCCGAACTCGGAGGCCCCGGTGCCAAGGGCGGGCCTGGCGCGCTTCACTTCCACTGCGCGTCGGGACTGGTAGCCGGGAGGATCGTTGTGCTCTCTGGGTCCCTTCTGGCGGTGGTCGGCAGTCCACATGAACTCGCGACCGATTTCAATGGCTTTCTCATCGGTATCCGCCACCACACAGCGAAGCAGGTACCCGAAGTGCTCCGGACCGGCTGTGTAGCCGCAATCTTTGGCGGTGTCGATGTAGATCTGCTTTAACCACTCAGTGGTGTCCACCAGGGCGCCCAAGTTCATGTAAGGGTGGCCGTGTTGGGCCGCCCAGACCACGCTCTCGGGGCTACCGGTGCCGGGAAACCAGATGTCTGGGCGGGGGTTCTGCATTGGCTTCACCCAGGGGTTAACTACTCGGTATTTGAAATACTGGCCTTCGTG
>UINC01002573.1_pt1 | contig 10321 bp, 10 predicted proteins | sample 5385821 | NCBI WGS metagenome assembly UINC01 (sample SAMEA4666929, study PRJEB26691) | marine metagenome | isolation source: Pacific Ocean | place: Pacific Ocean | collected 2011-10-13
CAACACAGTTTACACCGCAGGCCAGGTTGCACGATCTGCAGCAGGTGCTTCGGTCACTGACCAGACCCACGCGATCCTGGACCAGCTCGATGCACTGTTAACCGAAGCGGGAACAGACAAGTCAAAACTGATTTCAGCCACCATCTGGATCAGTGACATGTCGACCTTCAACGAGATGAATGCGGTCTGGGATGCTTGGGTCAGTCCCGGCAATACACCGGCGCGTGCCTGTGTTGAAGCCAAACTGGCGTCACCAGATTTTACGGTTGAAATAGCAGTGATAGCAGCCGTGGACTGAATTACCTATCAGAGCAGGAATAGCGACTGAGCGATATATCTTGAACGACCGTGCCAATATCCTTTCGATGCCCTGCGTGCTTGATGAAGGCATCGCCAGTCGAGCACGTATAGGGCTTGTTGTTCTGGCGTCTGACCATACAGTGGAATATGAATTCCGTCAGGTCGTCACCATGCCCGGCGTCGCTATCTACCAGACACGTATCCCCAACTCTCCCGAGATTACGACAGACTCTCTGCGTGCTATGGAAACTGATATCGCTGATCAGGCGGCAGTCATTCTCCCCGGTGTCGAGCTTGATGTACTGGCCTATGGCTGTACATCCGCATCGATAGTACTCGGCGAAGATCGCGTCTTTGAACTTATCAAGAAAGGACGGCCAGAGGCACAACCGACAACCCCAGTTACCGCGGCCTTTGCTGCTTTCCGAGCTTTTCAAAGCCGCCGTATCGGCGTAGTTACCCCGTACAGTGAGGATATCAACCGAACCGTCCGACAATACTTTATTGATAACGGTCTCCAAGTTCCGGTGTTCGGGTCGTTCAACCAGACTGATGACAATCGAGCAGCTCGCATCAGTACTGACAGCATTCGAGATGCCATCATGAGCGTCGGCAGCCACACCGAGGTCGAGACCGTTTTTCTCTCCTGCACAAGTCTAAGGCTCACTGACAGGGTAGACGATATCGAGTCTCAACTCGGCAAGCCGGTGACCTCGTCTAACCATGCGTTGATCTGGCACGCCTTGAGACTCGCGGGAGTAAGTGAACCGATCGACGGATATGGCTCCTTGTACCAATTACCCGCGCACGGCACCTGATTCAGAATCAATCGGCAAATGGGTCAGCGCATTATCTTTATAGAACATGAATCCGAACCTCGGGATGACAGGGCCTCTAGATATCTTGCCGACCAGGGGTTTGCAATCGCCTGGTTCCAACCGTTCAAAGGGGAGCTTTTGCCGGATATAGATCCAGAAATTGCTGGCGTGGTTGTTACGGGTGGCGGTGCCCAAATTGATCAGATCGAACAATCACCTTATCTGTACAGCGAGACCCAATGGATAGAACAGTGTCTCAAAGCTGATGTACCGGTGCTTGGGTTGTGCCTGGGTGGTCAACTCCTGGCCCATGTCCTGGGTGCGCGGGTCGGACCGCGAGAGGACGGCCTGCAGGAATTCGGTTACTACACCATCCAGCCCAACGATTCGGAAAAGCCATTCGTGCCACAAGACTTTAACGTCTTACAGAACCATAGCCGGGGGTTCGAAGTCCCCGATGGGGCAACGTTACTTGCCCGTGGAGAACTTTTTCCAAATCAGGCGTTCTGTTACGGTGACAATGCCTGTGGACTACAGTTCCATCCCGAGGTGACTTCCGCCATACTTCTTAAGCGCTGGCATGAAGCAGATTGGGCTCCCTGGGATCAACCCGGCACTCAGAGTAAGACGGAACAACAAAAGCTGGCACCGCGATACGATCCATTGATTGGTAGCTGGTTTACCACTGTTCTAGATCGACTATTCCCAAAAGCACTAGTAAACCCTTAAGGTTGTTTGATGACGCAAAAAAGGTTTCTCGCTAAAACACTTGGGGCTGAAATAGCCAAGCACCACTTTAATCTCAAAGCTATCCCAAGACAGTCCCGACCTGAAATTGTGGACTCAGCACTGGACATCCAAACCTGCTCTAGGGCCAGAGCATCGATTACATCATGGCCGACCTATGCGCCCACACCATTACACGACCTCCCTGCCCTTGCAGATGAGATTGGCATCGCACAACTATTCTACAAGGATGAAGCAACACGGCTTGGATTGGGTAGTTTTAAGGCGTTGGGCGGTGCTTACGCAGTATTGCACTCTGTAGCCCAAGAAATTTCTGTGCGGGGCAGTACAGCGACTGATATTGAAGCTTTGATGACAGGTCAACTCAGTCAAGCCGCTGGCGAGATCACTGTCGTCACCGCAACCGACGGCAACCACGGACGATCGGTTGCCTGGGGCGCTAGAAACGTTGGCTGCAGGTGCATCATTTATATGCATGCCGAAGTGAGCCCTGGTCGCCAGAGCGCCGTTGAATCACTCGGGGCCGAGGTTATACGCGTAGCAGGGGACTATGGCGAATCTGTACGCCAAGCGGCACGAGATGCTGCTGCAAATAATTGGCTGCTGGTCTCTGACACAGCCTGGCCTGGCTATACTGATATCCCAAGGGCGGTCATGGCCGGGTATACCGTGATGAGTACTGAAGCAATGAACCAGCTGCCACCGGCGAGCACGCCGACCCATGTATTCATTCAGGGCGGGTGCGGTGGATTGGCCGGGGCTGTCTGCGCCGACCTGTGGCACCGATATGACGCTCAGCGACCACGATTTATAGTGGTCGAGCCTGTACCGGCAGACTGTCTGTTTCAGAGCGCCGTAGCTGGACAGCTGGTGAACATTTCAGTTACTCGGGAAAGCGTCATGGCTGGTCTGTCCTGTGGGGAAGTGTCGCTACTGGGTTGGGACATACTCGAATCGGGTGCTGACCATTTTCTGACGATCGAAGATGATGCCGTAGGCCCACTGATGAAACGACTTGCGCAAGGCAGGGGTGATGACCCAAGAATTGTGGCCGGCGAAGCTGCTGTTGCAGGACTTGCTGGCTGCATCGCAGCCCGTGCCGATGCAGACCTGTGCCAGACACTTGCTCTGAATGAACAGAGCACCGTGCTGGTATTTGGGACAGAAGGTGCGACCGATCCCACCGTTTACCGCCAGTTGGTGGGTTCGGCTGCCGACGACCTCCTTTAGCGGCGAAGACTATGTCGAATCACCCCATGCCAACCCGCGGGTTTCCAACCAGTGAATTTGAAACCCGCACAAGCCGTGCTCAACAGGCAATGCGCGATGTTCAACTGGACGCACTGCTTGTAACCACCGAACCCGAGATCCGTTATTTCACGGGTTTTCAAACACAGTTTTTCGAAAGTCCTACCCGACCTTGGTTTCTGATTGTCCCTGCCGACGGACAACCGATTGCAGTGATCCCAACGATAGGGGAAGCCGGCATGGTTGCTACATGGATAGATGAAATCAAGACTTGGCCATCGCCTACACCCGAAGACGACGGTATCTCGCTGCTGGCTGCAACCATAAATGCCCTACCGAACCGTTTCGGCCGACTTGGTCTCCCGCTCGGCCAGGAAAGTGTGCTCCGAATGCCAGCTCGCGACACCCGGGTGCTGGGGGACAACGTATCACTCGAATTGGTCGATTGTGCGCAGTTGATGCTCGGGCTGCGCTTTGTCAAGTCAGATCTTGAAATTGAAAAAATTCGATTTGCCTGTGAGATCACTTCGGACGAATTCGAAGCACTGGCGACAATTTCCACACTCGGCGAGTCAGAGCGCGAGATCAGCCGACGGATGCGGATGAACCTGCTGGAACGGGGCGCCGACAGCACACCGTATCTGATCGCCGGCTCCGGTCAGGGCGGATACGACAACATAATCATGGGCCCTACGGATCGAATTCTCGAAGATGGAGACGTTCTGATCATCGACACCGGCACCACCTTTGATGGCTACTTTTGCGATTTCGACCGAAATTTTGCTTTTGGCCATATTGCTGACGATACCCGCCGCGCCCATGAAGCGGTTTACCGTGCGACGGATGTCGGTTTTGCCACGGCAAGACCCGGCGCTACGATGGCACAGGTCTGGGCTGCTATGTGGGCGGTCTTGGAAGCAGGAGGGGCTCTGGGTAATGACGTTGGACGCATGGGACATGGCCTTGGTATGCAACTGACCGAATGGCCATCGGTCAAACAAACTGACCACACTGAGCTAAAACCGGGCGCAGTGATTACACTGGAACCGGGGATGGCGTTTGCGCCCGGTCGTCAGCTCGTTCATGAAGAAAATATCGTGATTACAGCTGACGGCGCTGACTGGCTTACCCATCGTGCTCCCGCTGACATGCCTGTCATCACCTGATTTAATCCTAACGACACCTAGCGGAGATGATCTTTGTCCAGCGTACTCATTACCGGTGCGAGTCGAGGCCTTGGCCGTGAATTTGCCCGCCAGTACGCATCCGCTGGCTGGACAGTGCACGCCGGGGTCCGCAATCTGCACCAACGTTCTGCTATCAAACAGCTCCAACACGAACAGATTACCTGCCACGAACTCGATGTTACCAAGCATGATCAGATTCTTTCCGTTGCCGCTGAGCTTGCGGAGGAACCGATAGACCTGCTGATCAATAACGCAGGTTTCTGGCTCGGAAAAGACGAACACTACGACCGCTGTGATGAGACACAGTGGATGGAAGAATTCCAAGTCCACCTGTTTGGTACGATGGCTATGTGCGAGGCTTTTGTGGATCAGGTCACAGCAGGAGATCGCAAACTTATCGTTAATATCTCTAGTGGCAACGGTAGTCTTACCCTTGAAAGCGGTATTGGTGACTATCCGTACAACACCAGTAAGGCGGCATTAAATCTGATCAGCAAAGGATTAGCAGCGGACCTTAAACAACGAGGTATCACCGTTGTTTGTTTCACCCCGGGCTTTGTTGCCACAGACATGTCGGGGCCCGATGCGGATCTCTCCCCACACGAAAGTGTGAACGCGATGTGCGCCATCATCGATACGCTCGGTCCTGAACAGACGGGTACTTTTTTGCGCTACAACGGCGAAGCAGTGCCCTGGTAGAGCATGACAAACAAACGACCCTCTGTTGTCGTTACCGGTGCCAACCGTGGCATTGGACTGGAGCTTGTATCGCAGTATCTGGCCGATGACTGGCAGGTGTACGGCTGCTGCCGCCGACCCGAATTAGCAACCCAACTCGCGGGTCTGGCGTCAAACTCAGCGCTGAGCATTCATCAACTTGACGTCGGCAATCCAGGTTCGGTCAAGAAACTAGCGTTTGCACTGTCAGAACAGTCGATCGACCTCTTGATCAATAATGCCGGTATTTACGGTGGCGAGCGACAATCCTTCGGTGACATTGACTATGCACAATGGACACGGGTGCTTGAGGTCAACACCTTGGGTCCCTACCGGGTCAGCACTGCACTGGCAAACCAAGTCGGAAACAGTGAGCAGCGCCTGATGGTCAACGTCTCGAGTGCCATGGGCAGCATCGAGCGATATACGACTGGTGGGCACTACATCTACCGCAGCAGTAAAGCTGCGCTAAATATGGTGACCGTCAACCTGGCCCATGATCTTCGCTCTCGTGGCATTACCGTACTGTCGGTGCACCCGGGCTGGGTACGCACAGACATGGGTGGCTCAAGCGCCGATATTTCAACGAAGACGAGTGCAGCCGGACTGCGTCAGCTAATCAGCAACGCAACTATCGAAGACAGCGGTCGCTTCTTTTCCTGGGACGGCTCTGCCTTGCCTTGGTAAGCTATTCGCTTGGACCACTCGAGCGTAGAATTTAAAAACACTCTCATTCTGGTCAATCCACGTGCTGGAAAAGGTCGTGGTTCCCAGGCCTGGGCAAAATTGCTTCGGGCACACCCTGCGTTGGCTCAGTCACAACGGATTGACTGTCAAGATCTGAACAAAGCCAGACAGGAAATTACCGACGCTTTGTTCAACAATATCCAACGTCTGATTGTAATTGGTGGGGACGGCAGCCTGCACTTGGCTGCCAACCAGATACTGAAACATCAACAGGTAGAACAGGTCGCGCTGGGGTTGATTCCGGCGGGCACTGGGTCAGACTACGCCAGGATCCTGCGGTTGCCAGGAGATCCGATCAGAGCTTTTCAACAGATCTGCAGCGCCGAACCCAGAAAAGTCGATGTGCTTCGCATCACAAAGAACGCAGATGATGTGCGCTACGCTATCAATACTTTCTCTGCAGGCGTATCTGGTTGGGTCAGTCGCCATCTGGCGGGCCCGGAGATCAAGAAGCCTGGTGCTTATCTGAGGACGACCCTAAAGGCATTCATCGATTTTGAAGCTGTCAACTGCCGCGTGATTGTTGACGACTCACCCTGGTTTGAGGGTCCGCTGTATCTTCTAGCCGTCACGAAAGGGAGTCACTTTGGCCAGGGCATGCATATCTCGCCCCGGGCCAGACTAGATAACGGTCTATGCGAAGTCGTTGTCGTGGAACCCATGTCGCGTTGGCTGCTCCCACTGAGACTGTGCCGGCTCTACCTGGGAAATCATCTTTCGGCCAGCTACGTGCACTACTGCCGCGGACAAACCGTTAGCATCGAACCCCTCTGCGATAATCACGGATTCGAGATTGACGGGGAATCAACCGAATCAGCACCGGTCACGGTAGAGACACTACCCAGAGCTCTTACAATACTGGCGTAAACAGCGTGATTCTGTCTGACTAACGACCCGTCAGAAGTCTGTAGAGTTGTCGCACAAAAGCGCTAGGCACTGGATCATCACGGTTGCTGCGAGGAACGCGGTCATACCCCCAACATCGTGCGGCGGACTTACCGTGTTGACATCGATTGCAACCAGTTTCAACCCTTGAAGCCCAGCGAGCAGCTGCAGTCCTTCCCGAGCAGTCGCACCGCCGAAGGTTGGTGTACACACACCGGGCGCACAAGATGGATCGAAAAAATCCATGTCAAAACAAAGATATACCGGCTTATCACCCAGAATTTCGTGGACATCGCCCAGAACCGATGCATACCCACGTTGGTAGAGCGTTGCCCCATCAATCAACTGATAGCCCTTCTCGCGAGTATGCTCAAAAACACCCGGGACCGTCACAGTACCACGAGCGCCAATATGAAAAGACCGCTGGGTATCGATCAGTCCTTCCTCGGCGGCCCGAGTGAAAGTCGTGGCCGTGTTATACCGCTGATGCTCATATTCACCGTCGCCGGGATAAGTGTCGGTATGGGCATCGATATGAAGCACAACCAGATCAGAATACCGCTGGTGCAGCGCCCGAAGCTGAGGCAGTGTGACCAAACCATCGCCCCCCATAGTCACAGGCACTGCGCCTGTCGACACTATTTTGGCGACCGCTTGCTCGATATTGTCCAAGGATGGGGTGATCACGCCGGACGTGCAACTCACATCGCCGCAGTCGACTACGTTGAGTTGCGTCAGTGGATCAAAATCCCACTCCGGCGGCTGGTAAGGCCGTACCAGTGCGGATTGTTCCCGAATAGCCGCTGGGCCAAGTCTTGCGCCAATTCGGGTTGGATGGGTACCACAGTCAAATGGCACTCCCAACACTGCTGCCCGACTCTCTGAAGAATTGCTGGAAAACGGAACGCCCATAAAGCTGGATCGAATTTCCAAGTGGTTATTCTGTTGATGTTTGGCCGGCACCATATTGATCTTATCAGACCTCGGACTCACACTTATAAAGACAAGGGTGCTATTGTAGGCAACTCACCTACTTCGCGCCTCAGCACAAAATTATTTACCTGGAGATTCGCCATGGCCCGCGTTTTACGCACACCGGAAGAACGCTTTCAGAACCTTCCGGCCTATGAATTCGAACCTCACTATGTCGAAGATCTGATCGGATACGAAAGCCTTCGCTGTCATTATATTGACCTTGGTCCCAAAGATGCCGAACAGACCTATCTGTGTCTCCACGGTCAGCCTACCTGGCTCTACCTTTACCGTCACATGATCCCAACCTTTCTTGAGAGCGGCGCCCGAGTAGTCGCACCCGATTTCTTCGGTTTTGGACGGTCGGATAAACCTGCTGATCAAGGTGTTTACACCTTTAATTTTCACCGGAATATGCTGCTGGCTTTCCTGACACATCTCGACCTGACACAACTGACTCTGGTCTGTCAGGACTGGGGCGGCATACTCGGGCTGACTTTGCCGATGGAGGCGCCCCATCGATTTTCTCGCCTGCTGGTCATGAATACAGCTCTTGGAACCGGGGACGTACCACTGGGTGATGGATTTCTGGCTTGGCGCCAGTGGTGCCGCGACAACCCTGATCTATCTGCCGGAAAACTACTCTCGCGAGCCTGTCCACATCTGGAAGTCGATGAGGTCGCAGCCTACGATGCGCCGTTTCCGAATAGCGAATACAAAGCAGGGGCACGTGCTTTCCCCGAGCTGGTACCGGAACAGCCCGACGACGAAGGTGCAGCGATCTCCCGACAGGCAAGAGCCTGGTTAAAGGATGAGTGGATGGGCCAAACATTCATGGCAATCGGCATGCGCGACCCTGTACTTACACCCCGGACCATGCACTATTTACGCAAGAATATCCGCAACTGCCCGGAACCCTTTGAAGTCGCTGAGGGTGGCCACTTTTTGCAGGAATGGGGTACCGATGTTGCAACCCAGGCGATTGCCACCTGGTCAGATGAGTCCTAAGCTGAAATCCGAATCAACCCAGACAACATGACTGGACAGAATGTCCTTCTCATCGTTTCTGATGAGCATGCCCGTGAGGCCCTAGGCTGCTACGGGGCAGACCACGTTCATACCCCCAATATTGACTCTCTTGCCAACCGCGGAACTGTGTTCCGCCACGCCTACACACCCTCGCCTATCTGCGTACCGGCGAGAGCCTGTATCGCAACCGGTACCTATGTTCACCAGAACCGCTGCTGGTCTAATGCGCAGCCTTATCACGGGCAAATTACCGGCTGGGGCCACCGTCTGATTGAAGCCGGACACCGGGTGGTGTCCGTTGGAAAACTTCACTATAGAAGCACACGGGACGCCAACGGATTTGATACTGAGATCATGCCACTGCATGTAAAGGATGGTATTGGCTGGGCACGGGGTCTACTGGGGCGTGATGGCTCGAGTTGGGGGGGTGCGGCCCATTTTGCTGAAGAAATCGGCCCCGGATTGTGTGACTATAATCTGTACGACATGAACGTCTCCCAAGCCGCATGTCAGTGGCTTCGAAGCGAAGCTCCCAAAACATCACAAAAACCTTGGGTGCTGTGTGCGTCCTTTGTCAGTCCGCACTATCCGCTGGTCGTACCTCAACGCTATTTCGATCTCTATCCACTATCGGAAATCGAACCACCCCGTCTGAATTCATCATCAGAACTCAGCGACCACCCTGTCCTCGAGGCAATGCGCGATTACCTCAACTATGATGATTTTTTTGATGCCGAATCTCGCCAGGTTGCTAAAGCAAGCTACCTCGGACTCTGTTCGTTCCTTGACAGCCATGTCGGGGCACTCATCGAAGCTTTGCACGACAGTGGTCAGTATGATGACACGCTGATCATTTACACCAGCGATCACGGCGAATTGGCCGGTAACCACGGAATGTGGACCAAATGTGTGATGTACGAAGAATCAGCTGGTATACCGCTTATCCTGTCTGGACCCGGTGTATCCAAAGGTGAGGTGATCTCAACTCAAGCCTCGCTGGTGGACATTCATCCAACCATCCTCCAAGCCACAGGTCTTGGACTGTCGTCTAACGACCTTGATCTTCCAGGATGTTCACTGCTCGACCTTGTGGCTGGTGAGTCACCAGACCGCCTCGTGCTGTCAGAGTATCACGACGGGGGCTCGATTACGGGCATGTTCATGATTCGCAAAAACCAATTCAAGTATGTCTACTACCCAGGCTACCGACCTCAGCTGTTTGACCTTGAAAAAGATCCGTACGAAAGCACTGATCTTGGTACAGAAACTGCTTATCGGCAGGAAGTCCAGGCGTGCCACCAGGCTTTATGCACATTGGTTAACGCCGGACAGGTGAACGAGCTCGCATTCTCTGACCAAACCGCCAGAATCAGCGAACTCGGCGGCCGAAAAGCGATCGAGTCAATGGAGAATTACGACCAGAGCCCTGCCCCGCTTTGATCTGCGCTATCTTTGGGAATTGACCAGAAGTCGGGGCCCCATTACGTCACAAAGACCACTCGGTCAGTTCGATAACAAAGGGAGACTAGCGGGGTGTGGCTTCGGGTAGACCACCATCCACAGGTAGCGTTACACCAGTGGTCGGGGTGGCACGTGTCAGAAAAAAAAGCACAGCACTGCCGACGTGCTCCGCAGTAATTTGAGCCTTTAGGAGATTCCGATCACGGTAAT
>UINC01002574.1_pt1 | contig 10321 bp, 7 predicted proteins | sample 5385821 | NCBI WGS metagenome assembly UINC01 (sample SAMEA4666929, study PRJEB26691) | marine metagenome | isolation source: Pacific Ocean | place: Pacific Ocean | collected 2011-10-13
TTTATATTTGCAAAACGGACGCAACGATAAACATAAATAAAGAAGAAATTAGTGAAGGTAAATATCTCGATTGGACTAATTTGCAAAAAGAGGTTCAAAGAAATCCAGAGCAATTCACATCTACTCTTAAGCTGATTTTAAAAAATTGTACTGAAGAAATAATGAGCATTCAAACCATTTTATGACTACCTTTGACATAATTATTTGTTCTATTTTGGGGTTGAGTTTTCTTTCTTCTCTTTTCAAGGGATTCGTCAAAGAAGTCTTTTCCTTGCTTTGTTATTTAGGTGGCTTCCTACTTGCTATTAAATACCAAGGGAGTTTTTCTAAAGTTTTAATGGAAAGCATCACTAGTAAACCCATTGCTAAAGTAATTGCATTTGCCACGATTTATACATTAACTTTCATCATAATATCCCTTATGGGTAAGGTTGTTAGAGGTATGTTGGTGCCAGGTACCAAACTATCTTTGTTTGATAGATTAATGGGAGGTGTCGTAGGTTTCGGTAGAGGAATGGTAATCGTTATTGCCGTCATGTTTCCGCTGCAATATTTTCCTGAGATTAGCGGGAAAGTAACTAAGGATTCACAAACACTGCCGTATTTAGTTAAAGCTTTAACATTTATAAACAAAAATATTGGTAATTATAAATTTCATAATCCTTTAGCTGACTTTAATATTGATGAAGCAAAGAAAAAACTTAAGGAGTTAAAAGCTATAAATAATATGGCAGATCAATTAGAAGGATTTAAGAATAATTTACCTAGCATGAATAAAAATTCTATATCAGAAGAAAAGTACTTAGATGAATATTCAAAAGATGATTTGCAAAAATTAAATGATATTTTAAAATCTGTTGAAAAGAAATAACGATTGTTTTTTCTCCTCCCTGGGAATTATGACAACCAAAATTAATATTAATGGTGAAATTAATGATGAAGCGTCCATTTCTATTTTCGACCACGGTTTTTTATTTGGTGACAGCATCTATGAAGTGGTTTGCACAAGTCAGGGCAAACCTTGTTTCTTGGATGAGCATTTAAATAGGCTTTATGAATCGGCATCAGGAATTTCCTTGGAAATTCCAAATACACCGGAAAAGCTAAAAGAACAGATTCAAATTACATTAGATTCTGCAGGCAACTATGAATCCTATATTCGAATCATTGTCACTCGAGGGGTGGGAGAAGTAGATATAGATCCTTCCTCTTGCTTTAATCCAAATATAATAATTTTTGTTAAAGGTATTCCCAGAATACCTGATGAAAGTTATGGGAAAGGGGTATCCATTGCCCTAGTATCTATAAAAAGAAACTCCCGTGATTCACTAAATCCTGCTGTAAAAACGGGTAATTATCTGAATAATGTTTTGGCAAAGATTGAAGCTAAAAAAATGGGAGCAGAAGATGCGATAATGGTTAACTCCTTGGGGCAACTGACAGAGGGCACTACCAGCAACTTATTTTTCGTAAAAGATGAACGACTTTTGACTCCTGGAAAGGAATGTGGAATTCTTTCAGGAATCACCCGTGAGAAAATAATTCAACTGGCGCATAAAAACGGTATAACTTTAGAAGAAGGTAAATGGTCAAGTGAAGAGTTATTTCAAGCTGAAGAAATCTTTTTGTCGGGAACGGTAAAAAAAGTATTGCCTGTAACTATATTAGACAACCGTCCTGTGGGTGAAGGAATGCCAGGACCTATAACCCAAAAAATAATGAAACTTTATTCAGAGCTGTTGGAGAGTTTAGATTAGAGCTAAATGATGGGAGAAGAATTTGTCATTATTGGTTGGAATTACAGGTGGAATGGGGTCTGGTAAAACGTTGGCTGCATCTTTTTTCCATGAATTTGGGGCCCATATCCTTGATGCGGACGTAATCTGTCGAAAGCTGGTAGAGCCTGGTCAGCCGGCATTGAAAGAAATTTCAGAATGTTTTGGTAAAAGTATTATTGATGAATTTGGAAATCTTGACAGAAAAAAATTAGCCCAAGTAATATTTTATGACCCAAAGAAAAAAAATGATCTTGAAAATATTCTGCACCCAAGAGTATTTGAGTTTGAAAACCTGGAATATAAGAATATCTCTCAAAAACACCCAAAAGCATTAGTAATTATCGATGCTGCATTATTAATAGAGTCTGGAAATTATAAGAAAATGGATAAGGTAATTGTTGTTAAAGCTAGTAAAAAAACTCAAATTGAAAGGGTGCTGGCGCAAAGTGGGTGGAGCTATAATGAGGTGGTTGCGAGAATTAATAACCAAATGCCCATTACTGAAAAAATTAAATATGCAGACTTTGTTTTAGACAATTCTTTGGATAAAGCTTCGTTAAGAAAGAAAGTAAAAGATTTGCACATAAAACTATCTTTTTTTGCAGCAAAAAACGATTGAAAAAACCACTAGCATTACGTTTTTCACTTTAGTGCTTAAAAAAAAGAGGAACTGTTATAAGTTTATGATATTATTTATGACTAAGAGTGAGAAGGAAAAGAATATAAGCCCCAGAAACTCCTATCTATAAAACCAACTTGTTAATTCATCTTGACCTGTGGAAGCCCCTTTGATATTTTTACAAAACAATATGTATTAAATTGTAGATACATATTGATAGTTTCGAAAATTTATATAAATCTTGCTTTAAAATTTAAAAAAAGGTTTTAATTTGATTCAGAAGATACGAAAAATAGGGTTTATTTTTGCTTTGTTTTTAGCCCCTATTTATTTGCCTGTTGCTAATGCAAATTTCCCACCTGAAACACATACCTTAAGTAATTACAATTTCAAAACACCTTCTGGGTTGGTTGATCAGGTCAATTTCTGGAAAAAGGTATATAGTGAATACACAACCCAACATGTTGTGATTCACGACATGAACGATCTGGGGATAGTTTATGAAGTGGTTTATCTTGGTAAAAAACATTTAAGCAGAAGAGCTAAAGAAAGAAATTTAGATAAAATAAAGGCTAAGTACAAAAGAATATTAAGGAGGATAGCAAAAACAAAAAATAAATCTAAATTAAAGGGGGAAGAACTTCGTGTTTATCATCTTGTAAAAAAGAACCATTACAAAGCATCTCGACGAATCCGTGGCCAATGGGGCCTTAAAGATCGATTTAAAGATGGAATTGAACGTTCCGGGCTTTACATGGATGAGATTAAAAGAATATTGAGAAAGTATAACCTTCCTGAGGAATTGAGCGTTTTACCCCATGTGGAATCATCTTTTCAGTTAAGAGCATACTCCAGTGCAGGTGCTGCGGGTATTTGGCAATTCACCCGTAGTACAGGGCGATTATTTATGAGGGTTGGATACGATGTAGACGAGAGAAGGGATCCAATTCTTGCTACCTATGGGGCCGCTAAATTATTGAAAAAAAATTATGAGGTTGTAGGTTCCTGGCCTCTAGCTATTACTGCTTATAACCATGGTCTGCGAGGTATGCAACGCGCTAAAAAACGGCATGGTACCAATATTGTTAAGATAATCGAAAATTATAGAAGTCGCACTTTTGGTTTTGCATCGAGAAATTTTTACCCGGAATTTCTTGCTGCTCTTCATGTTGTAAAAAATCAAAATAAATATTTTCCCTCATTAAATATTAAAAAACCCCTTAGGCGGGCTTCATTCCGCTTACCTAATTTTATAAATATTAATACAGCTGTAAATTATTTCAATATGACAAGGGATGAAATAGCTGAATCAAATCCCTCTTTAAGACGACCAGTTTTAATTGGCGAGAAAAGGATTCCCAGAGGGTATGTTTTTCAAGCACCGGCATCAAAAATTAAAAATTTACGATCCAACTATAATAAAATTCCAAAAAAAGCCCTTTATTCCAGACAACTACGGTCTAAATTTTATACTGTAAGGAGAGGAGATACCCTTTCAGCGCTTGCCCTGAGGTTTGGTACCAGTGTTCGTTCGTTAAGGGCCTATAATACTATTAGGAGGGGTAATAGAATCTATATTGGACAGGTATTACAATTACCAAAAGGAAAATCAAAGCCATCCATTCGTTATGCAAATTATGCCCCTAAAAATTATACGTTAGTTTCTTATAGGATTAGAAAACACGACAATCTTTCCAAAATTGCCAAACGCTTTAATACCAATACGCGCTATCTTGCAAAGATTAATCGCATTAAAAACCCCAATGCCCTTTACCCAGGGCAAAGAATTAAAATTCCCCAATCGGGCCCTCCCATCAGGCTTGCTAAGCTTGAAATAAAGAAAAAGAGGATGCAGGGCGATTATTATTGGGTTAAAAAAAATGACAATCTCTCCAAGATTGCAAAGCGCTTTGATACAAATGTTACCAATTTAAAAAGTTTAAACAGAATGAGAGACCCTAACTCTTTGTATCCCGGGCAAAAATTGAGGATTGCTAATAGGCTTCCAACCCCAGTTAAAACTAAGAAAAAAAATAAAATAAATAGCACCAAACTTCCGGAAGATCGAATACTAATAGCAAATGCTTCTCCCGGTGATCAAAAAGGGATTGAAATTGATGAGGCTGATTTAAATGAAAATATGAAGGTTGTAGGCAGTACGAAGACAAATGGTAGTTTAAATAAAAATAGGCCTGCATTTATGCCTGTATCGTTTTCCGCTCAGAATCATCAAAAAATAGGAACTATAAGGGTAGATTTTGATGAAACCCTTAGCCACTATGCGGAATGGGCTCTGATGACAGTGGGTGAATTGAAGAAAATCAACAAAATAAGAGGTAAAGATGAAATAACCTTCCATGATAAACTTCGTGTCAGTTTCAAAAATACAGGGCCTGATAAATTTGAAGAAAAAAGGCAGGAATATCATAAAGCAATACAAGAAGACTTTTTTAATAATTACGAAATACGAAAGTTGACTAAAAGAAATGTTGAAAAAGGAGACACTTTATGGGAAATCTGCAATGAAATATATAATACCATCCCGCTATGGCTTCTTAGTAGTTATAACGCTGATAAAGATATGCGCTCTTTAACAGTGGGGGAGTCAATAGTAATTCCTGTTATTTCTCCGAAAACCGGTTGAGAATTGTTTATTATTGAAAGTGCTTAAAAGCAGTTTTTATTGCAGTTAAATGGGCACTGATTCTTGTTTCCATATCGAATAGGCTAGAAGTTTCTAAAGTAAGGCACATTTGAGTTCCTTTGGATAAACCGTATAAAGCCATTGGCCACCAATCCATTGAGGAAATTTCTAATTTTTTTCCAATCACACCCTGACAAGCTTCCGAGCCAGCTATTTCAGTTTCTAAATTTATAGGCATAATGCCATCTAAGGAATTTAATATTTCCAATCCTATTCCCTCATATTTTTTCCCCAACCCATTTTGATAAAGATAATAGCCTTGACTTTCATTGTCTTCGTGTAAATCTATTATTAGGTTAAAGCCTGTGTCTAAAATTGATTGCGCAAAACTTACTTCTAAAGGGGGTTTCTTCACCTTGAAAAGTCTATTTAAATCTTTTCCCTGATGGTTTGTACGGGTGCTAAATTCGTAACCATAGGGATTAATGCAAGGTAATAAAGTGATTTCCCATTCATTTATATAAGCTAAATATTCTTCGTTTTTCAAAAATTTTAAGATTGATTCTATTCCTCCAGATTCATCCCCATGGATTCCTGCAGAAATAAGGGCGCGGAGAGAGTTCCCCTTACCAAGTACAATTTTTATGAGTGGATAAAATCCGGTGGAGGTTTGGTATGTCTGTATAGTTTCAATGCTACCTGGATAGATTGAAATATTTTTAAGTCGATTGATTACGGAATTAAAACTATGAACTTTTTTAATACGAGGCATTAATTAAATATTCTTGTCAAAAAACTCACATTCTTTATTTATGACACATTGTTGGCAGTTAAAATTTTTTGCTTTGCAAACGTATCGTCCATGAAGAATTAAGTAGCGGTGAGCATTTGCCGTCCATTTTTTTGGTGTGACTCGAAGCAATTCTATTTCAGTATCGAGAGTGGTTTTTCCAATGGCTAAGCCTGTTCTGTTTGATACTCGAAATACATGTGTGTCGACAGCAATGGTTGAATGCCCAAAGCCTTCATTTAAAACTACGTTGGCTGTCTTCCGGCCTACTCCGGGCAAAAACTCCAATGCCTCTCGATTGTCAGGGACTTCTCCATTATGCTTATCCAACAATATTTTACACGTGGAGATTATATTTTTGGATTTTGTGGGTGAAAGGCCTACAGGTCTTATAATTTTCTGAAGCTTTTTTTGGCCTAATAATAATATAGACTCTGAAGTGGAGCAGATGCTAAAGAGGTTATTGGTGACTAGATTTACTGTTTTATCGGTAGATTGCGCGCTTAAAATAACTGCTATAAGTAATTCGAAATGGTTCCTATAACCCAGTTCCGATTCGGCGGCTCCCAATTGTTTGGAAAGCTTTTTATATAACCTGTTTACGACTTTGCGATCCAAGATATTTTTGTGATTAAACAGCTAAGGGGATTTAGCGCATCGTACTCCAACCCAATAAGTCTGAGTAGGATCTGACATGCCTCCATGCCGGACGGTCACCCGTAAATATTCAGCATCACTCATCCAGGAACCACCTCGGATAACTCTAAAACTTTTTCTAGATGGGCCTTTTGGGTTTTTTATCGAACTATTTTTATAATATTCGAGGGAAAACCAGTCTTCTACCCATTCCCATACATTACCCATCATATCGTGCAATCCCCATGAATTGGGGAGTTTTTTACCAATCTGCGGAACCTGTCTTGGTGAGTTTCCGGAATACCACATTCTATCATCATCAATTTCATCACCCCAAGGGAACTTTGTTTGCTTCCCAGCACGAGCTGCATACTCCCACTCTGCTTCGGTAGGTAACCTTTTCCCTGTTTTTATGCAATAAGCTCTAGCTTCACGCCAATCAATGTGGGTAATTGGTCGATCAGGATGATGAAAGACAGACCGATTGAAACTCATAATGGCATCCCATTTTTTTTGTGTTACTTCATAGGTGTCTAAATAAAAACTATCCAAGCATACTTTATGAGCTGGTTTTTCCCGATAATTATCGTCGTGATCTTCATAAATTCCATCACTGTTGGTTCCCATGATAAAACAGCCGGATTTAATTAAGATCATTCCATCTTCATTAGCGAACAAAAGGCCGGGAAAAAACAAAGATAAGAATATTACTAGCAGAGCAGAATTTTTCATGTCGTGAATTGTACTGGTTGAACCGAGATCGGTCAAGTAATCAAAATGAATAAAAGAGTTTAATAAAAAGATAGCAGGAGTGGTAATGGAAAATGTATTTTTCTGAAATGATGAATGGTTCTATTGAGGAATTTAAAAAACTATGGCAGAGTTTTCATCGAATTAAATAAATACCTCAACTTACAATTTATTATATTCTTGGATGGTAGTGATACCTAGCTCTTCTTCTTTGATTGCTTTCAATCCTCCCAATAAGGCAGATGCACCGGCAATCGTAGTACAATAGGGTAAATTTTTGTTCAAGGAACTTCTTCTTATGGAAAAAGAATCTTCAATTGCTTGCTCCCCAAAAGTTGTATTTATAACCAAATTAATCCTCCCAGATTCGATCGCTTCAACGCAATGAGGTGAGCCATCTTTAACTTTTTTTATTAACTCTGCATCAACTCCATTTATTTTTAGGTAGTCTGCCGTTCCTTTGGTTGCAACAATCTGGTAACCCATTTCCTGTAACCCCTGAGCAATTTCTACAGATTTGGGTTTGTCTGAATCCTTAACACTTATAAAAGTAGTTCCTTGTTTGGGAAGTTTAATACCAGTTGCTAGTTGTGATTTTGCAAATGCACGACCAAAGGTTTTATCAATTCCCATAACTTCTCCAGTTGATTTCATTTCTGGACCAAGGAGAACATCTACATCTGTAAATTTATTAAATGGGAAAACCGATTCCTTTACTGCGAGATGGTTAGGTCTAATCTCCTGCGTGAATCCGATCTCTTTTAAGGTTTTACCCGCCATAATACGTGCGGCGATCTTTGCGAGAGGAACACCAATCGTTTTACTTACAAATGGAATGGTGCGAGAGGCCCGAGGGTTTACTTCGATAATATAAATCTCTCCATTCTGTACAGCAAATTGGATATTGATTAGACCTATTACATTGAGCTCTTTTGCAAGAGCAATAGTTTGAATTTTTATTTCATCGATAATATTGGGTGGAAGAGAAAATGCCGGAAGAGAGCAAGCACTATCGCCTGAATGAATACCAGCTTCTTCAATATGTTCCATTACACCACCAATAACTACTTCGATGCCATCAGATAATGCATCAACATCGATTTCTGTAGCATCATCCAGAAAATCATCAATCAGTACAGGATGCTCAGGCGATGCCTTGACTGCATGCTGCATATAATGTTCAAGACGATGCTGGTTATATACTATTTCCATGGCTCGTCCACCCAAAACATATGAAGGTCGTACAACAACGGGATAACCAATATTAGCTGCAATTTTTTTGGCTTCGCTATAAGAAGTGGCGGTACCATTAATAGGTTGTTTAAGCCCAAGTTTATCCAAAACACCTTTGAAAAGTTCTCTGTTTTCAGCTCTATCAATATCCTTCGGGCTTGTTCCGATAATGGGTGCACCTGCTTCTAAAAGAGATAACGCTAGTTTTAGTGGTGTTTGTCCCCCCAATTGAACGATAATTCCTGTCGGTTTCTCTATTCGTATAATATGTAGAACGTCCTCTAGTGTTACAGGTTCAAAATATAATCTGTCTGAGGTATCGTAGTCGGTACTAACGGTTTCTGGATTACAGTTAACCATAATTGTTTCGAAACCATCTTCTTTGAGAGCAAATGAAGCGTGTACACAACAATAATCAAACTCAATTCCTTGGCCAATTCGATTAGGCCCACCTCCTAAAATTATTATTTTTTTCTTTTCACTGGGGTTAGCTTCACATTCTTCTTCATAGGTAGAATAGAGATATGGAGTAAATGCTTCGAATTCAGCGCCGCATGTATCTACTCTTTTATAAACGGGGATTAGGCCATGCTTATACCGTTTTTCTCGTACATTTTCTTCAGAGGAGTTTAGAATTTCTGCTAGGTATTTATCTGAAAAACCATATTGTTTTGCTTTTAATAAAATCTGTTTTCCTATTTGATCCAGAGAATTAAAACTTTTTAATTCATCCTCAAATTCAGTCAATTTTAACAGATTATCAAGGAACCAAAGATCTATACCTGTAAGCTGATTAACTTCTTGAATAGAAATCCCACGCCGCAATGCTGCTACAACCTGCCATAGTCGGTCAGAAAAAGGAATAGATAGTGTTTCAATTAGTTTTTCTTTTTGCGCTTGAATTGATAAATCCGAGTTATTTAATTTAAAGTGAAAATTTTCTTCAAAACCATAACTTCCAATTTCCATAGATCGAATGGATTTTTGTAAGGCCTCATTAAATGTTCTACCAATAGACATTACTTCTCCAACAGATTTCATTTGCGTGGTCAAGATAGGTTCTGTTTGCTGGAATTTTTCAAAGGTAAACCGAGGGATTTTTACAACGCAATAATCAAGGGTTGGCTCAAAAGAAGCCGGTGTCACTCGAGTAATATCGTTTCGAATTTCATTCAGCGAATATCCAACTGCTAATTTAGCAGCTATTTTAGCTATAGGGAAACCTGTGGCCTTAGATGCTAAAGCAGAGCTACGAGAAACACGAGGATTCATTTCTATTACAATCATATCTCCAGTATTAGGATTTGTAGCAAACTGAATGTTTGAGCCACCGGTATCAACCCCAATTTCCCGAATGATATCAATCGCTGCATTACGCATAATTTGATATTCTTTATCGGAAAGGGTTTGAGCTGGAGCTACTGTAATACTGTCACCTGTATGAACTCCCATCGGATCGAAATTTTCTATAGAACAAATGATAACAACATTGTCATTTAAATCGCGCATTACCTCTAACTCATATTCTTTCCACCCTAAAAGAGACTTTTCGATAAGAACCTGATGAATGGGGCTGGATGTCAACGCATGTTCAACCAGAGGAACAAACTCTTCTTTGGTATAAGCAATACTGCCTCCTGTTCCACCAAGGGTGAAAGAGGGTCGAATGATAGCTGGGAATCCTGTTTCTTTAACAATATTCCACGCTTCATCTAATGTTACTGCTTGGCCACTGGGTGGAACTTTTTGTCCTATACGGATCATCGCTTCTTTAAATAGGTTTCTGTCTTCTGCTTTTTTGATAGATTCGATTTTTGCCCCAATTAATTCGACATTATATTTTTCCAGAACTCCTTGTTCCGAAACAGCAA
>UINC01002575.1_pt1 | contig 10321 bp, 7 predicted proteins | sample 5385821 | NCBI WGS metagenome assembly UINC01 (sample SAMEA4666929, study PRJEB26691) | marine metagenome | isolation source: Pacific Ocean | place: Pacific Ocean | collected 2011-10-13
GTTTACGAGTGGATCCAGCTCAAGGGTATGGGGCCGATGTCGAGCTCATCGGGCCTTACGATCGGCCCGGTGGAAGCGCTCGACCTAGTGCCACCGGAGATCCTGCGCTACGTGATAGCGCGCAGCAAGGTGAACCGTCACATCGACTTCGACACAGGTTCAGCCCTCTTCGAGACCGCCGACGAGTACGAGCGGCTGGTCGCTGACCCGCCATCGGGCACCGAGGAGGGGTTGAGCAAGCGCCAGCGAGTGGCCATGGAGACCCAGCTTGGCGCGATTCGCCTGAGTCAGGTCGAGAGGGGGGGCGACCCGGCGGACTCGATAGCCGGCGTCTCGTTCCGCCACCTCGCGATGCTGTCACAAGTCAAGTCGGCCGACGCGGACGTCTGGGGCTCCCTACAGCGCTCGGGCCACCTCGAGGGCGAGCCGCGCGAGGCCCTCGTCGGCAGACTCGCTCGCATGCGCACCTGGGTCGATGGCCCGCACTTCCCCGAGGCGGCTAGGATAGTCATCCAGACCGAGGTTAGTAACGAGGCGCGAGCTAGCCTGAGCGACGAGCACAGGGGCTTCCTCTCCGTGCTGGCAGGCGCTCTTGCGAACTGCGAGTGGGGGGACGAGGCAATCAACAAATGCATCAGGGAGACCTCGGACAAGGTTGGAATCGGCAGACACGAGTCCTATGTGGCGCTATACTGGGTGCTGCTCGGTAGGGACTACGGCCCCCGGGTCGCCTCGATAGGCGCTGAAATGGACAGGGACGACTTCCTCGCTCTGATCGGTGGTGCATAGGAGGTGCGCCCCCTCGGCACTCGTTTTCGGCTTGGGAATGCTATTACCGATGAACAGCGCGCTTTCCTAGAGGTGTACGGTTACCTCCATTTCGAGGGTGTGGCCACGAAGGACGAAGTGAGCACCATATGTTCTGCACGGGATCGTGTGGAGCGTGACTGGCTAGCGGAGAATCGACGGGATGTCAATGGGATACCGCTATTTTTCGGTCGTGGTGAGCATGGTGGGACTTGTGTCCAGCGCATGCCATTTTCGAGCGTGTTCTCGGAGACGATTCACTCCTTCGTTCGTGACGAGCGCTTCGAGCCCATTCGCCTGTTGGTTGGTGACGATGCGCGTGTCGGCGATGAGGAGAAGGACGGGGTTGTCTTCAACAAATTCGTCAACGTCAAGGGAAGCGTGTACGGCAGGCTGGGTTGGCACACCGACGGTCTCCGCGACCTGTTTTACCTGCGCATGCCCCAGCAGATGCTCAATGTGGGTCTGCATTTTGACCACATCACGCGCGAAGACGGGGGTCTGAGGTTGATTCCGGGGACGCACGAGCAGGGCTTCCTCTCCATGTGCTTTCGTTTTCCGTACTTTGTCTGGCATCGCGAAAGCCGGCACGAGATCTGCGTGGAGACCAAACCTGGTGACCTCACGGTGCACGACGGGCGATTGTGGCATCGGGTAGCCCGCTCCGCCAAGACGGGTTCGGCCAGCATTCGCCGGTCGATGTACGTGCCCTATCTTACCGGGCCTTACGAGCCCAAGGGAAAAGGGAGCAAGGTGCCCTTGTACCATCACCTTGGTCGTTTAATGCGTAGCTTCGTCTTCAAGGGGGATTGATTATCTCAGGGATTTGGATTCGGTAGGTCGTACTCCTGCAAAAGCTCTAGCGAAACGATCTGTAAAGTCTCTTCGTGGGTCGCTTCAAGAACAACAGGGCAAGCAACCCCATTATCGGCAGCGTCCTGCCAAGTCTGAGCGCAAACACACCACCTATCCCCCGGATTTAGGCCAGGAAAATTATACTCTGGCGCAGGTGTGATGAGGTCATTTCCCTCGGAGCGAGCGAATTCGAGAAACTCTTCGGTGACCACGCAACAGACTGTGTGTAGTCCTCGGTCATTTCGGTCAGTATTGCAGCAACCATCCCTCAACCAACCCGTCAATGGATCTCCGGAACAGGTCTGCAATTCATTTCCGATGACATTGTACGAGGGTAGCATCATTCCTACACGAGACAATAGTCATTGATTAATTTGCAGTCTCTAGAGCGATCTGAGTCGCAGAAGCCTAGGCTCGGGCATGCCGTTCCTCGCCTCGTCGATCGCCTCGACCTCCATCCTAGAGCCGGCCATCGTGGTCACGAACGGTATGTTGAGCTCTACGGCGAGTCTGCGCATCATGTTGCCGTCTAGCACTGCCCCGCCCGTCGAGCGTGGCGTGTTAATGACTAGGTGGATCTTGCCCTGCCTCATCAGGTCGAGGGCGTCGGGGGACCTGCCCTCCGCGATCCTGTAACAGGTCCTGACCTCAAGGCCCCCTGACTCGCGCAGCACCCGCGAGGTGCCGCGAGTGGCATACAGGGTGAAGCCCATCTCCTGCAGGCGTCGGGCCAGCGAGATGGCGGCGTTCTTGTCCTTGTCCTTCACGGTGATGTACACGCCGCCCTCGGTAGGAACGGGAATCTCGGTGGCGAGCCTCGCCTTGAGGTAGGCGGCGGAGGCCCTCACGTGCGAGCCCATGACCTCCCCGGTCGACTTCATCTCGGGCCCGGGGGCCGGGTCGAGGCCTCGCAGCTTGATGAAAGGGAATACTGGGGCCTTGACGCAGACCGCGTCCGTCTGCGGCTCCGGGATATCGAGATCGGCCAGCCTGTCGCCGAGCGCGACGTGCGCAGCGATGCGCGCCAGCGGGATGCCGGTCGACTTGGCGACGAACGGGAAGGTGCGCGAGCCGCGCGGGTTGACCTCGAGCACGTACAGCAGGCCCTCGTGGATTGCAAACTGGATGTTGAAGCAGCCCCTGATCCCCAGCTCGATGCCGATCCGGGTGGTCCACTCCTCGACCTCCGAGAGAATCTCGGTGGGTACGTTCTGAGGGGGGATGAAGCAGGTCGAGTCCCCCGAGTGGATGCCGGCCTCCTCGAGGTGCTCCATGATCGCGCCGACGAGCACCTGCTCGCCGTCGCACACCGCGTCCACGTCCAGCTCGACGGCGTTTCCTAGGTACTTGTCGATCAGGAGCGGGCGGGAGGGCGTCAGGTACGCCTCGCGCATGTACGACTCGAGCTGCTTGTAGTTTGACAGGATCTCCATGCCCCGCCCCCCGAGCACGTAGGAGGGCCGAATCAGCACCGGGTAGCCGATCTCGTTGGCTGCCTCCCTGACCCCGTCCGGGGTGGTCACGGTCGCCCCGTCGGGCATCCTGAGGCCGTACCTCGCGGCGAACCCCTCGAAGCGCTCGCGGTCGCTGGCCTCGTCGACGGCCTCGGGGGTGGTGCCCTCCATAACGAGCTCTAGGCCGAGGTCCGAGAGGTGAGGCAGGGTGTCGGCCAAGGGCAGAGCGAGGTTGATGGCCGTCTGGCCTCCGAACTGCAGCAGAATGCCGTTGGCGTCCTCGCGCAGCAGCACCTCGGTGACGCACTCAAGGGTCAGCGGGTCGAAGTACAGCCTGTCGCTGGTGTCGAAGTCCGTGGACACGGTCTCAGGGTTGTTGTTGATGATGATAGCCTCGTGCCCGAGGTCCTGGATAGCCCCGGCCGCGTGGACGCAGCCGTAGTCGAACTCGATTCCCTGTCCTATCCTAATCGGGCCCGAGCCGACCACCGCTATGCGCTGCTTGGTCGAGCCTGCCAGCCCGGGCACGAAGTCTATGCCGTGCTCTGACGAGCCGCCCTCGTAGGTCGAGTAGTAGTACGGGGTCACTGCAGCGAACTCGGCTGCGCACGAGTCCACCATGCGGAAGCGAGGGTGGACGTGCAAGGCGTGCCGGCGGAGGCGGACAGCCGTCTCGTCACGCCCTACTGGAAGATCCTTGAATCCGCTGTCAGGGAAGCCGGTCAGCGCATCAGCGATATGCAGGTCGGTGAAGCCGGCGCCCTTCCAAGACCTCATCTCGGCCTCGGGCACCTTGGATGGCCTCATGCCAATCTCCCCAGCGGCCCGTATCTCGGTCTCTATTGCGGCGATGTTCTCGAATCGGTGCAGGAACCACCTCGTCACGCCACCGGTCAGGTCCCTGACGTCCTCAATCGAGTAACCCCTCCGAAAGGCCTCGATGATGGCACCCAAGCGCCTGTCGGTGGCGACGCGCAGCCAGTCTTCCATCAGAGCGGTCGGCAGGTACTCGGCAGCCCGCTCGTCCATCGACTCGCCATCCGAGGCGTCGGACATAGTGAGCGGGCGGGGGTGGGGCTGGCCGTACTCGAGGCTGGCCCATGCCTTCAGGCAGGCCTCCTCGAAGCAGCGGCCTATCGCCATGACCTCACCAGTGGACTTCATCGAGGTTCCGATGCGCCTGTCGGCGGTGCGGAACTTGTCGAACGGCCAGCGCGGGATCTTGACCACGCAGTAGTCCAGGGTCGGCTCGAATGCGGCCGTCGTGCCCTCGCCGGTGATCGGGTTGGGCAGCTCGTCGAGAGTGTACCCGACGGCGATGAGCGCGGCCAATCGGGCGATTGGGTACCCTGTGGCCTTGGAGGCGAGGGCGGAGGAGCGAGATACGCGGGGGTTGACCTCGATGACGCGGTACTCCCCCGTGGACTGGTCGACGGCGAACTGCACGTTGCAGCCCCCCTTGATGTTGAGGCGCCTGATCAACTTGAGAGAAGCGTCCCTCAGCATCTGGTGGTCGCGGTCGGAGAGGGTCTGCTGGGGGGCGACCACGATCGACTCGCCGGTGTGGATCCCCATTGGATCAATGTTCTCCATCGTACATACGATTATGGCGTTGTCAGCGCCATCACGCATGACCTCGTACTCGTGCTCCTGCCATCCTATGATGCTCTCCTCGATGAGCACCTGACCGATTGCGGAGTGAAGGATGCCCTGGCTGGCAATCTCCACCAGCTCCCCTGTGTTGAATGCGGTGCCACCGCCCAATCCACCAAGTGTGAAGGCCGGCCGGATGAGCAGCGGGAAGCCGTCGAGCTCCTCCGCGGCGACGATGACCTCGTCGATGGATTCGCAGGCAATCGCCCTGCAGACCGGGAGGTCGATCTCCTCGCAGGTTCGCTTGAACTGGTCTCTGTCCTCCGCCTCGTTTATCGAAGCGAGGTTGCAGCCAATGAGCTCGACGCCAAGTTCGTCCAGAGTGCCGTCGTTGGCGAGCGCGGAGGCGATGTTCAGAGCAGTCTGGCCGCCCATGCCAGCGAGCAGGGCATCGGGCCTCTCTAACTCCATGATCCGCTTGACTACCTCTGGAAGCAGCGGCTCGATGTAAATCCGATCGGCCATCTCCGGGTCGTTCTGGATGGTCGCTGGGTTGGAGTTGACGAGGATGACCTCGAAGCCATCGTCCCTGAGCGCCCTGCAGGCCTGCGAGCCAGAGAAGTCGAACTCAGCCGCCTGGCCTATGCGAATCGGGCCGCTGCCGAGGATTACTATCCTGCTGAGGTCGTTGCGGCGAGGCATCAGCCACCACTCCCGCTGGTGACAACCGCTGCCTGGTCGATGCCGAGGTGGTCGGCCACGATGCCTTGGAACCTATCGAACAGGGGCGATGCGTCGTGCGGTCCAGGACAGGCCTCCGGGTGGAACTGGATGGTGAAGGCGGGCTTGCCGAGCAGGTCGAGGCCCTCGACCGTGCGGTCGTTGGAGTTCACGTGACGGACCTTGAAGTCGGCACCGAGGACGTTTTCACCGGCCTCTGAGCGCGCGCCGCTCGGGTGCGGTGCCAGCATCCCCTGGACTGGGTCCTCCACGGCGAAGCCGTGGTTCTGGCTGGTGATGTGTACCCTGCCCGTCTCCAGGTCGAGCACAGGCTGGTTCACGCCCCTGTGGCCGTATCTGAGCTTGTAAGTGCGAAGTCCGGCAGCTAGGCCCATCAGCTGGTGCCCCAAGCAGATCCCCATCACGGGCATGCCCTCCCTGACTGCAGCAGCGAGGGAATGGCGGGCCACCGTCGCAGCGCCCGGGTGGGCCGGGTCGCCCGGGCCGTTGGAGGCGAACACAGCGACTGGTGCCCAGTCACGCATGATGTCGTCGAGCGGGATGGTGGCTGGGCACCACACGACCTCGAAGCGTCGGCAGAGCTCCCTGAGGATGTTGTGCTTAATCCCGCAGTCGATCGCCGCTAGTCTAGGGAGTTGTCGTCCCTGCTCGTCCTGGGCCCCCGAATTGAGCAGGACGGGTTGGTCGCAAGTGACCTCTGCGACGAGGTCCTCGGAGTCGGGCGGGGTCATCTCCTTCAGGATGCTCCACATCTCAGAGACGCGCTCGATGGGGCCGAACACGCACAGCAAGGTGCCGTGCTCCCTGACTCGCCGAGTAAGGGCCCTGGTATCGATTCCTTCGATTCCGGGTACGTCATGGGCAACTAGCAGGTCGTGCACGCTGCCAACGGAGTCCCTGTGGTCGGGCATGCCGATGTGATGGCGGCACACTACCCCTCGTGGATGGACGCCCGAGGACTCTGAGATCCCGGGTATGATTCCGTAGTTGCCCAACAGGGGATAGGTGAATGTCAGCACCTGGCCTGCGAACGATGGGTCGGTCATGCTCTCCTGGTACCCACACATCCCAGTGGTGAAGACCAGCTCGCCTTGGGCGATGGCCTCGGCACCGAACAGCCTGCCCTCGAACCTGGTGCCGTCGGCAAGCAGAAGCAGGCCTCGCGAACCACTGGGCTGCTCGACGCCGCCAGATTCGATCATGACATCGGCAGCGTCCCTGAACACTGGGGCGGACTCGACGCCACGAACACCGGCTCCGGGGGAGAAGCCCCGCCCTCCGGTAGTCTCCGACATCAGCAACGCTGCTCAAGTACGATTCTTAATCGTTGAGAGTGACTTGCTCGATTGGGCCGAAGGATTCAGCCGTCATTCCTCTTCGTGGTTGATCACGATCTTGCCCCTGATGGAGGGGACTACCTCGATCAGCCCCCCGTCGAACCTCGATGCCTCGTCGATTGGCCCTACCCAAGCGTCGAGGAACACTGCTAGTGCAGATACCTCAGAGTGAGGCTGGTTTCCGACCGAGACGTTGTGATCGGAAAGGTGGAACGTCTCTGACGGGACCTTCGTACCCCCAACGACCACGATGGCTGGCTTGTCAATGGGAATCCCGGGGAGAGCCTCGCGCCATGGTTGGCCGTACATGGTTAGGTGCACGATGGTGACCTCGTCGCCCTTGGAAGCGCGTCTGAGCCAAGCCATCGGCTTGGGCTCGTAGCGACACTCGAACTCGCCACCGAAGCGCTCGGTCACGGAGTTCCAAGTCCCCAGGGCCGAGGGGTCCTCCTCACCGGAGAGCACCACTTCGTCGGCGCCGAAGGCCCTAGCCGTCAGGCCCAAGTGGGAGGTGATACGCTTGTCGCGCTCGCGCCTGTGGCCGAGCCTGAGGACGGACAGCATAGGAAGCTCGGCACGGGCCATGGCTCACGCGTACGGGGGCTCCTCATCAGCCTGACCCTCATAAGCCGCTTCCTCGGCAGCGGGAAAAACGTTTACGCCCATGCTCAGCATGCTGGCCCTGACCCATTGCAGGAGCATCGCATCGAACATGAATCGCGATGCGAAGTGGATCATGATGGCGATCAGCACGAGCCTCCCCGATGCAAACAAGGCCGTATCGAGACCGATATCATCGAAGTGGAGCAGAACTGGCTCGACGATGTAGAAGAGGGCAAGTACGACCAACAGCCCCCCTGCCTGCGAGAAGTTCGCGTTCCCCTTCTCCCTGCCTACCACCATGACAAGGGTGGCCGCGAGGACCAGCGATGGGACAATCAGGCTCAGTGCCTCGAAGTCGAAGGCCCCTATCAGAGAGGCTGGGATTTCGGCATCGTTCAACTTCGTAGCGCCCTTCTTGACGGCTATCCACCAGAACAGGGCGCTCGACATGAACAGGGCCCCAGAGATCCAGCCTCGTTGGGTAATCATGTCCCTGACGTGGTGCGTGTCCTTGGGCTGGAGCCTTTGGACGATGGACTCGAGGATGAACAGCGTCTCGGGGTCGTTGGCGGGTTCGACATCGGGCAGAACCTGTCCCGAGGCGCTCTCTTCCGTGGTCTCCTCGCCCATAACCATCGCTCGATTGCCTCTCCGTCACATCATAAAGCAATCGTCGTTTGGGCAGGGCGAGATGGCCGACTGGCAACCTATGCTCAATCACCGAGAGGGCGGAATCCCCCGAATCATGGGGGTTGTCAACGTCACTCCGGACTCGTTTCACCCTGGTTCGAGGTCTCCCGGGACGCTCGAAGCCGTCGCCCGGGCCGTTCGCATGGCAGAACAGGGGGCGGATTGGATTGACGTGGGAGGCGAATCGACCCGTCCGGGCGCTACCCCCGTTCCCATCGATGCCGAGGTGGGGCGTGTGCTGCCCACGATTGCAGGCATCAGAGATGCCCTGCCAGACGTTTGCATCTCCATCGACACTCGGAGGGCTGGAGTGGCCCGACAGGCACTAGATGCCGGTGCTGACCTAGTGAACGACGTCTCATCACTGAGAGATCCGGGCATGCTGGATGTGATTGTCGAGCACGGCTGTCCCGTTTGCGTCATGCACATGCAGGGCTTGCCGGAGGACATGCAGGACGATCCGCGCTACGAGGATGTGGTCGCAGAGGTCAGGGGGGCCTTGGGAAGCGCGACTGGTCGCCTCCTGGATGCCGGCCTCGAACCCAGCATGATCGTCGTGGACCCCGGCATCGGCTTCGGAAAGAGCCTCGAGCACAACCTCGCTCTGCTATCCGCTGGAAGGGGCATTGCGCCTAGCAAAGACATGCCTCTGATGTGGGGGGCCAGCAGGAAGAGCATGTTCCGTGGCCTCCTAGGGAGGGAGTCAAGCGAAGACAGACTGCCCGGCACGCTGGGAGTAGCTGCGATGGCCCCCTCCAAGGGGGTCGACATCATCAGGGTGCACGATGTGGCCGATCACGCCGACCTGTACGCAGCGATGTCGGCACTGGGGTGATTCCGTGGCTTTCGAAGCGCGCAACGTAATCGATGTCGACGAGCGATTGAGGCTCGTCGGTACTGCGCATATCAGCACGCAGTCAGTCGAGCTCGTCCGCAGGCAGATCAAGGAGTGGGGTCCTGACCTCGTCGCAGTCGAGCTGTGCCCCTCGAGGATGGCAGCGCTCACCGAGCCCGAGACGCTTGAGTCCGAGGATCTGCTGAAGATCATCAACGAGGGAAGGTCAGCGATGATACTGCTGCAATCCGCCCTAGCAGCCCAGCAGCGCAGGATGGGAATAACCTCCGGGGAGAAGCCGGGAGCTGAGCTGCTCGCTGCTATCGAAGCGGCCGAGGCTGCTGAGATTCCAATCGAGCTGATTGACCGCGACGTGGTGATAACGCTCAGGAGGGCGTGGGCGAAGATGGGACTGTTCGAGAAGTGGAGGGTCCTCAACGCACTCCTGTGGGACGAGGACGAGGACGAGGACGTCTCGATAGAGGAGATGCTCGGAGACTCGGACCTACTGAGCAAGCTGCTCGAGGATGCGCGGGCAGTCGCACCTAGGGCGGGAGAGGTCCTGATCGACGAACGCGACGCCTTCCTCGCTGGCAGAATCCAGCAGATTAGAGGCAAGGGCAAGATACTCGCAGTGGTCGGTGCCGGCCACCTCAAGGGAGTTGCCCATCACCTTGGCGAGCCTGCGATGGAAACGACCTCAAGGCTCGCGGAACTCAAGCTCGAGCCCAAGAAGCCGACTTGGCCCAAGGCGGTGGTGATGACGATTCCCATACTGCTGCTGGGCGCTGTCATCTGGATGGCCTACAACGGCGAGATGGAGGACCTGCGGCAGACCGCGGAGGCCTGGTTGGTCCTGAACGCCCTTCTTGCCGGCCTAGGTGTGCTCGTCGCTCGAGGCCACCCGCTTTCCATTCTTGTCGGCGCGATTGCTTCCCCGATCACGTCCCTCAACCCCACCCTCGCAGCGGGCTGGTTCGCGGGTTACACTCAGCTCAAGGTGGCTGCTCCGACCGGCAAGGACGCGCAGGACTTCCTAGTCCTCGACGAGTTCTCGCTGTTTTGGAGGAACCGGGTCGGCAGGGTGCTGATGGTCACGGCCTTGGGCAACCTCGGATCAACGCTCGGTGCTTGGCTCGCTGGAGGCGCCATCATCGGCCTGTTGCTCATCTGACTCCGTCGAAGAAGCATTTACTGACTCCCTCCCTTCACACTGAACCGGCATCCCATGGTGAACTACGGATTTGTGATTGACAATAGGACTTGCATCGGCTGCCACGCCTGCACCGTCGCCTGCAAGTCCGAGCACGACGTGCCCATCGGCGTCAACCGCACTCACGTCAAGTACATCGAGAAAGGCACCTACCCCGACTCCACTCGCGAGTTCAGCGTCCATCGCTGCAACC
>UINC01002577.1_pt1 | contig 10319 bp, 10 predicted proteins | sample 5385821 | NCBI WGS metagenome assembly UINC01 (sample SAMEA4666929, study PRJEB26691) | marine metagenome | isolation source: Pacific Ocean | place: Pacific Ocean | collected 2011-10-13
CATTTCGTTTGAGGACGTTGCACTATTATTGTGTACTCTGGCTTATACTGGGCTACATCAATGGCTTCATCAAGCAATGGTTTATATTGAATGATATTTGAAAACTCAATACCGCATGTAGCTGAAACAATAACTTTTGGTTTGGCATCATCGATTCTGATTGCTAACTCATTGGATGCAAACCCGCCAAATACTACCGAATGGATAGCTCCTAATCGAGCACAAGCCAGCATAGCAATAACTGCTTCCGGAATCATAGGCATGTAAATAACTACACGGTCTCCTTTTTCCACACCCAATTCAGCCAATGCACCAGCGAAAAGTGATGTTTCTTCTAAAAGCTGGTTGTAGGTAAAGGACCGTTTTTTACCCGTTACCGGAGAATCGTATAAAAGAGCAGGCTGGTCCCCCTGACCATTTATCACATGCTGATCCAGAGCCAGAAAACACGTGTTCAGTGTACCACCATCAAACCAATGGTAGAATCCTCTATCATCCTGAGTAAGAATTTCTCGAGGAGGATCGAACCAGTTTATCTTTTCAGACTGTCTGGCCCAAAATCGACGTGGTCTCTCAATAGACTCTGAGAAATCATTGTAATACGACATCACGCACTTATAGCTTTTATCCTAAAGATATCATTCCACCATTTGCATCATCTTGGAGAACAGGCTATATATTGGCCGAACGGAGTCTTGAGTAATGGATCCGGTGAAGTGCACGTTAGCGGTCCTACACCGCTAACGTGCAAATTTGGAAAAAGGGTGTGGCCCTGGTGGAACTATGGGCATTAAGCGCGTGACGCTGCGTTAGATATTGCTCGTTTTAACATCACACCACAGAGATGGGCACGATAATTAGCAGAAGCAACAAGATCGCTCAACATTTCTTGACCATCTGCTGTTTTCGCCGCAGCACTGGCTATGGCATTATCACCAAGATCAGACCCATTTAGAGCATCTTCCGCTGCCGAAGCACGAAAGGCATGATCTGCTGCACCGGTCACACCTATACGGCAGGATGAACAGGATCCGTTGTCCATTGAAATAACTGCTCCAACCCCTACCACAGCATAGCGGGATGCAGGATTAAAGAATTTTGCATAGGCGGCACCACTGCCATCACCCAATACTGGAACCTGTATTTCCTTGATCAACTCTCCTTCATCCAATGCTGTCTCGAACAACCCGGTAAAAAAATCATCTACAGTAATGGACCTGCTGCTTGTCACTATTGTAGCTCCAAGTGCCATTAGGATCCCTGGATAATCCGAAGCAGGATCTGCATGGGCAATGTTCCCACCGATCGTGCCGCGGTTCCGTACCTGCGGATCACCGATCATACCTGCAGTTTCTGATAATGCACTACAGGCATCATTAACTGCACCCGAGCTTTCCACTTCGGAGTGAGTAGTGAGGGCACCGATCCGAATCATATCGCCATCACGATTGATACCTTTTAGTTCATCAATTCCTGCAATATCCACAAGGGCCCCTGGTTCGGAAAGACGCAGTTTCATTGCCGGAATAAGGCTATGTCCGCCCGCCAGAAAACTGGCATCAGCATTAGCTTTACACAATGACTCAGCTTCGTTTACTGAATTGGCCCGGTGGTAATTAAAATTTGCTGGCTGCATGGTCTAACCTCCGTTTGTTTGTATTAGGTTCCAGATCTTTTCCGAAGTGAGGGGCATGTCAATATGTTTCACGCCATAATCGGACAAAGCGTCAACCACAGCATTCACCACGGCTGGCGGGGATGTGATACTTCCCATTTCACCCACACCCTTTACTCCCAGAGAATTACTGGGTGATGGAGTTTCAATACGGTCAGAATCGATCATGGGAAAATTGTCAGCCCTTGGCATGGTATAGTCCAGCATCGATCCGGTGACCAATTGACCATCCTCATCGTACACACCATGCTCATACAGAGCCTGTCCCACACCCTGCACGATCCCGCCCAGGATCTGACCCTCTACCACCATGGGGTTGATCACATTGCCACAATCTTCAACTGCTACATATTTCTGGATCTCTACTTCACCAGTATCCTTATCTACTTCCACCTGCACTAGGTGAGCCGAAGACGGGAATGTGAAATTGCCAGGATTATAATAGGCTGCAGTTTCCAAACCGGGATCCATTCCTTCTGGCAGACTGTGACCACTATAGGCCGCAAATGCCAGTTCTCCAAAAGCCTTTGATTTGTCCGGAACACCTTTTACATGCACACTGCCATTCTCATCATCGTAGACTAGGTCTTCTGCGGACACTTCCATCAGGTGCGCAGCAAGTGAGACCAGTTTCTCCCTTATATTATTGGCAGCGTTGGATAGCGCTTCACCACCGACGGCTGCGCTGCGGCTGCCGTATGTACCCATACCCTGGGTTACCAGATCAGTGTCACCATGTACTACATCAACACTGGCAACTTCAATACCCAATTTGTCGGCTACTATTTGGGCCATAGTGGTCTCATGACCCTGCCCATGTGAATGAGAACCGGTAAAAGCGGTAACCTTACCAGTTGGATGAACCCGGATTCCTCCGTGTTCCCACATACCACCGTAAAAACCCAAAGCACCTACTGTTGCGGCTGGCCCATAACCACTAGCTTCTACAGAACCACCTACACCAATACCGACAAGCCGGCCATCTTCCTTGGCCTTGGCCTGAGCGGCACGCATGCCTTTGTAATCGCCATTTTCTTCCAGCTTATCAAACATGGCGTGGTAATCGCCGCTATCGTATAGGAAGGCGACTGGTGTCTGGTAGGGAAATTCATCTTTTCCGATGAAGTTTTTCCGCCGTATCTCAATAGGATCCATCTTTAGTTCCTGGGCAGCAACATCTACCAAACGTTCTACCAAGTAGGAAGCTTCTGGCCGTCCAGCTCCTCGATACGCATCCACCGGAACTGTATTGGTTAGCGTCCCTGTGGTCTCGCCCCAGATACCAGGATTCTTATATAGCCCGGAAAATAGTGTAATACAAATGACGGTTGGAATTAATGGTGCGATACTGGACAAATAAGCACCCATATCCGCGTGAAGTTCCGCATAAAGACCAGTAATTGTACCATCGCTTTTAAGAGCCATTTTGCAATTCTGAACATGATCACGACCCTGAGAATCAGTCATGAAGGATTCGCTCCTAGTCGCAACCCATTTACAGGGTCGATTGATTTTCCTTGCGATCCAGGGGACGATCACTTCTTCTGGGTAATGAAAGATCTTACTTCCAAATCCACCGCCTACATCCGGGGAAATGACCCGCAGTTTATGCTCATCTAGCATAGGCAAAGTAACAGCGCTAAGACCAAAACGGATAATATGCGGATTTTGGCTGGTGGTCCAGACTGTCATGTCCTCTGTGGCAGCAGTCCATTGGGCAGCACAGGCTCTCGGTTCCATTGCATTTGCTATCATCCGTTGATTGATCAGATCCAGCTTCACTACATGGTCCGCTTCTTCAAAAGCCTTATCACAGGCTTCTCTGTCTCCCAAACCCCATTTGAAGCTGATATTGTTTTCGATCTCATCATGTACAAGCGGTTTTCCATCCTCCGTGGTTGCCTTAGCCCCTATGGTAGCTTTTAGTACTTCATAGTCCACTTCGATCAGCTCCAGTGCATCTGCAGCAATATAGGGATCCTCTGCAACTACAGCTGCAACACTGTCCCCTACATGGCGTACCTTATCTGGTACCAATGGCCATCTATCCGGGATCTTGTTATCAGGAACCTGCCAGATAACCGGCATTTTTCCAACACCGCTATCAATAAGGTCCTGGCCGACAAATACATCGATCACACCATCCATTGCTTTGGCCGCATCCGTATTAATACTGTTGATCTTTGCGTGGGCATGAGGGCTTCTGAGAATAGCCACGTGTGCCATATCTGGAAGGTCAATGTTTGCCACATACTTCCCCTGGCCCTGAATAAACCGGGGATCTTCTACTCTTTTTACACTTTTACCTATATGTTTACCCATTATGCGCCTCCCTCCATGGACTGTGATGCCGATTGCACCGCTTTTACAATATTCTGGTAGCCGGTACAACGGCAAAAGTTGCCTTCCAGGCAATGCCTTATCTCTGATTCGGACGGATTAGGATTTTGGTCTAAAAAGCCTACACTAGCCATGATCATACCTGGTGTACAATATCCGCACTGGAGCCCGTGTTCATCCCAAAATGCCTGCTGTAGAGGATGCAGTTCACCATTATCTGCAAGTCCTTCAATGGTGGTGATCTCACTCCCATTGGCCTGGACAGCCAATGCAGTGCAGGATTTTACCGTATTACCATCCATCATTATAGTGCAGGAACCACACTGGCTGGTATCACAACCAATATTCGTACCTGTCAATTTCAAATGGTCACGCAGGAAATCCACCAGTAAGGTCCGTGCTTCCACATCACCCGTACATGTATTTCCGTTTACTTTCATGGATATTGTATGAGTCATACTAATCTCCTTCAATTAATAATGTTATTCATTATCACTTTGGCTACCTAGGCAACAACGTTACCCATAACCCGATTTTTGAAATTTTCGAATCCCTGATCCATCAATCTTTTTCCTGTTGCTTCAATCAAGCGCTGCCCTACACGTGCTATTATACCAGTTATATTTCCTTTAGCGATGAACGTAAAACCCGTACCACTGCCATTAGGAAAAAGCTTTATCTCCCCTTGGCCATTCATGGAACCCTTTTTACCGTTTCCCTGTACTCGGAACTTGTACCCGTCCGGCTCCTTTAGATCAAACATTTCCAGAGTAGATTCAAATTTGCTGGAAATCGGTCCGATTTTTACATTTATATGTGCAGTGAATCGGTGTTCTGAGATGGGCTCTAAAGATTCACAGTTGGGTAGTATTTCTGCAAGAATTTCTGGGTTATTAATGGCATCCCAGACATCTTCTTGACATAGGTCTATATGATATTCCTTTTCCAAGCGAACAGCCAAAAACCACTCCTGTTATCCTTACCGCATTACCTGGCATGTGGAACCTGGCGTGACTCTGGGGAAAAGGGTGCTTTAAGCTATCAATACCATGATTTATTGGCAAGAAGATTTGGTATACATACTGGAAGATAAATTAGAATTTTTCCTTCAATCTTGATGAACACATTCACTAGGAACCCTCTCACCCGAGACCAGAACGGCCCATTTCCATATGGGAACCCTTTTTTTGAGTTCCCTGATAAAATAGGTCATTGCTTCAATACCTTCCTTACGGTGCCGGGACCAGATAACAACATGCAGACTGGTTTCCCCGATAGCGATCCTGCCGATACGATGCTTACAGAAAAGGTCCTGGATCGGAAATTTTTCCGCTGTTTCATCTGCTAAGGTTCGCAATTCTTGTTCTGCCATCCCTTCATAGTGTTCGTAATCCAGAAATAGTATATCCTTATCATGCTCTGTTCCACGGACCCTCCCATTAAAGATCAGTTCAGCCCCCTCTTCCCGGCGTGTATTGTCCGATGGGAATGGCACGATAGTAGCTGGTATGATCTCGGTCAAGACCATTTTATCCACCCTGAACCGGTGGAATAAAGGCTACTTCATCACCATCCTTAAGTTCCCGTGGTTCCTTTATATATATACGGTTAACGGCCGTACGAAGAAGGACCCCATCCAATTTTTTGTTGGCATGCTCCCGGACTAGGTCTTCCACATCCTTCGTGGTCTTACCAGGACCCAGTTCCAAAGATAGCTCATCTTTTTCCAGAGCGTATCTAACCTGGGAAAAACATTTAACCGTGATCTTCATTCTTTTCTGCTGATATCCACAATAGTTGTATTATGAGAAAGGCCGTCATAGATCAGAAGCCTTCCAGCAAGTGTAGGCTCGATACCAGTGATCAGCTTGACCGCCTCCAAGGCTTGGATATTCCCAATAATTCCTGGCAGCATTCCCAAGATACCGGCCTCTGCGCAGGCATCACCGCTGGTAGGTAGTTCTGGGAAAAGGTCCCTATAACCAGGACTTCCATGGTGATTCAACACAGCCACCTGACCTTCAAACCGATATAGACCTCCATAGACCATGGGAATCTCCGTTTCCTTTGAAGTGTGGTCGATCAAGACCCTAGCCTGAATCGAGTCAGTGGCATCAACGATAATATCCGCATTGTGTAAATATTCATTTGCATTATCATTGACAAGCATTTCTGGTACTGTATGCAATATGACCTGATCGTACTGAGATGACAAACGCTTTTTTGCTGCAGTAACCTTTTTACTTCCAATATCATCCGATCCATACAGATGCTGTCTGTGCAGATTGGAAAGCTCAACCTTGTCACCATCCACGAGCAAGAGTGATCCCACACCCGCAGCAGCCAGGATGTTGGCCGCGAAGCAGCCTAAACCTCCAACACCCACAATTGCGACACTGGCATTATTCAATTTTTTCTGTCCCATGATCCCTAATTCTGGCAGGGCTGTCTGGCGCGACCAGCGACTGAGATCATCTTTTTCAGTTTGCAGGGCTTCCCAGGCCAGGGCACCGCCAAGGAGGCTATAGGCATTATCCAATTCCTTTTCAAGGATGAGGCCTTCTGTGACCACACCGAACTGACATACTAAAACCATAGGATGCCCATTTGCCAATGGTAGGGACTCTACCGATCCAACAATGGATTCTATGACACTTAATGGAAACTCCTCACGCTGGTCTTCCGCACGAATATCTATTACCTGAAGGGCTCTTCCATCCTTTACCCATTTCTGCAGTTCCTTAGGGGTAATGATCATGTGATCGGTTTCCAAGGGAGAATACGTAATTGTACCGACCGTCCAGCAGATAGATGGCTATCACCAGGGTCAGTTCGAATAATACAATTAGCATTCAGGGATGAAGAAAGCATGTGAGAACCAACCTTTGATGAGGGCGCACACACTAAATGTCCTTCCTGAAACCAAGCCTTCCCAAAAAGAAAACGGGTCTTATACCTATCTCTGGGAAAGGTTGTCGTTAGGATAGCAGGGATCAACTCTTGGTCCCTTCCCCCCATTATCATATTAAGAACAGGCCAAACCCATTCCATAAAACCTATAAAACAGGAGACCGGGTTACCAGGCAATCCAAATATCAAGGTATCTGAGTTCGTTCCAAAGAAAAGCGGTTTGCCTGGTTTCTGAGACACCTTCCAGAAATGTTCTTCCACTCCAAGCTCGGAAAATATTTCGCGCACATAATCATATTTTCCCATTGATACACCGCCAGAAGAAATAATGACATCGCACTCTTTAAGCGCTCTGGATAAAAAGAGTCTCAAAGCATTGGGATCATCAGCAATGATCTCATGCATCATGATATTCGCACCCTGTTTAGTAGTCAGGTCTGATAGAACGAATAAATTGGAATTATATATTTCACCGGGCTCCAGCCGACGGCCTGGCTCTACCAGCTCATCCCCAGTAGCGAACAGGGCTATCCTTGGATTACGATAGACCTGGGCCTCACCATAGCCGAACGTGGCCATTGTACCCAGCTCTGCAGGTGTGATGACCTCATTCTGCCTGATAAGTGTTGCTCCTTTCTCGATCTCTTCACCCTTATAACGAATGTGCCTACCAGGTTTTGTTTCAAGGAATATTTTAATTGTATCGCCATTACCGTAGCCACTACTATCCTCTACCATGACCACCGCATCTGCACCATCGGGGACAGGTGCACCTGTCATACACTGCACACACTCCCCCTTAGCCAGTCTAAGGTCTCCAGGTTCGCCCGCAGCAATGCCACCGATCAGTTTGAGAGATACAGGATCTTCTTTTGTTGAGCCAATGGTATCTGCAGCTCGGACCGCAAAACCATCCATGGCTGAATTATCGAACCGAGGCATAGGAAAAGATGCGAGAATATTCTCAGCGAGATATCGCCCCCTGCACTCTTGAAGAGACACAGTTTCCTTACCAAGAGGATTAATATGCTTTGCAATGATCTTTTTCGCGGCTTCTACTGTGACCATATTATAAAATGAAGTGAAAAGAATTCATCAATGACCCTCTCCCTTAATCATGTGAAAAGCATGAAAAATGGTTGGGATCAGGACCTTAAGCCCGTCCTTCGCTGCTCCAGGACTTCCTGGTAGACAAATAATAATACTATTACCGATAGAACCGGCGACCAATCTTGAAAGAGTGGCCGTGGCAATTTTCAACCTGCCAAAGGCATGGAGCGCTTGTTCGATCCCACGTAGCCGGGAATCAAACAATTTTTCTATAACAGGAATGGTCAGGTCCCTTGGCCCCAATCCGGTCCCTCCTGTTGTTATTATAAGCTCTACCCCAGAATCGATCCAGGACCGGATGGTTGGTTCTAACTTTTCCGAACCATCGGGAAGCACCAGCTGTTGTGCGATGGTACAGTCTGCTTCCTCAAATCCATTTTTCAGTATTGCCCCTGATGTATCTTTACGCTTGCCTGAGGCAACACTATCGCTCATGGTAATGATACCGACCGATGGTCTATATTGTACTGCATGATCTGTCTTCCCACCTTTTTTATCCTTTAAAATGATATCCCCTATGGTCATTGTCTTATCCACAGACTTGCACATATCATAAATTGTTAATGCTGCAACCGAAACAGCGGTAAGTGCTTCCATCTCTACACCAGTGGCTTCCTTTGTCTTGACCGTTGAGATGATCCTGACATGGTCATTTGATATTTTAAACTCCATGTCCACATGGGACAGGTTAAGCTGGTGACAAAGAGGAACCAGTTCCGAAGTCTTTTTGGCCGCAAGTATACCTGCAATCTTAGCAGTGGTGAATACATTCCCTTTGGGTAGAGCGTCATTTTTTATTTTTTTGAGGGTTCTATGTTGAAGGAAGATCTTTCCTTCAGCGCTGGCCACGCGGAGGGTCGCTTGTTTATCGGTCACGTCCACCATTCGGATGTCTCCTTGGGCATTCAGATGAGTTAGATCATCCATCCTATCCCCCGATCTGGGTCATGCTTTCACGGTGTTCTTTACCTGATCTCTGTGCTTTCCAACCATCGATCGGTTTTTTCCACATTGCTTTCAATAAAAGATCAGCAATATCATTATCGGTCGATCCATTCATCAAAAGTTCTTTGACACCATACTCATTCTTAGCGAAAAGACAATTACGGATCTGTCCATCTGCGGTCAATCGAACCCTGTTACATGCAGAACAAAGGTCTCTGGAGTAGGATGGAATAACAGCCACCTTTCCCTTGAAACCAGGAACAGAGAATATGGAGTGTTCAGTGGCGGTACCGATACTGGTCTTAATATTGGGAAAGAGTTGTTTCAGATCATTAATTATTTGTTTTGCACTGAAAAATTTTCCTGTTTTCCATATCTGATGTGCATCAAAAGGCATGAGCTCTATGAATCGAACCGTCAATGGGTAGTGTTTTGTCAAATTAACAAAGTCTGATATTTCAGAATCATTAAAGCCTCGTAAAGCGACAACATTCACCTTGATAGAGGGTATCTTTACGTCTTTTGCTGCTTTAAGGCCTTTTAGTGCTTTCTCAACTTCGTCCCGCCGTGTTATCATCCTATATTTGTCAGGGTCTAAGGTGTCAATGCTTATGTTGATCCCGTGAAGACCAGCACCTTTTAACTCTAACGCCATCCCTTCAAGTAAAACACCATTTGTTGTCAAATGAACAGATTGGATATTTGGAATATTTGAGACACCAGATATCAATTGGACCAGATCTTTTCGAAGTAATGGTTCGCCCCCTGTAAAGCGAACCTTAATCACACCTAATCCAGCAACAACCTTTATGAAACGAATGATCTCATCGCTGGTTAATAACTCTTTAGAAGGTTTAAATGGTACTCCTTCTTCGGGCATACAATAGATGCATCTAAGATTACAGATCTCATTAACGGCAATGCGCAGATAGTTGAATGTCCGACCGAACTGGTCCTTTAGGAGAGGTGGTACAGCATATTTCTGCACACCAGAATCATTTTGATGTTCATTCTTATTTAACTTCATTCTCATTCCAATTCATCCTGGTCAACAACCAAGAATCGGGAGCTGATACTGTTGTTTCAAACAGCACCGTACCGGCCTCAATCCATTTTCCGAACTTGCGGAAGGAAGGTCTTTCGGCTAAGAGAACGATATGTGGTCATATAATTTAATGGAAAGTTGATGCCCAGTCCATATTCAAAACTGGTCCCATAGATAATAATGACTGGACCTTTTATTTATTACACCATCTGCTTGCCATGGGATACCTTTTCATAGGTGCCATCTTTCTTTCTACGAATAGCCACCATGGTAAACTCGGCAATACAGGCCAGT